>Ga0214917_10001792_pt1 | contig 27247 bp, 26 predicted proteins | sample LL_1208_BB_MetaG_FD_177983 | JGI IMG/M metagenome (GOLD analysis project Ga0214917, IMG submission 177983) | Freshwater microbial communities from Lake Lanier, Atlanta, Georgia, United States - LL_1208_BB | ecosystem: Environmental > Aquatic > Freshwater > Lake | place: USA: Georgia | collected... | reverse complement strand
CGAACATCTTCCGGAAGTCGGTGAACCGCCGGGCCTTCGGGAACTCCTCGAACGCCTTCGCGCCCCGTATCTCGTCGACGTCGCAGAGGGCGACGATGTTCTGGTGCTTCAGGTCCTTGAGGTTCGCAGCCCCCTGCCCGCCGATGCCCACGATCGCGAGATTGAGTTTGTCGGAAGGTCCCTCGGCCGCGGGCTCCCCGAACCCGTGCGTGGCGAAAAAGCCCGGCAGGCCCGCGACAAGGCCCGTGAACGTGCGCCGCCGAACTCTGGCGGCCCCGGCCTTTTCCCGCGGATTCATGCGATGTTTTCCCCGTGAGCGACGAACAATACCATGGAGTATACCCTGAGGTTGCGTATGCGTTCCCCGTGCAATCTGATGCCGGCAGCGCTCGCCGTGGCGGCGCTCGCGTGCTGGCAGGCACCCGCCGCCGATCACCCCGGCCTGGCGATCTACCGTGAGCACTGCGCCCGCTGCCACGGCGAGACGGGCGCCGGCACGCAGGACGTGCCCGATCCGCTCGTGGGTGACCGCTCGGTGAACCAGCTGGCCGCCTACATCGACGAGACGATGCCGGAAGACGATCCGTCGCAGGTGACGGGCGAGGCCGCCAGGCAGGTGGCGGAGTACATGCACGGAGCCTTCTATTCGGCCGTGGCCCGCGACCGCAACCGCCCGGCCCGCGTCGAGCTGTCGCGGCTCACCGTGCGGCAGTACCAAAACACCGCCGCCGATCTCGTCGCCGGCTTCCGCGGCCGCGGCCCGGGCGCCGATGCCGAGCGCGGCCTGCGGGCCGAGTACTTCAACGGCCGCGACTTCGACCGTGGCAAGTCGCTCGTGTACGAACAGATCGATCCGCACGTGGCCTTCGACTTCGGCCTCGAGGGGCCCGACCCGGAGCGATTCGCGCCGCATCGGTTCGCGATCCGTTGGCTGGGTTCGGTCGTGCCGCCGGAGACCGGTCACTACGAGTTCGTGGTCCGCACGGCCCACTCGGCGAGGCTCGCCATCAACACCGGCTGGGACGAGCCCCCCCTCATCGACGCCTTCGTGAAGTCGGGCGACGACACGGAGCGCCGCGGCACGATCTTCCTGCTCGGCGGCCGGGCCTATCCCCTGCGGCTCGAGTTCTCGAAGGCCAATCAGGGCGTCGACAACACGATGCACGAACTGCCCACGCACGCCTCGATCGAGCTTCTCTGGAAGCCGCCGCACGGCGTGGTCGAGATCGTGCCGGAGCGGTGCCTGATACCGCATCAGGCTCCGCCCGTGTTCGTGCTCGCCACCCCGTTTCCGCCCGATGACAAGTCGATCGGCTACGAACGGGGCTCCTCCGTGTCGAAGGACTGGTTCCAGGCGGCGACGGCGGCGGCGAGCGCGACGGCCGGTTACGTGCTCGACCACGTCGAGCATCTGGCCCATGTGAAGCGCGACGCTCCCGACCGCGCCGACAAGCTGCGGAACCTCGCGACCCGGTTCGCCGAGCGGGCGTTCCGTCGGCCGCTGTCTCCGGAGCTCACGGCGATCGTCGTCGACCGCGCCTTTGCCGACGCCCCCGATCTCGACACCGGCCTGAAGCGGTCGCTCCTGTTCGTGCTCGGCTCGCCGCGGTTCCTGTTCCGCGAGCCCGGAGCGGCCGGCGACGCCTTCGACACCGCGGCCCGGCTCGCGTTCGGGCTCTGGGACTCGATTCCCGACGAGCCGCTCTGGCAGGCCGCGGCCAGGAATCAGCTGTCCACGCCGGACCAGATTCGCAGGCACGCGGAACGGATGGCACGAGACCGGCGGACGCAGGCCAAGCTCCGCGACTTCCTGCTCGCCTGGCTCCGCATCGACCACGGGCCGGAACTGGCCAAAGACAAGGAACTCCACGCCGGCTTCTCGCCGGAAGTCGCCGCCGACCTGCGCACGAGCCTGCTGATGTCGCTCGACGACATCCTCGGGGCTTCCGGCACGGAGACTGTGGCCGACTTCCGCCGGCTGTTTCTCGACGACGAGGTCTGGCTCAACGGTCGGCTCGCGCCGCTCTACGGGGCCACGCTGCCGGCCGACGCGCCGTTCACCCGCGTGCGGCTCGACGACGGCCGGCGCGGCGGCGTGCTCTCGCACCCCTACATGATGAGCGTGCTGTCGTACACGGCCGCGACCTCGCCGATCCATCGTGGCGTGTTCCTCGCGCGGAGCGTGCTCGGGAACGTGCTCAAGCCGCCGCAGGAGGCCGTGGCGCCGCTCGCGCCCGAACAGCACCCCGACCTCACCACCCGCGAACGCGTGGCGCTGCAGACGAGCGCCGTCGCCTGCCAGACCTGCCACACGATGATCAATCCGCTCGGCTTCGCCCTCGAGGAGTTCGATGCGATCGGCCGCCATCGCGTCGTGGAGCGGCGTGGAGACACGGAGAAGCCGATCGACGCCTCGGGATCCTACCTGCCGCGCGAGGGGCCGGAGGCCTCGTTCACTGGCGTCCGTGAACTGGCCGCGTATCTGGCGGCCAGCCGCGACGCGCAGGAGGCGTTCGTGCAGAGCCTGTTCCACGCCCTGGTGAAGCAGCCGGTGCGGGCCTGGGGCCCGGACACACTCGAAACCCTGCGGTCAGGGTTCGCCGCGGGCGGATTCGATATCCGGCGGCTGGCGGTCGATATCATGGTGATGGCGGCGGCGACGCCGCAGTTCGACGTCGTCCAGGCGGACGGCAGGCCCCGGGAGCAACAGCCATGAACCCGCTCACCCGGCTCTCTCGCCGTGATCTCCTCCGCACGCTCGGGGTGGGGGGCGGCGTGCTGCCGTTTCTCGGCAATCTGCCGAGCCTCGCGCTGGCGGGTGCGGGCGGGCCGAAAAAGCGGCTGGTGATCGTGTTCAGCCCCGACGGCGTGGTGAAGAAAAACTTTTGGCCGGCCAACCCGGGCCCTTTCCTCACGCCCGGCCCGGTGCGCGTGCCGGCCGCCCTGCCGCCGATCCTCCAGCCGCTCGAACCGTTTCGCGACCGGCTCCTCACGCTTCGCGGCGTGCACGACAAGGTGGGCGGCGACGGCGACCGCCACATGCGCGGCATGGGCTGCCTGCTCACCGGCATCGAGCTCTTTCCAGGCAACATCCAGGGAGGCGGCGAGACGCCCGCCGGCTGGGCGAGCGGCCTGTCGATCGACCAGGAGATCAAGAACCATCTGCAGTCGCGGCCGGAAACGGCCACCCGCTTCGGCTCGCTCGAGTTCGGCGTGCTCGTGCCCAACCGCGCCGACACGTGGACGCGCATGGTCTACGCCGGGCCCAACAAGCCGGTGACGCCGATCGACGACCCCTACCAGATGTTCGAGAAACTCTACGGCCAGACGAAGGATCGCGAGAGCATGCGGAGCGTGCTCGACGAACTGCACGAAGACCTGGAGAAGGTGGCCGGGACGCTCCCCGCCGAGGATCGCCGGATTCTCGAGGAGCATACGGCGCTCGTCCGCGACTTCGAGAAGGAGCTGGCGAGCCAGCGTGAGCACGCCGAGCATCCCGTGCCGGTGCTCGAGCAGGGCATCGTCGAGCAGAACGACCGGATGCCGAAGATCAGCCGGATGCAGATCGAACTCGTCGTCTCGTCCCTCGCCGCAGACTTCGCCCGCGTGACGACGCTCCAGTTCACGAACTCGGTCGGCCAGCCGCACATGAAGTGGATCGGGGTGGACGAGGGGCAGCACGAACTATCCCACGAGCCGAACACGAACGAGGCCGCCCAGGAGAAGGTCACGAAGATCAACGCGTGGTATGCCGGTGAGATCGCCCATCTCGCGAAGCGGCTCGCCGAAACGCCCGAACCGGGCGGGTCGGGCTCGCTCCTCGACCACACCACGATCCTCTGGACGAACGAGCTCGGCGAGGGCAACTCGCACTCGCTCGAGGACATCCCCTGGGTGATGATCGGCGGCGGTCTCGGATTTGCGATGGGCCGGGCCATGCAGTTCCCGGGCGTGCCGCACAACCGGCTCCACCTTTCCCTGGCCCATGCGATGGGCCACACGTCGCTCGTCCGGTTCGGCAACCCCGACTACTGCGGCGACGGCCCGCTCGCGGGCCTCACCTGACGGTGGTCCGCAGGCGGCGTTGAACGTCGCCCGGCCGGCGGACGATACTCTTCGGCGATCGCTGCGCTCCTGGAGCCGTCTCATGCATGTTTCACAGGCCGTCCTCGCGTGCGTCGTCGTGCTGGCCACGACGATCATCACCACTCCCGCCGCGGAGCCCACCGGCGCGACCTTCACGGACCCCACACAGGCCGACGGCGACTTCACGTTCCAGGGCGAGTACGCCGGCGAGGCGGAAATCGGCGGTGAGAAACTCGGCGTCGGCATCCAGGTCGTGGCCCGGGGTGACGGGCGGTTCGACGTCGTCGCCTATCCGGGCGGGCTCCCCGGCGACGGCTGGACGCCACCGCAGAAACTCCTCGGCAAGGGCACGCGCCGCGACGCCGGCGACGGTGCCGTGGTCACCGTCGAGGGGGTGGACTGGACGGGCCAGCAGCGGCGTGGCGAGATTCGGGGCGCCGCGCTCGTCGTGATCGGCGACGACGGCAGTGAGGCAGCACGGTTCCCCAAGGTCGATCGGACCAGCCCCACGCTCGGCCAGGCACCGCCGCCCGGGGCGGTCGTGATTTTCGACGGCGCCGGCCCCGCGGACGAGCAGGCCACGCTGGAATCCCCACGGATCACGGCCGACGGACTGCTCATGGAGGGCGTCTCCACGCGGCAGTCGTTCGGCGATGCCCGCTGGCATCTGGAGTTCCGCCTGCCCTACCAGCCCCATGACCGCGGTCAGGCCCGCGGCAACAGTGGCGGCTACTTCAGCGGCTGCTACGAGGTGCAGATGCTCGACAGCTTCGGCCTCGACCCGCAGGACAACGGGTGCGGCGGCATCGACAAGGCCGCCCCGCCGGCCTTGAACATGTGCCTGCCCCCGCTCGCCTGGCAGACCTACGACGTGGACTTCACGGCCCCGCGTTTCGAGGCCGGGAGGAAGGTGAGGAACGCCCGGCTGTCGGTGCGGCACAACGGCGTTTCGATCCACGACGACGTCGAGATCGGCGGGATCACGCCCGGCGGGCCGCGCCGGGAGGAAGCGCCGACGGGCCCGCTCCACCTGCAGAACCACGGCAACCCCGTCCGGTACCGAAACATCTGGGTCGTGCCGAAACCGTGACGCCGTTCACCCGTCCTTCCGCCGTCGATCAGCGCGGCGCGGCGGCCCTCGCAGGATCGCGCCGCGTCCTGGTGACCGGATTCGTCGGTGCGCCGCCCGAGGTCGTGGTCGCGGCATGCGACCTAGCCGAGACGATCGGAGCCGCCATCGACGCCGGCGATCCCGACCTGGCGCGGGCCGCCGGGCCGACGATCGCCCGCGTTGGCGAGGTGACGGCCGACCGCGAGGAGCTGCGGGATCGGGCAGATCTCGTCGTGCTCTGGTGCTGCGATCCGGATGCGGTCGAACCCGGCTTCCCGAAGCGGTTCATCATGCCACCGCTCCCCGGCGACACGGCGCGCCGCGTGTTCGCGGTCGGTCGGGAGCCGGCAGGCGGGATGGCCGCGGACGTCGTCCACCTGCCGCTCGATCCGGTCCACGCCGTCGATGCGGCCCGTGCGCTGGAATGCCTGCACGGCGGCCTCGAGCCGCAACACCTCGCCGATCCCGTGGCCGCAGTCTGCCGCGGGCTGCATTCCGCCATCACGGAGGCCCGGTGCGTCGCGTTCGTGACAGCCCACGACGGCGCCGCGGAGGGTCTCGAGCCCTGGAGCATCGTGCGACTCGTGCGGGCGCTCTCCCACCACCGCCCGGCCTTCGAGGTGCCGCTCGGGGCGGAGCGGTTCGCATCGTTTCGCGCCTGCTGCACCTGGCGGTACGGGGCCGCGGGTGGCATCGCCCGCGCCGACCGTACCGGCGCCGTGTTCCTGCCGGCCGAGGCCACGGCCGGTCGGCTCCTCGCGCGTGGCGAGGTGGACGCGGTGGTGGTCGTGGGAACGGCGACGGCGGAGGTCGAGACGGCGATCGCGCAGGCCGCCGACCGCCTGGCGGTCGTGCGCATCGCCGCGGGTTTGACGGCGACGATGCGGGCGGAGATCGAGGCGCTGGGCGCGACGTTCCAGGCCGGCGACGTGCCGCACGGAGGCCGGGCATGAACCCGACCGCCCACCGGTTCGTCCTCGTCGGCGGCGTGCTGCACGACCCGGCCAACGGCCTCGACGGCGTGATCGCCGACATCTGGGTGGACGACGGGGCCATCGTCGCCCCGCCGGCGGATGCGGATGGCTTCGCGCGGATCGACGCCACCGGCCTGGTCGTCATGCCCGGCGGCGTCGATCTCCACAGCCATGTGGCGGGCCCCAAGGTGAACGCCGGCCGGCGGATCGCGCCGCATCTCGCGCGTCACCGTCGCCCCGGCCCCGCCGCGGTGCCCACGATCCATGCGACGGGTGCCCTGTATGCGGCCCTCGGCTACACGACCGTGTTCGATGCCGCCATCGCCACGGCCGCCGCGGATGTCGCCCATGCGGAACTGGCCGAATTGCCGATCCTCGACAAGGGCATCTACCTGTTGGCCGCCGACGAGCGGCAGGTGCTCGAAGCGCTCAGCGTCGACGATCAGGACCGGCTCGATGCGGTCCTGCGTGCGGCGCTCGTGCGGGGCCGCGGTTGGGCCGTGAAGGTGGCCAATCCGGGCGGCCCCGACTTCTGGAAGCGGGGCCGCCGCGGCGACCATCACGACCTCGACACGGCGCTGCCGGGGCGGCCGGTCACCCCCCGGCACATCCTCGACCGCCTGGCGCGGGCGGTCGCACGTCTCGGCCTGCCGCACCCGCTCCACGTGCACACGGCGAACCTCGGCCTCCCGGGCAACTGGCGGACGCTGCTGGAGACGATGCGCACGTTCGACGGCGTCCGGGCCCACCTGGCGCACGTGCAGTTTCACAGTTATGCGGGAGGGGATCTCGACGAGGGATCGTTCGGGTCGGGCGTCGCGCCGCTTGTGGAGCACTTCAACGCGCACGACACGCTGACCCTCGACGTCGGGCAGATCCTGTTCGGCGATACCGTCGCGATGACCGGCGACTCGGCCGCGGCGGAGCATCTCGCCCACGCCACCGGCACGCCCTGGATGTCGCACGACCTGCACCTCGAGGGCGGCTGCGGCGTGCTGCCGATCGCCTACCGGGAGAAGAGCCTGATCCATGCCTGGCAGTGGGCGATCGGCCTGGAGTGGTTCCTGACGGCCGCCGATCCGTGGCGGGTGGCGCTGTCCACCGACCATCCCAACGGCGCCCACTTCACCGCCTACCCGGTGCTCATGCAACTGCTCGGCGACGAAGCCTTCCGCCGCGAGGCGCTGGGGCGAATCCATCCGGCCGTCCGCAGACGCTCGCCGCTGGCCGGAATCACGCGGGCCTACACGCTCCAGGAACTGTGCATCGTCACGCGGGCGGCTCCGGCCCGGATCGCGGGCCTCACCCGCAAGGGGCACCTCGGCATCGGGGCCGACGCCGACATCACGCTCTATCGACCCGACCGCGACCTCGCGCGGATGTTCTCGATGCCCGCGAAGGTCTACAAGGCGGGCGTCCTCGTGGCCGAGGACGGCGTGGTGCGGGCCACGCCCGAGGGCGTCACCTTCAGCGTCTGACGACGCCCTCCACCGCCTCCACGTGCCGGGCGAGCGCGGGGCCGGCGGCGAAGTGCTCGGCCGCCCGGCGACGCGCGGCTGCGGCGTAGCGGGACGCGAGATCACGGTCCTCGAGAATCTGAAAGGCCCGCCGGGGAAACTCGCTCTCCGGATCGGCATCCACGATGCGGCCCGTCTCGCCGTCGGCGATGATCTGCCGCGCCGCATCGGCGGCGACGCCGACCGCGGGGACACCGGCGGCCAGTCCGTCGAGGAGCGCTCCGCCATACGCCACGTCGCCCGACTGCCACACGAGCCCGCTTTCGCGCACGAGATCGGGAACGAAGCCGATGTGCGACACCACCCGCAACCGGTCGGTGAGTTGCTGCACCCGCGCCCTCCTGAGCACGCGATCGAACAATCGTCCCTGGCCCACGAGCACGTGCTCCACCTCGCGGTGCACCACGGCCAACTGGTCGATCGCCCACAGGAGGCGTTCGAGGCGTGCCGCCGGCGCGAGCGGGGCCACGCACAGCGTCCACTGGGCGTCGATGCGGAGCCCCAGCCGTCGCGCGATCTCCGCACGGTCGATGCCGGACGGGTCCGCGGCGACGATTCCCGGCGGAATGACGTCGATGCGGTCCGACGGGACGCCCACCGCCGCACACCGCCCCGCCACGCCGTCCGACACGGCGATGACGCGATCGAACCGGCGCAGCGCATGCCCCACGAGTCGCGTCCGGGGCCCGGTCGCCAGATGGGCGACCGCCCGCGGGCCGAGCGCCAGGGTCTGCACGGCACCGACGAGCCCGGCCGCCGCACGGCCCCAGGCGTGGATGACCGTCGGCCGCAGCCCCGCCACGAGCCGCACGAGCCGGACGGCGGCGGAGGCATCGAACCCGGGGCGGGTCCCGATCGCCTGCACGCGGAACCCGCCGGCCTGGAGCCGCTGCGGCACGGCCCCTCCCAGCGTGCCGACGGCGATCGTGACGTCCCATCCCGCGTCGCGGAATGCCCCCGCCGCGAGCTCGATCTGCCGACCGGTGCCCACGGGATCGAGCCCCGGCATCACCATCAGCATCGACCTGTGGCCCGTCACCGTCATCCCTCGGCCCCGCCGCGGGCGATGTCCTGCGTGTCGAGCACGGCGAGATAGGGCAGATGCCGCCACAGGCCGTCGAAATCGAGCCCGTATCCCACGACGAACGCGTCGGGGATGTCGAAGCCCACGAAATCGGGCCGCATCGCGACCTCTGCCCGCCCCTCCTTGCGCAGCAGCACGAGCGACCGCACGCGGGCGGCCCCGCGGTTCCGCAACTCCGACACCAGCGCCTGCATGGTGCGGCCGGAATCGAAGATGTCGTCCACGACGAGCACGTCGTGGCCGGTGAGGTCCGGAAGCAGATCGAGCCGCAGTTCGAGCCGGTCCGGGGCCGTGGCCGGGCCGCGGTAACTGCTCGCCCACACCATGTTGAGCTGCACGGGCCCTTCGAGGCGGCGGATGAGGTCGGCCACCACCATGATCGACCCCGTGAGCACACCGATCACCGTCAACGGCTTGTCGATGGAATCGCCGCGCACGTCCGCCGCCAGGCGCTCGATTCCCGCCGCCAATTGTTCCGCCGTGAGCAACGTGTGCATGATCGCCGGGTACAGTATCAGATTTCATGCCGCCCGAAACCGCGGCCAGTCGAGGCGATCCGTCGATGTCATCCCCTTCCCGTCCGCACTGGTCGCTGATCGACGTGGCGGGTCACCCCTGCGAGCTGCACGCACCCCCCGGGGCCATGCCCGGGCGGGCGGTCGTCTACCTGCATGACCTCGATGGTCGGACGCCGTCCCAACTCGACGCCGTCCGCGCCGCGTTCGAAGCCGCCGCCTTGCCCGTCGTCGCCCCGCGGACGGGCCGTTCCTGGTGGCTCGACCGGGCCATGCCCGGCTTCGGCGACGGCTCGACGCCGGAGCGGTTCGTGTGCCACACGATCGTCGCCGACATCGCCGCCCGATTCGGCGTGCGGCCGCCCGGCATCGCGCTGCTCGGCTGCGGGATGGGTGGACAGGGGGCACTGCGGCTCGCCTACCGGCATCCCGGCGTGTTTCCGATCGCCGCCGCGGTCGCGCCGGCCATCGACTTCCACCTCGGCATGCGGCAGGCGGCCGAGCGCGACGACGGTGAACTCTTCGACACGCTGTGGCAGACGTTCGGCGACGTCGAGCGGGCCCGGCAGGACACCGCGATCCTGCACGTGCATCCACTCAACTGGCCGCGGCAGCACTGGTTCGCGAGCAGCCCGGACGACGTGTTCTGGCACGACGGCGCGGCGCGACTGCGTTCGAAACTGGTGGCACTCGGCATCCCGCACGAGGCCGTGCTGGAGGCGGCGCCGGGCGAGGGTCAGGGGGCCTTCGAACGCCGCATGGCAGGAGCCGCGGTGGCGTTCGTGGTCGCCGCCCTCGACAGGGAAGCGCGCCGGATCGGGTAGCCGCGGCGGCGCGCCCGGGGCGTGGGCTCACGTGCCCGGGAGGGGCCGGCTGACGGGCTGAGCGGGGGCGGAACCGAAGGCGGGGAGCCGTGGACCGCCCGCGCCGCCGAGCTGGTCGAGATCGAGAAACCGCGCGTCGTCCACGTCCACCCGATTGAGCGCCCGCCAGTAGAGGATCTTCCCCGCCGACGCACTCGACATCGGCGCACCCACCTTGAGCTGCCGGAAGAGCTGCGCGTCGCTGCGGCCGTCCCCCTCGAACACGAGCAGGTCCTTCGCCTCGCTCCAGCTCAACCGGGCGCTCCGCGCCGTGAACGACTCGCCCTCCACGAGCACGTTGCCGCCGGCCATCAGCTCGATCGAGGATCGGCGCTGTCCCGGAGCCGGCGGCGCCTGGGCCACCCCCAGCACGTCGCTGGTGATCGCCACCGACCGTGGCGGCATGCCCCCCGGCGCGTGGGCGTCGAGCACGTCGTCCCAGCCGGCCACCGGGCCCCAGATCGCCTCGACCCGCTGATGGAACTCCATCTGCCGACGGTGCATGTTGCCTCGCAGCCCCTTCTGGAAATCGACGCCGAGATACGTGAGCTCGTCGGGACGCGGCGGCGGGACGGGCTGTGGCCCGGCGCCGGAGGCCCCCGGTGCGGCGACCGCGGGCATCGCGAGCGCCGGCCCCTGGCCGAAGCGTGTGCTCTGCAGCCGGCCGGGCCCGGTGCCGGACACGTCACCCGTCGCCCTGTCGAACACGAGATCGCGCACGAAGAGTCGTTCGACCGACCGTGCCCCGTCGGCGGCCGCCGACTGACTCTCGATCCGGACGCTGCTGCCGCAGGCGATCCTCGCCACGTCGGTGCGGGGTGTGCCGCGCTGCATGCCTTCCGCGCTGAAGTCGAGCGGCTGGGTGAAGACGACGTCGAGCGAGCCGGCATGCACCGTCGTCGCGCCGCTGGAGGTCACCACGCGATCGACGAAGCGGGCGGTGAGCCCGTCGAAATCCATCCGGCCCTGCCAGGTGACGAGGAGCCGGCCGGCCGGCTGGCCGGGCGCGGGCCCGGCCGGATCGGCCGCCGCTCCCCCGATCATGCCGAGCGACTCGAATCCATTCGCCGCATTCGTCATCGGCATCCCGAGCGTGCCGGCGCCATCCACGAGCAGGCGATTGCGGCCACGGTCGAACTCGACGAGCGGCCCCTCGAGATCGAGGCCGCGGCCGCACACCTTCGCCGGCCGGCCCGAGACGACCGCACGGGCGTCGAACCGCGTGGGCCGCGAGAGCTGCAACTGGTCGCCGGTGATCTTCAGCCCGGGTTCGGTGGCAGCGGCGCGATGCGGCTCCTCGACGAGATGGACCTGGTTCTCGAGGGAGATCTCCTCGATCTGGTTGCCGCCCGGCGTCATGCTGACGAGCCCGCGCACGAGCCCGCCGGTGGCGAGCAGCCTGCCTCGCGTCGGCACCTCGGGCTGCCGGGCCTTCGCCGCACCGGGGCCCGTGCCAGGCCCCGCGCCGGGAGTTCCGGCCGCAGCGGGCGCGCCGAATCCGGCCGCGGCGACATCGCCGCCCGCCGTGTGCTTGAACCAGAGCTCCATCCGCTCGGTGCGGGCGGCGAGCGATTCGGTGTCGATCTCGACCACGCCGCGCGCGAGCATGCGCGTGGGCTTCACGCCGGTGAGATCCGGGCCTCCCGTCATCCGCGTGCCGCCGGCGGCGGCCTCGGGCTGCCGGACGACGTCGAGCCACAGATGGAGTTCGGCGGCGCTCAGGCGGCCCTGCGACTCCACCGTGACATCGGCCTCCCCGGCGAGCGACGCCACATGACCGTCTCCATCCGGTCGCATCCTGAGCCACTTGCGCCACCGGGCCTCCACCGGCGGTGAGCCGGGGGATCGGGCCTTGAGCCAGCCCGGGCCGACCGCCATCAGGGACCCGGGGTCACCGGGCGGACCGGGGCAGTAGTCGATCGATCGGGCCTCCATTTCGCTGCCGCGCACCACCAGCGACACCGGCTCCTCGCCGTCGAGAAGGATGCGCCGCGTGGCGATCTCGTAGCCCAGGCGGGCGGCCCGCGCCTCCAGCTCGGCGGCGGTGGAGCGGGCGATGACGGGGGTGCCGCGGGCCTGGATTTCCGCCGGCTTCAGCCCGCCCGATGCCGGCCCGCCCGCGGCCGTCTCCTCCCTGGCCAGCGTGATCGCGAGGAGGTCGCAGGCGATCTGGTCGGTGCCGCCGTCGGCGGCCCTGCGCTCGACCTCGACATGGTCCTCGAACGTGATCACATGGGCCGAGACATTCATGCACAGCGCGCCGCGGCAGGCCACGAGGACCGGTGGCGGCTCGCCCGCCGCCTGCCCGACAGGCTGCGTCGACGGCGGGGCCGTCCCCGCCAGCAGACCGCCGGAGAATCCCTCCAGCCGCATCCGCACGTCCCGGTCCAGCCGGATCGAATCGACGCCACCGATGTTCGGCCCCTGGGCGCGTCCGGCTTCCGAGCCGGCCTTCGGCAGCAGGGCCGCCACGAGTCCGCGGCCGCTGCCCGTGGATCGACCGTGGCGAAACTGCACGAGCTCGTTCGTGCGGATCTCGAGTTCCGCCAGCTCGACGTCGCGGGTCACGATCTCGATCTCGTCGTCGGCGGCCGGATCGGCGGGGGTCCCTCGGATCGTGACCTGCCCTCGCAGACTGCCGCCGACCAGTTTCGCCAGCCGCCCCTGTCGCAGGTCGAGTGGCTCGTCGAATTCCAGCACGGCCCCCTGCGGTGCCCGCAGGACGAGCGTCCTGCCGCCGGCGCCGTCGGCCGAACGGTTGCGATCCGGCAGCATCACGAGCGTGCAGGGCACGAGGTTCACACGGCCGTCGGGGAGCGAATGGTACTGCTTGAACAGCAGCCGCATCTGCCGGCTCTCGAGCACGATCGGCTCCTCGCGCTCCCATGAGCCCTCGGGGAAGATGTCGCCGAGCGCGGCCAGCCGCTTGTCGGCCCGGGCCCGGATCGCGGCCGCCTGCTCGGGTGTGAGCTCCAACGCGGCCGCCGTGTCCTTCACCCGCGGCTCGACCCACGGCACGACCGCCAGCCGGTAGAAGCCCGCCGCCGCGAGCACCACGAGGAAGACCCGCAGCGTGCGTCCAAGGCGATGTTCCATGGCAGATGAATCCGGATGGCCGCCGGTCAGGCGGAGGTCGGCCGGTAGCGACGGACGATCTCTTCCCAACGGCCGCGGGCTTTCAGCAGGTGCTCGATCACCTCGCGGACGGCGCCCCGCCCACCCGGACTGTGCGTCACCAGCGCCGCCGCCTCGACCACCTCGGGGCAGGCGTCGGCGACCGCCACACCCACGCCACACCGGGCGATCACCGGGAGATCGGGAAGGTCGTCCCCCACGAACGCCGTCTCCTCCCATGACACGCCGCACGCGGCGATGATCGACCCCGTCGCCTCGAACTTGTCCTCGACACCCTGCCTGACGATCGGAATTCCGAGCTCTTCGGCCCTGAGCTGCACCAGCCGGCTGGCGCGACCGGTGACGATTCCGGTGCGCCCGTCGGCCGAGTGCCACAGACGGATGCCGAGGCCGTCGCGAATGTGAAACGTCTTCTGCTCGACCCCTTCGTTCGTCCAGGTCACGCCCCCTGCGGTGAGCACGCCATCGACGTCGAGCAGGAGCAGTTTCACCCGGGCGAGGCGGTCGCCCAGGCCGTCGTGGAAGTTCGGGGAAGTATGCATGACGATGGCGGAGCCGGGTCGCCGCTAGGCCGCGGCGGACGTCGAGCCGGGGGTGACGGGAAGTTCGAGCATCTCGGCCGGCACCAAGCCGACCAGGTCCACGATGTCGAGCAGGCCGACGACGCGGCCGGCCTCGTCGAGCACGGGCAGTTCGCTCAACCGCCGCGCCTCGAGCAGGGCGAGCGCGTCGCGGAGCCGGGTGCCGAGGACGACCGTCGTGGGCCGCGCGGTCATCACGCCGCCGATCGGCCCGTCGAGCGCGCCGTCGTTGCGCCGCTCGAACAGCCGGGCAAGGTCGCTGTCGGTGAAGATGCCCGCGAGCCCGCCCGCGTCATCCACGATCATCACCGCACCGGTGCGGCGGGCGGGGAGCGGCCGCGCGAACACAGCCCGCACGGTGTCGGCCGGACCGGCGGTGCGGCACTGGGCGACCGGCCGCATGGCGTCGTCCACCCGCATGAGCTGCCTGCCCAGGCTGCCACCGGGATGCCGGGCGGCGAACTCCTCGTGGGTGAACCGGCGCAGCCGGCTCGTCACGAGCGCGAGCGCGTCGCCGAGCGCGAGCATGAGCGCCGTGCTCGTGCTGGGCGCGAGGCCGAGTGAGCAGGCCTCGCGCACGCTGCCGGTGGGCACGACCACGTCGGCGGCCCGGCCGAGCGTGCTCCGGGCCGAGCCGGTGAGCGCCACGATCCGGATCCGGCGGGCCGTGACGTGCGGCAGGAGCCGCGTGATCTCCTCCGTCTCCCCCGACTGCGACAGGGCGAGCACCACGTCGTCCCGCCGCAGCGCGCCGAGATCACCGTGCAACGCCTCGGCCGGATGCAGAAAGTGGCTTGGCGTGCCGGTGGAGGCGAGCGTCGCGGAGATCTTCCGGGCCACGAGGCCCGCCTTGCCGATCCCGGTGACGACCACGCTGCCGGTGCAGTCGGCGACGGCCCGCACCGCGCGGGCGAATGCGGCGTCGAGGCCCGCGGCCGACTCCAGGATCGCCTCTCCCTCGGCGCGCAGGATCTCGCGGCCATGCGCGACGAGGTCGGCGTCCGTCGGATCGGCGGAGGGGCGAGGGGCGTCCATGGGGGGCGGGACTATAGGGCGACTGGGCAACCCGCCGCAATGCAGCTTTCCCGCCTCGTGGGACCGGCTTCGGGCTCCCCATATCCCATCGCCGGACGCTCGCTGCGCCCATCCTGGGCTCCACTCGCTCGGACCTGCCTGCGCTCCGGCATCCTGCCTGCGCTGGTCAGCTACGCCGGCTCCCGGGATGCGGGGAGCCCGAAGCCTCCTCAACTGAAAACGGAGCGGGCGACTTGGCGTGAATCAGCGCGTGTATTTCGCAGCCATTTCTGCCAGCGAGATGCACTTCACCTTGCCGGCGTTGCCGGCCTGACCGAATTGCACCATGCGCTCGGCGCACACCTTCTTCATCGCCTCGCGGGAGGGCTTCAGGAAGTCACGCGGGTCGAACTTCTCGGGGTGCTCGAAGAGCACCTTGCGGACCGCCCCGGTGATCGCCATGCGGCAGTCGGTATCGACGTTGATCTTCCGCACGCCGTGCTTGATGCCCCGCTGGATTTCCTCCACGGGCACGCCCCAGGTCTGCGGCATCCTGCCACCGTACTTGTTGATGACGTCCTGCAGTTCCTGCGGCACGCTCGACGAGCCGTGCATCACGAGGTGGCAGTTGGGGAGCTTCGCATGAATCTCCTCGATCCGCTTCATCGCGAGCACCTCGCCGTCGGGCTTGCGGGTGAACTTGTAGGCGCCGTGGCTCGTGCCGATCGCCACGGCCAGCGCATCGACGCCGGTCGCCGCCACGAACCGGGCCGCCTCGTCGGGATCGGTGAGCAGCTGGTCGTGCGACAACTTCCCGCTGGCGCCATGCCCGTCCTCGGCTTCGCCCTCGCCGCTCTCGAGCGAACCGAGACAGCCGAGCTCGCCCTCCACCGACACGCCCTGCCGGTGCGCCGACTGCACGACCTCCCGCGTGACCTTCACGTTGTAGTCGAAGTCGGCCGGCGTCTTGCCGTCGTCCTTCAGCGAGCCGTCCATCATCACGCTCGTGAAGCCGTGGTCGATCGCGCTCTGGCAGGTGGCGGGGGAGTTGCCGTGATCCTGATGCATGGCGATCGGAATGGCGGGGTACAGCTCCGCCGCGGCGAGCATCAGGTGCCGCAGGTAGTTGTCCTGGCTGTAGCTGCGGGCACCCCGGGAGGCCTGGATGATGACGGGAGAATCGGTCTCCTTCGCCGCCTCCATGATCGACTGGATCTGCTCCATGTTGTTGACGTTGAAGGCGGCCAGGCCGTAGTGGTGCTCAGCGGCGTGGTCGAGCAGGATCCGCATGGGGACGAGCGGCATGAACGAAACTCCTCAGGCGAAGGCGGGATATCGAGCAGCGGGATGGTGGACCGGCGGAAAGCATATGAACTCCCGGTTTTTCGCACAAACGCCGCCCCGGGATGCCCGTGATACGATGCTCGGACACCCGTGCCACCGGCCGTCGCCCGTATGGATCTGAAGCCCACCACCGATCCGCTGAAGAGCTTCCTGTACGTCGCCGGCGGCTGGGTCTGCGTGGGGCTCGCCGTGCTTGGCTCGGTGCTGCCGCTGCTCCCGACCACGCCCTTCCTGTTGCTGGCGAGCTGGTGCTTCTACCGAGGCTCGCCGCGGATCCATGCCTGGCTCCATCGCTCGAAGTGGTTCGGGCCGACGCTCGACGACTGGCAGCACTACCACGGCATCCGCAGGAGCGTGAAGTATCGGACCGTGATGATGGTGGCCGCCGTGGTGGCGACGAGCCTGGTGCTCAACAGCCTGCCGTGGTGGCTGCGGTACGCGACGCTCGGGCTCGTCGCCTGCGGTCTGTACGTGATCTGGACCGTGCCCACGCTGCCCGACGACGCGCCGCGGGCTCCGCGCACGCTCGTCGAATGAGACCGGCAGCCTGCATCGCCGTGATGCTGTGGGCGACGGCCGTGGGCCGCGCCGGAGAGTGGCCGCAGATCCTGGGGCCGGCCCGCAACGGCGTGGCCGCCGACGACGAGCGGCTGGCCGACGCCTGGCCGCCCGCCGGACCGCGCGCGGCATGGTCGAAGCCCGTGGGCCGTGGCGATGCGGGCGTGGCCGTGGCCGGCGGCCGCGTGCTGCTCTTCCACCGCGTCTCCGACGCCGAGGTGCTCGAGTCGCTCGATGCCGCCACGGGCGAGTCGCGCTGGACCGACGCCCATCCGACGTCGTTCGCGCCGCAGGTGGGCGGCGGCGACGGCCCGCTCTGCGTGCCGCTCGTCCACGACGGCCGCGTGGTCGCGTTCGGCCCGCAGGGCATGCTCCGCTGCGTGGATGCCGCCACGGGCAGGCGGCTCTGGCTCCGCGACACGCATCGCGACTTCCGCGCGCCCGAGGGCTACTTCGGGGCCGGCTCGACGCCCCTGGTCGTGGCCGGTCACGTGATCGTGAACGTGGGCGGCTCCCGGGCCGACGCGGGGATCGTGGCGTTCTCCCTGGCGACCGGCGACACCGTGTGGACCCAAACCGCCGAACCGGCGAGCTACGCCGCCCCCGTCGCCGTCACGCTCGCCGGCACGCCCCACGTGCTCATGGTGACACGCTACGCCTGCCTGCTCCTCGACCCCGCGTCGGGCAACGTTCGCTGGCGGTTTCCCTTCGGCCAGCGCGGGCCGACGGTGAACGCCGCCACGCCGGTCATCCTGACCGACGGCCGGCTGCTCATCACGGCGTCATACGGCATCGGCTCGGTGTGCGCGTCGTTCGACGCGACAGGCTTCACGAAACGCTGGGAGGGGGGCGACGCGCTCGCCACGCAATACTGCACGCCGATCGCCGGCGGCGGGCACGCCTGGTGCATCGACGGCCGCGACGACGTGCCTCCGGCCGATCTGGTGTGCGTCGATCTCGGCACCGGCCGCGCGACGTGGCGCGAGGCGAACTTCGGCTACGGCACGCTCCTCGCCGCCGACGGCAAACTGCTCGCCGCGAAGACCGACGGCGAACTCGTGCTCATGACCGCGACCCCGGCGGGCGTCTCGATCCACGCGCGTGCCCGGCCGCTCACCGGCACGGTGCGGGCCCTCCCCGCCCTCGCGGCGGGGAGGCTCTACCTTCGCGACGACACCACGCTCATCTGCCTCGACGTCGGCCGCTCGTCGCAGCCGCCCGTCACATCCGACTGATGCCGCCCACGAATGCCGGACCTGTGATCGACGGGCCGCAGCCTGTCGTCATCAGTGCTCGAGCGAGGCGTCGGGCTCAGGCAGCCACTGCGTGAGGATCACGCCCACGAGGGCATACAGACCGGCCACGATCGCGCCCACCACGGCGATCCGCACGGGGTCGGGGGGCGTGGCGGCCGAGAACGTGAGCGTGAGCCAGGCCGCCGCCGTGCCGAGCACGCGGCCGCCGATGTTCGCCGCGAAGCTCTCGCCCGTGCCGCGCAGGTGCGTCGGGAAGACGTGCGGGATGTAGTTGCCCCAGAAGCTGAACTGGGCCACCGTGAGCAGGCCGGCCACGAAGATGCCCGCCTTGATCCAGGGCAGCGAGTCGGCATGCGCAAGCTGCGTGGAGATCCACCAGAAGAGGGCCGGCACCACGACGAGCGCCGGAATCTGGAAGATCCGCAGGAGCGCCCGCCGGCTGAGAACCCGGAGCGCGGCCCACGCCAAAAGCACGCGGCCCACGAGGCCGCCCACCTCCTGGAAGATCGTCACGCCCGCCACCGCCTCGTCGGTGGCGTTGCCCGCGATGCTCGTGAGCTTGCCGGCTGGCAACGCGGGCTTGCCCGCCTGCTCCGCGGCGGCGACGGCCTCGGCTTGCGCCGCTTTTGCCGTCTGCAAGATCGCGGCATGCCCCTTCGGGCCGCCGAGGATCTGCGGCAGCTGCTGGATCGCGCCGAACGCAATCCCGTAGCTCGCGGCAAAGACGAGCGTCGTGAGCACCGTCGTGCGGACGAGCGCCGGGCTGAAGAGCTCGCGGATGCTCGGCCGCTTGAGCGTGCCGGCCGCCTTTTTCTCGGCCCACACGGGGCTTTCGGGGAGGAACGGCCGGATGAGGATCAGCGGCAGCGCCGGGATCACGCCGGAGATCAGCGTGTAGCGCCAGGCGTCGTGGCCGCCGTGGATGGCCGGCAGGATGTCGGCGAAGCGGGCGGCGAGGATGTTGGCCGTGCCCACAAGCAGACCGCCAAGCGATGAAAACGCCTGCGTCCAGCCGAGGGCCCGCTCGCGCTCGTCGCGGTCGGGGAACAGCTCGGCGAGCCACGCCACCGCCGCCACGAACTCCACGCACACGCCGATGAACACGAGGCACCGGCAGAAGAGCAGCTGGGGCAGCGACGTGGCGAAGCCGGCGGCGAGCGCCGCGAAGGCATACAGCAGGATGCTGAACGTGAGCACGCGGCGGCGCCCGAGGAGATCGGTGAGATAGCCGCCGAGCAGGCCGAACACGCCGCCCGCGATCGCCGGCACGAAGAACAGCGTCCGCGCCCAGCCCACATAGTTCCTGCCGCCCGGCACCCACAGCGCCGTCGCATCGGCCTGCGACATGCCGCCCGCCACGAGGCCCGCGACCTCCGGCTTGGAAAGCTCCTGGATCGCCGGCTTGATGATCAGCGGCAGCATCAGGAGTTCGTAGATGTCGAACGCGAACCCGATCGCCGCGATCGCGCACACCAGCCAGCCGGTGAACGAGAGCCGACCGTCCGCCGCCACACCGCCGCCCTGCTTGCCCCGCATCGATGCCTCCACCTGCGAAAACGACACCGCCGACAGGCGGCAAGCCTATCGGCGGCGTTGGATCACGGCAAAGGAGAGCGGTCGGGCCGCGGCACGATCACGGGCCGATCGACGGCGGGTTCTTCGCGAGGAAGTCCCGTGGGCCGCGGGTCGTGTAATACGGATAGGCGACCGCTCCGGTCGGCGGGCCGGCCGGCTGCGTGGCGCCGTAGTCGCTCCCGGCGAGGGCCGCCCGTTCGGCGGGTGAGAGGTGATGCTTCGCCAGGCCGCCATAGCGGCCGACGTGGGCGCCGGCGGCACAGTCGCGGCACCCGGGCTGGCAGCCCCCGGGTCCACACGACTCGCACGGGCCACCGACGGCACACTGCCCGTTGGCGCACGCGCCGTCCTGGCAGGCTCCATGCCGGCAGGCCCCGGCCTGATGGCCGTGAGGGCCGTCGGTGTTCAGGAGAAACAGCCGGTCGATGATCGAGCACCCGCTCGATGCACCGATCACGGCGACAGCCAACAGGAGAGCGGATGCGGTTTTCATGAGTCGTGGTTCCCCTCGGGTTCACGGACTCTATCGGCGGTGCCGGTCGCACCGGTTGAGAAAACCCCGCGGGCGCGAGGCTGGGCAGACTGGGGAGCCTCGCGAACGGCAAGCGGGACGCTTGCCCCACATCGGCACGCGTGCCCCGCGGGCCTAGGCGTAGCGGCCGACGATCAGCGAGATGTTCTGGCCGCCGAACCCGAAGCTGTTGGAGAGGGCCCGGTCGCACCGTGCCGCCCGGGACGTGTTCGGCACGTAGTCGAGATCGCAGTTGGGGTCGGGGTTTTCGTAGTTGATCGTCGGCGGCAGCATGCCGTCGCGGATCGCGAGCAGGCAGACGATCAGCTCCGTGGCGCCGGCGGCCGCGATCAGGTGCCCCATCATGCTCTTCGTGCTCGACACCGGGATCTTGTAGGCGTGCTCGCCGAACACCTTCTTGATGGCCAGCGTCTCGACCTTGTCGTTGACGTCGGTGCTCGTGCCGTGGGCGTTGATGTAGTGGATGTCGTGCGTGCCGAGGCCGGCGTCCTGGAGGGCCATCGTGATGCAGGCGGCGGCCCCGCGGCCCTCGGGATGCGTGTCGGTGATCCGGTAGGCGTCGGCCGTCGAGCCATAGCCGAGCAGTTCGCCGTGGATCTTCGCACCCCGCTTCTTGGCGTGCTCGAGCTCCTCGAGCACCACCATGGCGGCTCCCTCGCCGAGCACGAAGCCGTCGCGCTCGTTGTCGAAGGGGCGGCTGGCCCGGGTCGGCTCGTCATTGCGCGTGGAGAGGGCGGTGAGCAGATTGAAGCCCGTCACGCCGAAGGGATGGATCATGCTGTGCGTGCCGCCCGAGAGCATCACGTCGGCGTCGCCCCGGCGAACGAGTTCGGCCGCCTCGCCGATGGCCTGGCTGGACGCGGCGCAGGCGGTGAGGCAGTTGAGGTTCGGCCCCTGCGCGTCGAACATGCCGGCGAGGTGACCGGCGGGCATGTTGGGCTCCTGCTCGACCTCGGACAGCGGATGGAGCGTCTCCAGCCCGAGCTTCGTGAACTTCGCCACGTCGAGCGTGTCGCCCGAGATCGCGGCCATCATCATGCTCGTGAAGGCGTCGAAATCCTGCTGCCCCTCGCCGCTGCCGAGATAGACGCCGAGCCGCGTGGGGTCGGCCGGCAGCCCGCGCTCGAGGCCCGCATCACGCATCGCCTGGAGCGCCGCTCCGGCGGCGAACTTCGTGTGCCGGCCGCAGAAACTCCAGAGCTTCGCGTCCTGCCCCTCGTCGGCGATGTCCCAACCGCGGACTTCGGCCGAGATCTTCGTGGGGAACCGCGAGGCGTCGAACACCGTGGTGTACCCCACGCCCGACGCGCCGGCGAGCAGGTTCTTCCACAGTTCCTCGACACGCACGCCCAGCGGCGTGACGAGCCCCATTCCCGTGATCACCACCCTGCGCCGGTCGGTCACGCTGTCGTTCCCTCCGCCGTTGGGCGACGGCCGCCCGCCGGCATGTCTGCGGTCACCAATCCGGCCGCGCGAGCGGTCGTCCCGCCTCGTCGCGTCCGACGTCGTAGATGTGCATCAGGTCGAGCCACTGCAGCAATTCGTCCGGCTCGAAGAGCTTCGGCACCCCCTCGCCCGGCTCGAGGTGGGCGAAGAACAGCTCCGCCTCGCCCTGCACCCGGTCGGCCACCCTGCTCGTGACCCGGCACAGCGAGCCCGTCGGCTTGAGGTCGAGGATCAGCGCCTCGAACCGCAGCGTGTCGCCGGGCACGGCGTCGAAGTGGAACTCGGCGTTGGCCACCTTGGCGAGCACGACCCGGCGGTTGAATTCGATCGCGTCGGCCACGAGCAGGCCCGCGGTCTGGGCCATGCCCTCCACGACGAGCGAGTTCGGCATCAGGGCCGCGCCCGGGAAGTGGTCGTGCATGTGCTCCTCGGCGAGCGAAACGTTCTTCACCGCCGTGGCGTGCTTCCCGCGCACGAACTCGTCGAAACGGTCGATCCAGAACCAGCGCATGTCAGGACGCCAGCTTCCCCTGGACGTACCGCACCATGTCCTCGACGGTGAGCGTGTTGGCGAAGTTTTGCACGCTGGGGTTGGCCTCGAACTTCGTCAGGTCGGCGAACGGCATCCGCGCCTTGAGCGCCGCGATGCCGGCCGGATTCACCTTGCCGTTGGTCACGAACTCGGAACTCGACAGCACGTCCTCGGGGAACAGCTCCCCGCGCGGGATCTTGATGCCGAACGCCTTCTCGAGGCGAAACACGATGTCCAGGAAGTCGATCGACTCGGCCCCGAGATCACCCACCATCGTCGCCTCGGGGGTGACTTCGTCGTCGTCGACCCCGAGGGCATCCACCAGGGCGGTCTTGACCTTCTCGAAAATTTCATCGCGCGACGGCATCGACGTGGCACCTCGAAAACGGGGAAGGATGGGGAACGACAGGCAAGTCTGGGAAACGATCGGCGGTATTCCGGAACCGCCAAGGGTAATGTCACCGCGTTCCGGAGGAAACCCGAAAAGCCGACACGGCGTCGGGCGGGGGCAAAAAACCGGCGGAATTCCGGTCCGGCGTGGGTTTTGCCCGCCGACGAAAGCCTCAGCGGGCCAGTGTCGCCGGCTCGGACATCGGCATCGTCGCCGCCGTCAGCGGCCCCGCGTCGGAGCCGTAGATCACCCGCCGGGGCACGGTGCCGGACCGTCCGGCCGGATGCAGGACGGACCACAATTTCCGCATTTCGGCCCGCACCCGGGCGTCGATCGCCTCGCCGTGCGGCTGGCGGTCGGCGAGGTTGTAGCGCTCGAGCACCAGGCGGGCGGTGAGGCTCGTGCGTTCGCCGCTCGCCCCGGACACCGTGCCGCTGGCCTTCACCTTGGTCGTCGTCTCGTCCTGCGAGAGCACCTCGGCCGTGACCGTGAGCACGCGTCCCGGCTCGACGAAGTCGCCATACTTCACGTTTTTCGCCGACCGCAGCACCACGATGCTGTGGGCGAAGTCCTCGGCGACGCGGATCGTCCAGGCGGCGGCCTGCGTCATCGCCTCGAGCATCAACACGCCGGGCATCACGGGAAACCGGGGGAAGTGGTCGGCGAGATACTCCTCCGACAGCGTGAGGGTCTTGATCGCCGTGATGCTCTTGCCGGGTTCGATGGCGGTGACACGATCCAGGAGCGTGAAACGCATGAAAAATCCGTTGCGATGAGAAGTGACGTTGCCGGCCTGCGTGGCCGCCCACCTGCGGGCGGCCGCCATGCTCGCGTCGGGCGAGTCCGTTCACGACGGCCGCAGTCTATGGCGCGCCTGCCCCCCCCACAACCGTCCCCGGCGGCTGCCACGGGCGGGCGAACAGCGCTGCCAACCTGACAGCCGACACGACCCGCAGAGTTTCCCGGCCGCGTACCGGAAACGGACGCCGGCGGAGCGTTTTCCGGAGTCGGAGCGTGCGTGCACGGACGAACACCGGCGCCTGTCCGTTGGCACGCTGTTTGCTTTTATCCCTTCCGCCGCCAGCGGGAAGCGATTTCGGCACCACGGTGAGCGGCGGGTTGTTTTTCGGCGCCGTCCCTGCGAATGATGTTTCATTCCATGGACGGCGGTTGTTTCGTTCACCCTGTTCATGGAGTCAGCGATGCAGACCTTTCGCACGGGCTTCGCGCACCCGCTCGACGAATTGCGCGACGAGCTTGATCGTCTCTGGGGCAACCTCGTGGCGGCGCCGCCGCTCCACGGCTGGGGCAACGGGCCCTCCGCGGCAGCGTTTCCGGCGGTGAATGTCCGCGAAACCGACGAGGCGATCGTGGTCGAGGCGGAACTGCCCGGTCTCGATGCGGGCGGCGTGGACATCGCCGTCACGGGCGACGAACTCGTGCTCAAGGGTTCGCGGCCCGAGGGTTCGCGGCCCGAGCCGGAACCGGCCCAGGCGTCGCCCGCCGGCGAGCAGGGCAACGGCAGCCGGAAGCCGGCCGTCACATGGCACCGGCGCGAACGCGGCACCGGCAGCTTCGAGCGGCGGATCACGCTGCCCGTGGCGGTCGATGCCACGCGGGTGGAAGCGCGGCTCGCCGACGGTGTGCTCACCGTCACCTGCCCGAAGGCGCCCGAGGCCCAGCCCCACAAGGTGCAGGTTCGTTCGGCCTGACACCGTCCCATTTTCCTCACCCTTCCATTCGGAGAAGCGAATCATGCCCACCACCATCACGCAGACCGAGGGCCGGGCCGGTGCCGCGCCGACCCAACCCGAAACCACGCTCACCTACCAGCCCAACGTCGACATCTGCGACTGCGGGCGGGAGGTGTTGATCGTCGCCGACATTCCCGGCGCCCGCACCGACGGCATCGACGTGTCGTTCGAGGACGGCGTGCTCTCGCTCCACGCGAGGGTGCCCGCCCGCGAACTGCCCGGCCGCGCCGTCCGCCAGGAGTACGGGATCGGCGACTACCGGAGGTCGTTCCGCCTGGGCGACGACTTCGACGCCTCGCAGATCACGGCCAGTTACCGCCACGGCGTGCTCACGATCCACGTGCCGCGGCTGGCGGCGGTGCGTCCGCGGAAGGTCGAGGTGCGCGCGGGCTGATGTCGATTGCAGCCGGGCCTGCACGGTCCCGGCGCGTGTTGTCGTGTTTCGTTCCCCCCACCCCGGAAAAGAAAAGGAGACCGTCTGATGAGTCTGATTCCTTTTCGCACGAAGCGCTCGAGCGGCATGGAGGGAGGCAACCTTGCCACCCTGGCCGATTTTCGCCACGAGATGAACCGGCTCTTCGAGGGCTTCTTCAGCCGGCCCACGGCCTTGATGCCCGGCTGGTTCGAGCCCGGCGAACCCGGCCAGTGGATGCCGGCGATCGACCTCTCGGAAACGGGCACGCAGATCCGCGTGCGGGCCGAGCTGCCCGGCATCGACCCGAAGGACGTCGACGTGAGCGTGTCGGGCGACCGGCTCATGATCTCGGGGGAAAAGAAGTCGTGCGCCGAGGAGTCGGGCGAGGGCTGGTCGCACTGCGAGAGCCACTCCGGCGCCTTCAGTCGGGCGATCCCGCTGCCCGAGTCGGTCGATCCGGCGAAGGTCACGGCCCGCTACGACAAGGGCGTGCTCACGGTGGAGCTCACGAAGTCGCCGTCGAGCACGTCGCGGAAGGTGCCCGTGCTCACGAAGTAGCCTGCCGCGAGGAGGCCCACGGTATCATCGGGGCCGCGGGGAGCACGTCTCTCCGCGGCCCCGCGTGTTTCCCCTGTCGAAGTCCCGACCGCATGCCGCTCACCATCGAACAGCCCGCCGCTTCAGGAGCGTTGTCGATCGACCTTGCCGGCGTGGTGCCCGATCGGATCACGACGCTCACGGCCGGCGACATCGCCCGACTCGTGGTGCGGGCCGACGAGCGGCCCGTGGAACTCGGCGACCTTTTTCGGATCGCCGGGTCGCCGGCCGACGGCCGGATCGAATGCCGTGGCGACTTCTCGCGCGTGCACTCGATCGGCAGCGGGATGACCGCAGGCGAGATCGTGGTGGAAGGGACCGCGGGGCGGCATGCCGGCGCAGGCATGGCCGGCGGCACGCTCACGATCCATGGCGACGCGGGCGACTGGTTGGCCTGCGAAATGACGGGCGGGACGGTACACGTGGATGGCTCGGCGGGAGACAACGCCGCTGCCGCGCTCCCCGGCAGCCGGCATGGGATGCGCGGCGGCATGGTGATCATCCGGGGCGGCGCCGGCTGTCTCGCCGGCGCCCGCATGCGGCGCGGCATTCTGGCGATCGGGGGGGATTGTGGACCGGCCGCCGGCTTCGAACTCCGGGCCGGAACGGTGATCGTCGCCGGCACGCTCGGACCGCACGCCGGCACCGGCATGGGGCGGGGCTCGCTGATTGCGGCGGATGCCGGTTTCGTCCCGCCGCCCACGTTCCGCCGAGGTGCGATCTGGGCCCCCGCGTTCCTGCCGCTGCTCGGGACGCGGCTCGACGCGGCCGGATTCCGGCCGTGCGGTGGCTCGACCAACGGGCTCCTCGCCGGACCGTGGCGGCAGTGGCACGGCGACGCCCTGGCCGGCGGCCGTGGCGAGCTGTTCCTGCGGGCGTGAGGGCCGTTCCCACCGCGGCGTGCGGCCGGTTTTCCACCACCCGCTTTCATGGGCCTGCGGTTTCGGCTACTCTCTGGGGCTCCCGCCACACGGCGGTTTTTCGATCCGTTTTCCCGCCCCGCAGGCAACGAAGTTCTCCGGTATGCCCACGATCAGCCAACTCGTCCGCAGCCGCCGTCGGCCGAAGCGCAAGTTTTCCAAGTCGCCCGTGCTCGATCGCTGCCCGCAGAAGCGCGGCGTGTGTCTGCAGGTGCGGACGATGACGCCGAAGAAGCCGAACTCCGCGCTCCGGAAGATCGCCCGCGTGCGGCTCTCGAATCAGAAGGAAGTCACCGTCTACATCCCGGGCGAGGGACACAACCTCCAGGAGCACTCGATCGTGCTCGTGCGTGGCGGCCGTGTCCGCGACCTGCCGGGTGTTCGTTACCACATCGTCCGCGGGGCCCTCGACACGCTCGGCGTGCAGGGCCGCAAGCAGTCGCGCAGCCTCTACGGCGCCAAGAAGGGCTAATCGAGAACAAGGATACGAGCCATGGGAAAGATCACCGCCAGCCGCGAACAACTCATCCCCGATCCCCGCTACGGGTCGCTCCTCGCGAGCAAGTTCATCAACTGCCTGATGGTGGACGGCAAGAAGAGCGTCGCTCAGACCGTCTTCTACAAGGCGATGGACCTCGTCGCGCAGAAGGTGACCGACGTCGAGCCGATCGAGGTGTTCAACCGGGCCCTGGAAAACTGCAAGCCGTCGGTCGAGGTGCGGTCGAAGCGGGTGGGCGGTGCCGCCTACCAGGTGCCGATGCAGGTGAACCGCAACCGCCAGCAGTCGCTCGGCATTCGCTGGATGCTGCAGGCCGTCCGTGAGAAGAAGGGCCGCGCCACGCACGAGAAACTGGCGGAAGAGATCATGGCCGCGTACAAGCGCGAAGGCGCGGCGGTCACGAAGCGCGACAACGTGCACCGCATGGCCGACGCCAACAAGGCGTTCGCGCACTTCGCCTGGTAGGCGAAGTGGCTATGTTCACGGCACGTCTCGACATCCTGTCGAACGTGCCTTGGCAGGCCTCCGCCTGCTGGCAACAACCCGGC
>Ga0214917_10001790_pt1 | contig 27279 bp, 41 predicted proteins | sample LL_1208_BB_MetaG_FD_177983 | JGI IMG/M metagenome (GOLD analysis project Ga0214917, IMG submission 177983) | Freshwater microbial communities from Lake Lanier, Atlanta, Georgia, United States - LL_1208_BB | ecosystem: Environmental > Aquatic > Freshwater > Lake | place: USA: Georgia | collected... | reverse complement strand
CACCGTGCATACGACCAGTGTTGTTATTAACAAGCTTGAGCCAAGCGTTGTTACCATCTTCTATTTGTCCTAAACGTTTTTTAATTAACATGTATTCAGCTAAAGGTTTAGCCTCTGAGTATGGTAACTTTTCAATTACTTCATCATCAAGAATTGGATTACCTTTCTCTGTTGTCTTCTTTGGTTCCCACCCATACTTACTCTTGAGTCGCTCAACAATTTGCTTACGTGAACCAGGGTTGAATTCTTCTATTATTGTTTTCTCAAATGGTACGTCTTTTACATAACCACGGGCAGTGTTATTCACCTTAGGTGTAAACCAAGTCTTATGTTTAATAGGTGGAAAGATTTGTTTTAGTTGCTCTTCTAGTTCTACTTTCTTTTTTCTAAGGTTATCTACTAGATCAAGACAGGCATCCACATCAAATGGAACACCAGCTCTAATCTGTTTATTAATTGCAAGTGCAAAGTCGTGCTCAAGTCTAAGCGCTGATTCAGGATACTTCTCCTTCACAATATGCTTATATAACTTTAGTGTTACTTGGACATCTTGTTTACAGTACATAAGCATCTCCTCTGAGTATTCAGAGAAGTCTTTGAAGTCAATCTTGTTATCAGCAAGACGCCAACCCCAAGCTTTAAGTGATGCGTTACCTCGTATCTTTACTGGTACATTTGGATACTGTTCTATGTCAAGGTCATAGAGTTTTTCCTTAGGCCAGATGATGCGTGTACAAATGAGCGTATCAATGATGCGTGCTTTGGCGACAAACGAATGTAGTTTTTGGAGGACGGGGAGATCATAAAAAATTATGTTGTGTCCTATAAGAACATCAGCGGTTGCCAGATGAGCAATAGCATCATCAATGCGATCAGGCCCATAAGCAAAAGTTTCTGCTCGCGTGACATCATAGATGACAATGCAGAATGTTTTAGTAGCTTGATCATAAAGTCCGTCAGTTTCTATATCAAAGATAAGCCAACATTCATTTGCGGAACTGGGACTCATCACAAATCTTGAGGTCTTCACTGTTAAGTTTTGTGTCATTGCTTTTGATCCATGTCAAGATTTGTTGTGCACCAGCCCGATGTGGGTTGGAATACATTCTATTGATTGCGCCTTGTGAGTCTAGTGGTATCAGCTCAAATTTCATAGCCTCCATATTGGAATGGATGGCATATGGTTTGTTGTCTTTCCAGGTTGCAATAACGTAGGACATGAACTAGTTGAAGGTGTGCACCAGCATAGTACACACCTTCAGTTAGAACGCAACCTTTACGCTACCTTCTTCTTGTTGTAACCAACAAAACCACCATCCTTCTTTCGTTTGGCAAGTGCTTTACTTGCGTCAGACCCTGCCCGTTGGGACCCATGCACCAATAGTGCAAACGGTTTATCTCCTAGGCAATGACTATCGTCATGGTCTATCTCTAGTCCACGTGTAGCCGCTTCCTCTTCTGTGTATACAACATAAGCTATACGTTTAAACACATCCGGATACTTAGGAAGTAAGTAGTCAAGTGTGCCACCCACAGATGCGGTCAACATAAAGTTATTAGGTATACTATCTTGCAAGCTAAGCCACATACCTAGTGATTTAGTGTAGGCATAGTAGGTAGTATCAGGATCTTCTTGTGCAACTTTAATCCAAGCAGCCATATACTTCTCTGTCCAGAAATCACCACTCTCATGTATACGTATAAGATTCATATCTGTCTGTACAATCAAAGACAATTTGATTAATGTACTTAATTGATTGACGTGATTCTCTCCTGAGTACAAAGCTTCTCTTAATAGATCCCAGTTATACCAACGTGCATCACGTACATTAGGTCTAGTCTCTGCCATGGCAGCAAAGCATCTGAACTCAGGTGCAATTGTACCTGTGAGCTGTGGTAGATCAGTAATCTTACCGGTAGTCTTGTCAGCAAATGTCTTACATACACCAGCATGTGGGCACGTGTACCCCGCTGGAATATTAAAGATTAATCGATTAGAAAGTTTGCCATTGCCTGTGCTGAATTTAAGAAGTTGCATGGTGTTGTGTAGTAATGGAATGTAGTTGAGTTTAAGGACATCCTAGGTCCATCAAAACTAATCAAACCAAAAATCATTGAACTCTTTCGTTTCTTCCACAGAACATGGCGCAGTATCTGCACGTTGTTCTAAACATTTGTTTAACTTCTTAAGATCTAATGAATCCAAAAAGTAACAAAGCTGTTCTTCTCCTATACACCTAAAGGCATCAAGGATAAGATCTTTTTTCTCCCTCTCAGGTTCTGTATAATATGAGAATAAAATTCTTTCGGCTTCTTCAAAACCTATTGGATCTCCAGTAAGTCTTAACAGAACATCACTAGGCATAGCATCAATGATCTGGTTGATTACACCCTCAAGAACTGTGGGCCAGGTTAAGGGTGGAATAACTTCCATGATTTGATCTACAAGATCGAGATCAATGAACTCAGGGCTGGTGGTATCAGTCATAGATAAAGCCCCTGCCTTGGCGGGGGCATGAGGTGTACAGGAAAGTTACGCTGCTGTAGCGCTAGTAGTTACAATAGTAGAACTTAGACCATGTTCTTTTAATTTATCTAACATATCGCACATGATATTGGCATGGCGATTGGTGTCATCCATAAACTTAGTTGCACGTTCAGCTGAGATGGTATGCACGGAACCATTGGGTTCAATGTATCTCCAGCTACCGTCAGGCTGCGGATCCCCTTGGAGCGCAAGACGTTCAGAGTTATGAACGTATCGTAGCTCCAGATTGTGGAAGTCTTGTAGGCCATCAGGTGCTGTCCAGGTAGCGCCAAGGTTATAACGCTTGTCTTGATCGGAGTAAGCATGAAGTTCAGGAATGAGATGTTTGAAAGCAGCAAGGATTTGCATGTTGTTGTGTAGTAGGTGAACGTATGTCTTGGGCTTACGTGCTAAGCACTGCCAAGTATTAGTGCGTCTTCAATTGTAATTGCATCAACTTCAATAGCATCTGTCTTCCAGGTTTGGTCACCAGGCACTGGCTCAGTACCATAAGACCATGTGTCATAGTCTTCTTCATTACGAGGATCATCTTCTACAAGAATGTAATGTCTTGTATTTGTTTCGATAAAAGTACCAAGGTTTCCCATAGCCATAGCTAGTAGTTGATCATCGGTGTAGTGTTGTGTCATGAGATAAAAACGTAGTCTGGTACTACTGTTTGCTTAAGATAGGTCGATTACTTAATAAGGATTAAGTAACCGACCTATCGGCAGATCAGTTATCTAATCTTAGTTCTTCTTCTCGTAGCTGCAAAGCTTTGCTAAACATATTTTCATAAAGGTTTCTTTCAATATCGTTAAGCCTGGCATTGGACAGACCAACGATCTGGTCTACGTGCATAACACCGTCTGATACCTTAAGCAGGACAGTGAATTTAGGTTTGTTGTTGCACATGCACAAGACAATGAATGCCTTCTTAGCTTTAACGTTATTAGCATATGAGTCTGCTGTACCTACACAGTTACGTACTGCTTGCCCCCATTGGGATAGCTGATGCGTATCTTTTGGCTGGAAGAATGTCCAGGTCTGTCCTTTGTTAGGTGTAGGAAATAGATGAGATAGTTGATCTGTATCTTTAGGTTCAAAGAATGTCCAGTTCTGTTCTTCATCTAACACTTTGATAGGTGTAGGGAATAAATCTTGTGGTAATTCTTGATTAGGATTCTTTATTGTCCATGCTTTAGTCTGGATATGATCATGGAATTCTTCTATGCGCCAACGTTTAGGTGGATCAATAGTTTCACCTGCTGTAAGTATCTGATCAAGCATTGTTATTGTATCTCGCAATGAATCAAATGTAGCCCTGTATTTGGTAGTTTGTGAATAGTTTGTGCACCTACTCAACCATTCTTCCGTGTACTTAGTGATAATTTTAAAGAAAGATTCTACCGGTAGATAAGTATTAAGCCAGGCATGCACTAAGTCTGGTGAGGAAAGTGAGTGGTAAAAGCTATACATAGTAAGTGTTTTGAATATGTCATTGCTTATAGCAGTCTGTAAATAATCAACAGGGCAAGCAGGCCATATCTTTAGTACTTTATTAACCCATGTGAGAATCTTCTTTATGTCTTCATGTATATCTACTAATACGTCAGGTGACTTAGTGTCTGGATGATTGAAGGCATCAATGATCTTTTGTGATTCTGTATTGATATAACGTTTGAACCAAGGTGTATCCAGTATGTATGTATTGTCAGCATCTAGATACCATTTATATAGTTCTATTCCTGGTACTGAGGGACGTTCTTCTAATATACGTAGGATATATTTGTAGTTATTAGTCTTAGGATTAAGTCTCTTGAATATATTATGTGTACCAGCATCTTTCCAGTGAGGTATAGTCTGCTGAAGTTGGTCAGTGAATAGTTTGATTCCACGTTTGATTTGTACTAGCTTCTGTTTGTAACTGGTTGCATTATGTGCCCAATATGGTGTAGTTAACCCTGCTTCAATACTGTCTTTTGTTATGTAGTCCGTCCAAGTACAGAAGTCAATGCGTCCATACTTCTTGGTAATAACATTATCCATATTGAATAACCTTCCATCTTTACCATAGGGAATATTAAGTTTCTTAAATGCACCAGGTTTGAAGGCAAATGATATTCCATAGATGTAGTCTTCTCCAGGCTTAGGTAACCAGGCTGCTGCCCATAGGCTTTCTATGTGGTAGATAATAGCTTTGACTTCGCCAGTATCCTTTTGGAATACACGGTACCTATCTTCAACTGGATCAGCATTGATATTAGTAACTGCTTGTAGCAGTTCTTCTTTACTGACAATGTGAGTAGGAATCAGATCATCTGGTAACCCAAGGGTATTACGTGTCACCTTAGGTTTAGCAGCTGCGATAACTTTCTTTAGTTCAGGGTCGTACTTGACGAGGTGTTGCTGAAGGTTTGATGGGAGTTGGAATTGCATGAGTTGAGTTGTAGTTGGGATATAAACCTTTTAACGTCATGTTTAGGACGATTGGTTTACTTGTAAGTTGCGTGTATATACAAGTAAGTTACTCGTACATACTATAAGTTACTTGTAAATACCGTATTGTCTTTCTTCTTCTAGCTCATCGTAGTGCTCTGACATGTAGTTAGTTGCATTACTAATAAACGTAGAGTACTCGGATTTCAGGTATGTGGATTTTGGTGTAAAGACTGGGAGTTCTTTACACCACCCAGTAGCAAGATAGATTCTGCCTTTGGGACCACGCAATACTATGAACCAAGGTTTGAACTCGATACTAAATCCAATCATGATAGTTAGATGTCAGTGGAATCAACGTCGATCCAGTCAAGAGAATTACCACGATTTAATTCGTGGACATACTCTTCTAGATCTTCTGTGTTGCTAGGTGGTTTGTCCTCTACATAGGTGGAAGCAGAACATAAGCCTGGCCTATGCTCTGCTGGTTCTTCCCATGTGGCAGGACTAACTTGAATACGATCTTCTATCCATGCTTCCGCATAGACTTGGTATTCGTTGACGCCTGTGGAATAGACATCAACATGTCTTATAGCCCAGATAGATGGCATCAAAGTACCTCCATAGGTTGACGAATGGGTGCATTGAACATAGACGTAGGTCCATACTTAAGCACAAGATCTGGAAAAGCATCTAGAATCTTTTGCCTGTTGAGTGGATCAGCGTAGCGTAGTGCAGTAGCAAGACTTTGTACAAACTTACCGCCATGCTGTTGCATTAGATCGGTAAGCTGGTGGAATTCAGAAGGTGTCATACAAATTGAAGTGAGGTGAAGTGGTTGTTTACCTGGGACTTACACACCGAGTTGGCGTCGGTAATGCCCAGATCTTTACATTAATTTAATGTTTGGAATGCTTAGTCCTGTGCCAGGGATACTGAAGGATCCTTTGACACCATTGGGATTGGCATTGAGAGTTAGTTGAAGCGGACCAAGTTTGATTGACTTGGTAAATGATTTAACTCCATGTTCAGTTATGTTTACACCATGGATGGTGCGATCAAAGCTGATGAGTGAACGCTTAGTCATTTCAAACCTTCGGGTAGGAGCATGTCAATGTCTGTTTGATCTGAGAAGTTTGTCATAACAAATTTCTTACCATCTGGTGTGACAAAGCCACCAATGAAGCCAGCACCTACACGGTCAGCTGCTTCTTTCATCTTTGCTACAAAGGCCATAGCTTGTAGTTGATCTGTGTCTATTGAGTTGGGAATGTTGGGAAGGTTAGATGAAGTCATGTTGACAGGTTGGAGATTGGATTGAGGTAGTGTACTTGGTAGGTAAGAGATGGATAGAGATGTTAACAAAGGTTATTCATTAACATTACTAATAGAAGATTAGGTTCCCCCCTGGTACCCCAACGGGGGGTCGAGGGGGGGATAGATGTCAGGACATTGTCAAGACACATAGTGTGTGCCCTTATCTTATGTATAGATAACCTCCTGCCCAGTCGGCACTCTCTAGACAGTTCGCATAGGATGCATCGTCTAGTAAGTTGTACCTTACGTGTTTAGCCGGAGACTTCCAGCCTGCTGGTTTGTATACAGCACCTGTCTGTCTACTGACAAAGGCATGGACTGATCTACTGGTAACACAACCCATGGAACTTGTTACTTCCATGATCTTGTAATACTTATTACCTTTGTTAATCTCAAAGGTCATGTCACCGTAACGACCAGGATATTGTTTCTCAAAGCTACGGATTAGCTTGGAGATAAGACCGTCGATACGATCTTCTATTGTTTTTGTAGTCTCTTTGAGACTTGTTGTGGATGCTGTGAGCATATGTTGAATTGCAATGGAGTGTGAGCAGTTTAACGTTAGGTATAGACATTATTATTACAGTGTCAAAACATTGTCAAGACAAAGCTTCCGCTACGGAGTCAATGCACCCCCATTATGGGTTAAACGACTCATTGTGGGGGTGTAGTTCGTATTCGGTTAGATACCTATGGGACGTGTGATTTAGCTATGCATTTCTTGATGTTGTTGCCAAGCACAAGCATGCATTTCTGCCATGGTTACTGGAGGCTCACCCCCTGTATTGTCGTACAGGTATTGAGGTGTTGGATCGTAGTCAAGATCATGCTCGATCTCATTCTCTAGTTTAGGAATGATCTCTTCTTCTAGGAGGGCAAGCATTGAAAGTGTGAGGTCTTCACATCCTTGTGGACGCTTGCTTTCTCTGGCTACGATAGCCTTAAGGTCTTTGACAATACCTGCGAGGGCAGTGTATTCATTAATGCGTCTTGTAGTGGTAGTCACGTTAGGTGGAGGTTAAGGTTTGGTTAGATACCTGGGACTTACCCCATGGTGATGGGTGCCCAGGCAATTAGATAACGTTAAGGATACGTAGCCAGGAATCGGGATGGTCAGCTTCCACCTGATCGAATACAGGTGTGTAGCATTCATCACCTAATGTCCATTCTTCTATGTCCTCTAGGCTGGGGATGTCGTACCAACCGATGAGATCTTCCTTCTCTTGCGAGGTGTAGTTGTTGCCTGCTGGAATCCAGTAGCAACGTAAGACTCCTTGCTTGTTACGGAAGACATTGCCGGTGCAGGGGATGGCCCCCTTAGGTGCGTCTTGAAAGTCAGGTTCGACTTCGTATTGCTCGGCTCCTTCTTCTGGTGTAACAGGTGTGTACCCGAAGGAGGCAGCGATCTCTTGAGTGATGGGGTGAAGCATGATAGTAGTTCTGTAATAAGGATGGAAGTGAGTGTGATGATGATAAGGATAAGGTCATCCTCTGTAAGTACTGATGTACTAGGTGTGTGTTCCAATGGGACACTCCATGGTAGGTGCGGGCATCTCTTCCCTCATAATCTTCTCTTGCTCATCAGCAATGTCAGAGAGGAAGTCGATTTGATCTGCGGTATACTCTGCTGCATACTTTGATTCCTTGGTAGGAAACCTAAAGGTATAAGTGATGCAGTCATCGCCTACCGACAGTAGTTCATAGTCTGTTGCAGGGCATGTGTTTAGCCATGCATGGAAAGCTTCTTGAATAGTCATGATGTAGATAGGTGTGAAGGATAAGGTAGACATGGAAAGGACAAGGCTTAGACACCTACGGGACATAAGTAAAACTTATATATAGGTAGGTGACTCTTGGACTTACACCACGAGTGGATGCCAAGATACAGAGTCTTCTATTAGTGCCGCACTAATCGTGGGCTTTGGTGCTGCACTATTAGCAGCCTTTGGCTTCAAGGCCCTGTCATATGTGCAGGTGTAGTAGGTACAGCTGTTGGAGCTGTGACATCTACTCCCACAACTGCTGCGCCAGTGGCGGCAGCGATGAGGAGTGCGAGGAGAACACAGAGTATGTTCCCCCTTCTCTCATGTGATCGGCGGTACGAATCTAATGTTACGTACCTACCGTTCCTCATCTTGTAACTGTTCTTCATTGTGTAATAGCAATGGTGTAGCAGGGTGTGAACCCTGCAGGAAAGCCTGGTAGTACTGCCGGTAACTCCTATACTTCCTGGATATTTATCCATTGGAAGTATAGGTGTATACCTATTGGTTGTACCTCAGGCTTAAGTGCAGAGATCAGACAGCCAGTGCTTCCTCTAGCTCATGATCTTCTATTAGTGCCGCACTAATCGTGGGCTTTGGTGCAGCACCATTAGCAGCCTTTGGTAAGGCGCCAATGGTTGCACGCACTCCAGTCAGCGTCAACTCGGGACACTTGAGTGCTAACATCTTGCCGTCCTTTAGGTAGTGCGTCCTGATTTTATCGATCCGAACATCATACTGGGACAAGATAAGTTGTTGTCCTACAACAAGTGTCTTGTTGATGTATGCAGTTAACAACCCATTAGAGTTGTTGAACTTAACGCGGCAGCTACTATTGAAGCGATCGTTCACTGCGACGGTGATCGCAAGGAACTCTTTGCCTTCATGGACGGCAACTTCCATGTATGTAATGTTGCCGATGATGGTGTTGCTAAACATGAGTTGAATTAAACGATGGTGAATGCAGAGTGAACTCTGCAGGAAAGCCTGGTGTTACTCAGGCTTACTTGCAAAGATCATTTTAGTTAGTCTTCGTCGGAATAAATCTTTCGTTCTTGCTGAAGTTGATGTAGATACTTGATGATTCCTTTAATCTCATCAAGCTTAAGGTAGCCAATTGGATTAGCTGCCCCTGGAAACCATACTTCGTAAGTAGGTTCTTGACCTGGATCGTTATTTCCCATTAGTCCTGAACCTTTCGGTCCAGTAACAATGGAAACTTCGCCGATGTAGATATCTTGATATAACAGTTGATAACCACCTGTTACACCAAGATGCTTTTGCCAGCCTGTTGCTAAGTCCATGGATACCCTTTGGTTGTGCGGTACCCATCTCCGCTAAGGGTAATGACTGGGCTAGGGTTTGCACCTAGCCACCCGCTTGTACGGATCAGCCGTAGTTCTCTAGAAGCTCTAAAAGCTCCGCAAGAACTTGGTGTTGCAGCTCGCGTTCGCCAGCAATCTTGAGACCCCATGCGGCAATCTCAAGTGCTTGCTCACGGCTTAGTAGCTGCGAGTGGCCTGCTTCCATCCAATACCGGATGGTGTCGTAGGCCTTATCCGCTAGCTCTTCCCTGGTAGGAAGCGTAGTTGTAGTAGCGTTGGTCACGGTGTTCTCCGTGTGTGCGGTACCCATCTCCGCTGGGGGTAAGTGCTGCCGGTGGGTTTGCACCACCGGACCCGCTTGTACGGATCAGCTATTAGTCACACGTAATCTTGAAGCAGGAATGTAATCTCCTGTGATACGTGCATCGAGCTGTTGTTGTTTAGCCTTAAGCTGACGGAGTTCATATTCCGCATTGTGCTGAGCTAAGCCAGCGTCAAACTCCATCCGTGCAACGGCTACACCATTGCGGATAGCTGCGACTAAACCTGAGCGAATGCCCATGATGTTGGTGCGGTGCAGGTGCCCATCTCCTGCGGACTAGGCAATACTGAGTGGGAGGTTCGACCTCCCGGCATCACACCTGGTACTCAGAACAGGATCTCGTCGGTGGCGTTCAGCCCAAGGCGTTGCTGTAATCAAGTAAGCTCTCAACTTGCTTGTGTGATGCCCAGCCTTTGTAAGCTTCTTCGCCTTCAATGAACCTGATAGCGCGGACTCTGCTGCTACCTGGAGCCCAGGCCACAACTGTTGCCCAGTCCATAACGTCGGACTGGTTAAGCCTGACGCGTACTTCCCATCCCATCTCGCGAGCTTTGCTCGCTGCTGCCATTGCCATGCTGTTGGTTTTGTCCATGATTGAGGTAGTGCTGTGCGGTGCCTATCTCCGCTGGAGGCTCAACCCCACCCTTCGACATAACAGTCCGAATACCAAGAACCCAGTGGTGGCGGGCATTTACCGGATTCGCGCCCTACACGAGGGATGGTAGTTGATAGAAACGGTACGGTTATCGTGTCAATAACACGTAAGCGAAGTAAGTTTTAAGCAAACGAAGTGAGCGTTGCTTCTTCTCTTGTGAGCGAAGCGAACTTTCTTCGTTACTTAACTCGTACTTCCCTTGACTAAAGTACAAGTGATACCCGTACCCTTTTTTTTTCTTTACAGATACCTATTCGGTGGGGGGGTGGGAGAACGGTCAGGTAAATCTAATACCTATTTGAGGGTATAAGGGCGCCTTATATATAGTAAAAGTGTTATTTTGTCGTCCGAAACGTGTGTTTGCCCAAGAATTTAGACAAAAAAGCCGGGGTTTTATTCCCGGCTTTGCTTTAAATTACAGAATTTTATTATTATCCCTTCTTTGCCTTATATGCGAGAGTTGCATTCATTGCTTTACGGAATGCATCTTCATCTGGTAGCTCATAAGCTAGTTCTTTTTTGGCGGAAGTAACGAAATCACGTACTTCAAGGGAGTCTTCACCCCTTTGTGCCTTTTCCAAGGCTTTATTTTTTATAGTTTCGAGTGCTTCTACTCGTTTTAGACGGGTTTCGGCGTCCATCCTGGTACATATAGATTGTTCTTTAACTATAGCGCCCATATTTTAAGTTTTAAACAATATAATATTGATATACAACAAATAAAACGATAAACTCTTAGGTGTTCCATGGATTCTGCACTTATGTTCGCTGCATACCAAGCGGAACAAGATAAGTTACGTCAACAACCAGAGCAACAAAACAATTTAGTTGATGCGTTGGGTAAAGCAGCACTTGCGGCGGGTGTTGCAACGGCAGGTATTTTAGGTGGACGTCGTTTCTTTGCTGGTAGGGGAGCAGCACCTACTTCTGTACGTAATACAAGTGCTACTACAGACCTTAGTAATATCAATGTTAATAATCTTCGTCGTGCAAGTGGACGTCCTCCTGTAAATGTTACAGAAATTGTTGTACCTTCTCGTCCTGCACCACGTCCTGTACCACAAACAACAGTTGAACGGTTAGGTGATGTAAATGAGATCACGCGTCAAGCTCGTAGTGAACGCCCACAAGGTATACAGTTTGTTGATCTATCTGATGAAGTACGTACGTCAGTAGATCCATGGTCAGGTAAAGAAACAATATTGACACCTTTTGGCTCTCCTACTGTACCTCCAGTTAGAACAACAGAGACTACAACAAGAGGAACACGGTTACTTTCTCCAGCAGCTCCTGATGCTGCTGATCGTTTACTTAATGACCTTGACTTGTTGAAACGTGTTGAAGCAGAAGAGTTAGCAAAAGAAAATCTACTTTCTAGTAATAGATCGGAACAAGCAAAACAAGCAGCAAGAAGGCGGCAAGTACTTACGGCAACAGGAGATGATATTATTTCTACTCTTCGTTTAGAAGCTAATACTGCCGAAGCAGCAGCACAAAGTGATTTTGGACCACAAACATTTTTAAAACAAAAAGGTTACATTGACACTGAGTCAATGACTGAACAACACGCTGCAGCTCGTCCACAACGTATTGAACAAGTAGAAGATGCTCTTTCCTCTGGTACATACCAAATGGAAGGCCGGACAAAACATCGCCTACAACAGAATGAAGATCTAGATCTCGGTCAGATTGAGATCATGGAAGAAATGGCAGACGCACAATATCGCAATTTTGTGAATCAAGCAGATCCCAGTCAAATGATGGGACTTGAACCTGATATTAATGTTGAACAAGTTGCGTCTCGTTTACCGGATGGCTTACCTGTTGACCAAGCGGAAGGTGCTTTGAGTTTTGCACAAAAGCGGATGCAAGAGATCCGTGGAGTACAAGAAGCACAAGGGTATCGTGGTTTAAGTACAGAAAAACAAATGTTACAAGGAGAACAAGGGACTCGTATTAAACAAGCGTCTGAGTTGTATGCAGCAACTGGAGATCCAAATGTTTTATCGTTAATTTCTGAAACACCTTCTTTACCTATTAGTGTTCAACCAAAAGCACAACAATTAATTACCACACAATCTTTAGAAGGTGATGCACCTTCCGAATTAAGTACCTCTTCTCTTTATTCACCGTTTAAAAAACGAGAACTAAATGTCAATAAACAAGAAGATGTTGATATGCGTATGACAAACCGTCTTAGTGGGTTAGGTGCTACGCGAGAAACTATACCTAAAATAATTATCAATCCAGAATATGCAGCTTTAGAAGAACAAACTAATATGGCAATGTACGGGATGAAACAAGGTAATCCTACTGCCGCTAATATTTATTATCAAAATCGTCAGAAATTTAGAGAAGGAAAAGTTCCACCTCGGGAGATTATCAATCCTGAATATTTAACATTGTCTCAACAAATGAACGAAGCTGAATCAGTACGCAGAGAAGCGCGTGACATTATTGAAGGTAAAAAAAGTAATGTAGCACAATTCCCGTCTATTTACAGAGTTGCTGATTTACAAGAAGGTGTTCGTCCTTTTTATCAACAAACACCAGAAGGTGAAATTATTCCTGAGACTCTAGAGTTACGTAGAGGAAGACCATCTATCCCCGCTGGTCTAGTAGAAAAACCAGCCTCTGGTTCTAGTATGCGAGGTCTTAGGGGAATTGAAAGAGAATTTACATCTACTGAAACTATGGGATCAAATCCAATACGTTGGGATCCGTCATTACATGTACCTGCGCAACGTACACCAGAAGGTTTTGTTTACAAGGAAGAAGCCATGCGTAAACCAAGTGAGCCAGTATATACACGAGGTGAGATAAGAAATGAAATTGCCATGTCTAATGAACCTATAGGATATGAAGAAGCAGTTCAACGTCTTGGGTCACAACCAGCTACTGAAGTAGGTCGTAGATCTATCCTTGCTAGTGAAGCTGCTAGACTTGGTAAAACAACATATCCACGTTCAGTGGCTGGTCCATATCCTTCTAGTCTGTTAACATCTAAACCAAAGCCTTTACCTGAATTAAGCAATAGACAATCTTCACCTCTTAAACAGAATACACAACCTTCATTTTACCGGAATGAAGACACACAACTTTCATTCCCTGCTTACCTTGTTCCCGCAACCCAAGTTGCTGCTAGAGTCCGTATGACACCAGCTGACCAGGCAGCGGAACAGCTTAGCGCTTACATGAGTAAACTTCAAAGAGGACGTACTTCTCCTTTGACTTCTGATGTACGTATTCAACCTTCCTTATTTTAGTCATGGCAGAAAAGAAAAAAGATAAAAAATGGATTCAGAAAACTGAGATGAAGAAAGGTGTCTTTACGGCTAAAGCTAAACGAAAAGGTATTACCACTGCACAGCTACAAGAGAATGTTCTTTCGGCTCCAGAGAAATATGATGCTGAAACCGTGAAACAAGCCAGGTTACGTCAAACCTTGGTAGGATTAAAAAAGAAAAAAGACGAGAAAAAAACTGAGACCTAATGGCACGTGACGCGAGACTTGACTTAGGGCGCTACATACAGAATCCCTTTAATCGTCGAGGGGAAGTTTCCAAACGTTTAGATTTTGATGACTTGTTTCAATCTAAGTCGAATAGTGGAGAGTACCCTTGGAACCCATCAAAATTTAATGAACGTGACTTATTGAAACGTGCAATGACACGTAAAATTACATTGAATCCAGATCTTAATTTTATTGGTAATACTCCTTTCTTTGATGACAATTCAGAAGTAACACCCCAGTACGAGCTGTTTGAAGGACTTGGTCGTTTCAATAGACCAGAAGATTATGACTTTGATGAAGGTAGGGCACGTACCACACAACGTCCACAAGATCAACCTGATTTTAATGAAGATTGGATCGAATCTTATAAATTAAGTCCTACCTTAAGACCTGATAAAACAGCACGCAACCCAATGCCACGTTTACGTAATCCAGATCCTAATGGTTTCTTAATGACAGCAGCACAGAAACGTGCGGAAAACGAAGTAGAAGATAAACCTTCAATTTCACAACTGTTAGATCGTCAGGGTTTAGTTAAAGCAGAACAGAAACAAGCAGAAGAAAAACAAGGAGAAAAAACTGTAAATGAAGAAGCTGTAGAATCCAATACTTCTCCTGGTAAAACACAAGAGTAACTAAAGATAAAATAGTATTAATGCATATGGAAAATGTTTAAAATTGCGGGTCAACTAGCAGGTCTATTAAAAAACTCTGCTCCCGTAAAAAGGTTGGTAGCAGACGGTGGAGGCGACATGTTACGTGCTTCTGTACCAGGGGGTTTACTTACAGGCATATATACCACACTAGCCACTGGTAATCCAATAGCCGGTCTTACGGTAGGCGCAGCAGATATTGGGTTAGGTGTAGGTGCAGGTAAATTATTAAAAAAATATGCACCTGATATTGCAGGTAAATATAATGCTTATATACCAGATGACGTATTAAAGAAATATGCGGGTGCATCAATACCTGCAACAAAAATTAACCGTGTATATGAACCTAGTTGGCAAGCTAACGCTGTAAATTTAGCAGGTAGTGTTGCAGCACCAATGCTAATTGAACCTTTATTTTATCCTCAGCAACAAACAAATACCAATCAGTCTGTAACACAACAACAACAACTTGGTCAGCAAGAGATGTTAAATCAAATGTACCAAGCACAAACAGCAGACGGCACCTTATATCAAACGCAAGGTCTTCCTTATCGTTCAACGGGGCAATACTAATGGCTGTACCAGGGAGACCAGAACAAGCACAGACGTTCCTTAGGCGTGCAGCGGACGCCTACAATAGTGCAATGCATTCTGTTGGTGATCTAATGCCAACTAAAATTAAAAAAGGCTTTCAGTCAGGTGTGGAATTAATGGCACCTGAGTCTAGACGTGAAATAACAGATGAACAAGGTAATCGTATTCTTAGTAGTATTTCAAACTACAGTACGCTTAGTCCAAATTTTAAAAAAGAATTAAAAAATGTAAAAGGTATTAGTTTCACTGAAACACCACAAGAATTTATAGGTGCTTATGCAGCTAGGTTATTAACAGATGCAGGCACGGACTCAACTCGTCATTTGTATTGGCGTTACAATCACCCAATGGCAATTGCAGATAAACTTATTGAAAAAGCTGCTGGACCTGCATATAAACAATTTAACCCAACACAAAAAGGTCTTGTTAGTTTAGCTATTAGTGCGCCTGCTGTTGCTTCCTTGGGGCAAATTGACATAACAAATCCTCTTGAACAATTTAGATCAAAAGGTTTTGCTCAAACCTATGCAGAAGAAGGAGCAGAAGATCGACGTGAAACAAGTCAACCTGGTACTGAATTACTTGAACGTTTGTTCCTTGGAAGACAAGGTCGTCCACTTAAGTATGAAACAGCAAAAGAAGATATCCCTAGTTTGACACCTGAAAGGTATAGTAATTATATGAAGAATTATTACCAAGATAAAGGTATTACCGGTCTTGGTTTAATTAAAGGAACAATGGAAAATTTGGAAGGTGTACCAGAAGCTCGCATTGTAGGCTTCCCAATCGGACTACAGGCAGCAGGTGCATTAGCAGGAGGAGCAATGGCGCTCCGTGGTGCATTACAAACCCGACCACCTGTTGTTACAACAAAAGAACGTCGTGTTATCTCGTATCCTGGCGGGAGTTCACGTGTTGTCGAACAGGATGTTAATACTAGAGTACCAATGGCTACACGTAAAACAGCAAGTATTGCATTAGCTGGATCCTTAGCAGGAGCATTGGTAGGTAACTTAACTAACCAAGCTATTGCTTCATTAAATAACAATCCTGAAAACTTGCCAAGCACAAATGAATACCGTTAGAGTATGTAGGCTGGTAAAATTAACATATCGAATAAGATAAATTATGGCAATCATGGCAGGTCCTGGAGGTTCAATGGAACGTGGAGGGCCACTTGCAACAATTCAACCTACATATATTCCAACACAAAATATTGACCCTTTTCTCGGCATGGGGTTTCAAGATTTACTTAATCGTGCGGGTACCAAGATGAAAGGCTTGGGAGATAGTGCGTCAAAAGCAATAGCAGGTGCAGGTGGCGGAAGAGCTGTAGCGGGTAAAATAGCTGGTAAATATATACCAATTGCAGGTGCTGGTCTTTCGTTACTTCAAGGTGATGTTGGCGGAGCTGCAGGTGGTTTAGGTGGTATGGCACTTGGCACAGTGCTAGGAGGTCCTATCGGTGGTTTGGTTGGATCTGTTGTTGGTGGGGGTATTGGCACTGCTGCACAGAAAGGCATAGGTGGACTTATCCAAGGTGCTTTAGGTGGTGCTACAGCTAATACTGCTGCACGTGGTGAGTCCGCTGGACCCATCCCTGGTCTCCCTGGCATTGGTGCTAAGAAAGTAGGTGACATGAATGTCAATGAAACAATTGACTTTATGCGAAGAGCAGGTATGAATCAAGTGGATATTGCAACAGCACTTAATCCGATGTTGAATCAAAATCTTGATCAACAACGTAATCGTCAAATGCAGATGAATCAACAAACCGCACAACTTACTGGCGCACTTAATCAGCAAAGATATATGGCTGAATTAGCAGGTGGAGCACAAACAGAAGCTGGTGCACTTACACGACAAGTAATAACATCTGTTAATCCTTACGCTAATTCCGCGTTCCAGTATCGCTAAAAAAAATGTATTCTTTTGACCCCTCTGTAAATCTTGGCGGCATAGAGCTAAATTCTTTTCGTCTTCCACAACCGGGTAAATATGCTTTTGAAAACATTGCAAAAACAGAAAATACTTCTCCTAGCACAGTAGATAAAGGTGACTCTTTTGAACGTATTTTACATATAATGCTGGACCCAACACGAAGAAAACAAGCTCTTGAAGATACATTACAATTTCAAAATAGACAACAAGCTGCAGCGGCACCTTACAACATGTTATATAAAGGACTAGATACTTTATCTAAACTTCCTGAGCAGATATCTGGAAGGGCCGCTGACCGAGCGATGAATATTGTTCTGGGTGCAAGAAACGCTACTGAAGCATATAATCAAGCAGCAGCTAGTTATCCAAGGACAAATTTCCAATCAACTGCTTCACCTGTACAAAGAAATTACTTTACTTAAAATGAAACAATGTCTTATAATTAGAGTAACCCAGTTGACTTTAGCTCTGGCTTTGGAGCCGATACTCAAGGTCAGTTTAAAGACATTACGTCTTTTCTTCCAGCCAAACAAGGAGGTAATATGTTAGCATCATTAGCTGCACCCATTATTACAGGACTGTTTAGTGCAGGTACCAGTATGTTTGGTGCCAATCAGGCACAACAAGCCGCTAAACGTTCAGAAAAACTAGCAAAAGAAAATGCTTTTCTCAATTTTTTTCAAGCAGGTTTAGGAAGGGATGCAGCAGAAGCAGCTAATACTAATCAATATGCTTTTGCTATAGGAGATAGAAACTTTGGTAATACGCTTTCTGATCTTGATTTTGGACGCCAAAAAATTGCAGCATTGTTTGAAAAGGATATTTTAGATCCAAAAGATTTTGCTAATAAAAGAGATGCGTTTAGAGCGGAAATAGGAATGAGAGGTTCTGCTGAAGCTAAAGCGCTTGAGCAGGCAGCAAATCGAGAAAACCTTAAACGTACACTTGCTGAGAAACAAGGTGCAATGATGGGCATGTTTGGTAGAATTGCTCCTATAGATACCTCTACACTTTTCGTATAAGGAGTTAAAGCATGGATTTTTTAACCGCTTATATGATGAATATGCAAGCAGCACAAGCTGCTGCTGCCAGGAATGACGCAAATAGAAGACTTGATGCAGAAATGGATGAAAAAAGAAGAATTCAAGAACGTGCAGATAATGAACGAAAAGCTGCTGAAGAGAAAGAAACAACACGTAAAGCTTCTGGCGCCGCAGGTTTTGGTGGCTTGCGTTCAGGTATAGAGGCACAGTTAAGACAAGGTTTAATTACTTATGAAGATGCTTCAAGACAGTTAAGAGACTATGGCGGTAAGTACGAGTTAGATCCTGAAGAAGCTGTAAGTAATTTAACTGGTGTATATACCAAGGAATTACTTCCTGGTAGACGCGCTACAGGCACTACAGCTGCGTATCAAGAACTTCTTGGACGTGAAGCTACAGAAGAAGAAAAGAAAACTTCTTTAGAACGTTTTAACCAAGGATATTACACTAGTGTTCAAGATTTAAAAGATTCTATACTTAAAGGATCTGAGTATCAAGATAAATTTCAAACGAGTTATCTTGGTAATTATTACGACACAATGTATGGTAAAGAAGAAAAAGATACTGAAGGTAAACGAACAGGTAAACGAGCGTTCAAATTTGATTCAAGTCTTCTTCCTACATATGCTGCAGGAACTGAAGGTAAGACTGGTGTATCCATACCAAAATTTGGTGATACTTTAAGTGGTACTCCTGCAGAACTTGAAGAGCAAACTCAAAATATTAGAGACACACGTAAGTATTTGTACAGTGCTGGTTTGACCAATCTCCAAGGGGATATCGATAAAGAAACACAAAAATTAAAGAATGAAGGTGCCAAGGATGTAGCTAAGATTGGTTCTGCAGGAGATATTTACAAGAGCCTTATAGGAAGTTTTAGTTTTTAAATAGAATAACTTTGCTATAATTATGTAGTAGTAGTAATGTTTAAAGCAATGGCAATTGATCCCGTAACAGGAAAAGAGACTGATCTAGATACCCAAAAAGTTGGTACCACAGGAACAGGAACTTTTAATATAGATGAATTTGAACAGCTATTGAATCGCCTTGAAGCATCCAAGGGTCGTCAACAACGTCAGAAGTCTATTGAAGGTCGTCGTGATATCTTCCAGCAAGGCCTTGCTGGTATGATGAGTAATTTTTAATTTCCCTTAGGGTTTAAAGCATGACTAGTAGCGTACCTTCAGGTCAAATTGATTATGATGATCCTTTTGATATAGATAAGTATCGTCAAGCTGCTGGCGTTGCTTATGAATTTTCCAAGAAAAAAATGGAGGATGCTGGTGGACAGGAACGAGAAACCATTGGTAAAGGTGCAACGGAGCAGCGTACCTCCGCAGAGCAGTCACAACGCTTTAAAGAAAAGGACGAAGAACGCGATTACGGCCAGGCCCAACGAGCTTATCGATATTAAGTTATTCGATGGGTGGGTAGATAATTTAGATGCGTCTACCCAAGAATCATTTTGCGCATTCGCCAAAGAAAATTACTCTGTAATAGAAGCATATCTTTATTCACGCTTCCTTGGTTATAAAGGAACCGTAACTGCGTGCGAACTATGGGTCAAACAACATTACGATAAACCAGATCACCGAAAGAAGCTCTTGTATGAAATTGACGAAATGCAAGAGGACGTACGTAAATTACGAGAAGATGTAGAGAACGGTGTTGTAAAACGTGATGCGGGAGTAGCTCGTATTGCTTCTATGCAAAAAGAAATTCGTGGTCATATTGACCAAGTAGAGAAATTTACTAGTATTAAAGATAGAAAAGGCTTACTGATGGCAGGTGCCGACAGGGCTATACGTGAACTAATGTTTATTTTCAAAGATGATCCAATTGAAATCCCTTTGGAAGAAGCAACAATGAGCGTATGGTCTAGAATGCAACTTGAGGAATGATTCTGTTAGACTACTTTTAAATATTTAAAGTAATATTCAATGGGCGCTCAAACTAAAGGCGATACGACATACCCACGCCAACGCCAGCTGTTTAACGAAGGAATGCGTAGAGAAAACCCTCTTTTCAATCAACAAAGACCTCAAGAACAAGACGTGGGTATTGGTAATTACGAACGTCAGCAACTTACTCAACGTGCAGAAAATACACCTGCCCCTGGATCTGGCATTGAGTTTGGCCCAGGTAGATCTAACAGAGGAGACGTTGATTTACGTAGCCTACTGCAAGATCGTATGACAAGAGGTAATTGATAAATGGCAAAAGGTAAAATGCCACCTCAGTTTCTTGAGTACCTCAAGAAGAAAGATGCCAAGAAAGAAGACGGCACAGAGATGAATGACAAAGAAAAGCGTAAGGCTGCTCTAGATAAAGCAAGGAAATACAAAGATCAAAAGAACAGTAAAGCTAAAAAATAGAGTAGGATTCCATAAAGTTGGAACATTCTTGTGCCTAGCTATACACACCTTGCTTATCGACGTAATGCAAAAGCCGCAGCGCGTAACCAACAAATACGTATACCCAAGAATGTAGATGCTCTTAAGCTTGCGCAAGAAGACTTTGGTTTCTTTTGTGAATATGTAGCTGATAAGCCTCCCGCTGAACATCACCTGGAATGGCACAAGCATTTCATAACAGAAGAAGACAGTAGTTGCCTTCTGCACATTGCTGGACCAAACGTTGATCTATTGGCACCAAGGGGACCACTTGCTGTTTCAATGCCGATAGCAACTCCTAACGGATGGGTGCCCATTGGTGATTTACAATTAGGCGATTTAGTTTTTTCTGAGAGGGGACAAGTTACAGAAGTAATTGATATATCCGATTACGCATCGTCTCCAACGTGGGAAATATCCTATACAGATGGTTCATCCGTACGTTGTGACGATCAACACCTATGGAAGGTGCGGCGCATAGGTTCTGACGCCAAAGGTGAATGGCGTGTTATGTCTCTTAATGAAATACGTACACAAAAAACAATTGGAATGAAAGGAAATGGTAAAGGCGTTTCTCCAAGTCAACGTATTACTGCAACCTGTTCACCAGAAGAAAAACCTTGGTTGGACAGCAAGGGCTACGCTCGTTACTATATTCCCGTGACGGAACCAGTTCAATATCCAGAAAAAGAACTTTTAATTGATCCGTATTTACTTGGTGTTTTAATTGGAGACGGTTCCTTAAGCAGTGGAAACTTAACAATAACTAGCGCTGATTCAGAATTGATTGAACGTTGCGCTCAACTTTTACCTAAAGACTACACGTTCAAGAAATCTTCTAAGTACGATTATCGTATTTCACATGTTAAAGGAAGTCTTTTTTGTGGGACACCAAATCCTGTAAAAAGAAATCTTAAAAAACTTGGCTTGTACGGAAAAACATCAGTATCAAAATTCATCCCCAAAGAATACTTATTTTCTTCTGTTGCTGATCGTGAAGCGTTGCTACAAGGTTTACTCGATACGGACGGCACGGTATCTAGTGCTGGTTCTGTTTCTTTTTGTACTACATCTCAACAACTTGTAGATAACATCATTGAACTAGTTCAATCATTAGGAGGTATTGCAACTAGACGTATTGCACAGTTCAATTCTTATACACTACCTAACGGAATAAAAACCCGTACAACAACACCGTCTTACAAAGTAGGAATAAAATTACATCCTGAGATTAAACCGTTCTCCCTGGAGCGTAAAGCACTGAGGTATGCTCCTTGTACTAAATATCTTCCTTGCCGTGGCATTGTAGATATTAAGCCTTCGTTTGAAGAGAAGGTACGTTGCATAGAAGTTCAGGATGAGTGTCATACATTCTTAACAAAAGATTATATCGTCAGTAAAAATTCGGCCAAAAGCACAGTCTTGGGCTTGCTTACGGCATGGGCTATTGGCATTCACACTAAAGCTAAACGTCCTCTACAGATTCTTTACTTGTCATACACAGTTGATATTGCACGATCCAAAAGTGCTACTATCAAACGCATCATTGAAAGTAAGCGATACCAAGAAGTTTTCCCTACTGTACGCCTAATGAAGAATGTAACCAGTAATGAATACTGGTCAATAGATCATCGCTTTGCTGGTATTGACACAACTGGTGATGAACAGTTTACACTCTGTGCTGCAGGACTTAAGGGTTCAGTTACTTCCAAGCGATCTCATTTAGTAATGATAGATGACGCCATAAAAAGTTCGGCAGATATCTCAAATCCAGACATTAGAAAACAAATGCAAGAGAACTGGAATGCTGTGATCGCACCTACCATGTTTGAAGGCGCACGAGCAATATGTCTTGGTACACGCTTCCGACATGATGACATTCATGCGACAACTTTTAATGAACAAAATAATTGGATGCAGATTGTTCTTCCTGCAATCAAGAACAATCGTATAACAGGAGAAGAAGAATCCTACTGGCCTGAAATGTGGTCTTTGGAATACTTAAAGGAAAAGAAACGACAGGCACCTATCGCTTTTTCTTTCCAGTACATGAATCAAATTATTAGACAAAACGAACTTTCCTTGGCACCAGAACTAATAGTTAAAGCAGAAATTGCAACGGAGTTTGATACTCTTGGCGTCGGTGTTGACCTATCTGCTGGCGTCAAAGAAAAAAATGATTACACCGTTATGGTACTAGGTGGACGTATCGGCGATCAGATTCATATTATTGATTACAGACGAATACGAGTCATGGGGAACCTGGAGAAACTTGATGTACTCAAAGAACTTCTCAACGACTGGTCTATTCTTGGTAAAGATGAAAACAATAATTACTTCCCGACTTTTGCAACAGTTGATATATGGTCTGAAGCCGTACAGTACCAGGCATCCCTGGAAGCAGACTTCAAAAGAGTTTGTTTAAATCAAGAAGGTCTCTACAACATCTTGTGGCATCCCGTCAAAGGTTTCCGTGCAGACAAGCTTGCAAGGTTTCGCGGCATTATGGGCATGTTTGAAGATAGAAAAATAATCTTTAATCGGTTTAGGAACTTCACAAATCTCTTCGAGGAACTCACGAACTTCGGCGTAAGTAGTCATGATGATTGCGCGGATGCCCTTGTGTGGTTAGTCAATGGTCTAGCACGGAAAGGTCAATTACACCTAGACTTCTAATTCTAAAGATTTTATAAAATTATAAAGATTAGTTACAGCAGTAGATCTTAACGTATAGAATAAAAATGTGAGGAATTCCTCACATATCTACATATTTCTTAACGTCCTCATGGTTTCTACTCTTGCTCCACGTTCTGGCGTGGCTGGGTGGGATCAGTTTTGTGAGTGGGTTACAGGCACCGAAAATCGTCTTTATGTCGGTTGGTTTGGTGTACTTATGATCCCTTGCCTACTGGCCGCCACCATTTGTTTTATCATCGCTTTTATTGCTGCTCCACCTGTTGACATCGATGGCATTCGTGAACCTGTTGCTGGATCCCTCCTATACGGAAACAACATCATCAGCGGAGCCGTTGTGCCAAGCAGCAATGCAATCGGCTTACATTTCTACCAAATTTGGGAAGCTTCTTCGCTTGACGAGTGGCTCTACAACGGGGGTCCCTTTCAGCTCGTCATCTTCCACTTCCTCATTGGCATCTTTGCTTACATGGGACGAGAGTGGGAACTTAGTTATAGATTAGGGATGCGCCCCTGGATCTGTGTTGCGTACTCCGCACCAGTAGCTGCAGCAACTGCAGTGTTCCTTGTGTATCCCTTTGGTCAAGGTTCGTTTTCTGATGCAATGCCTCTTGGTATATCGGGAACCTTCAACTACATGTTTGTGTTTCAGGCCGAACATAACATCCTTATGCACCCTTTTCACATGTTGGGTGTAGCTGGTGTTTTTGGTGGATCGTTATTCAGTGCTATGCACGGTTCTCTCGTCACATCCTCATTGGTACGTGAGACGACTGAAGACGTATCTCAAAACTATGGCTACAAGTTCGGTCAAGAAGAAGAGACCTACAACATCGTTGCAGCACACGGCTACTTTGGAAGACTTATTTTCCAGTATGCCAGCTTTAACAATAGTCGTAGTCTTCATTTCTTTCTTGCCGCTTGGCCTGTGATTGGCATATGGTTTGCTGCACTTGGTGTATCAACCATGGCATTTAACTTAAATGGTTTTAACTTCAACCAATCTATTGTTGATAGTCAGAATCGTGTGGTGCCTACTTGGGCTGATATTCTCAATAGAGCTGGGCTAGGCTTCGAGGTTATGCATGAGCGTAATGCACATAACTTTCCTCTTGACCTTGCAACAACTGAGTCTGTTCTCGTGGCACTAAAGGCTCCGGCCTTAAGCTAAATTTAAAATAAAATTATCTACCCGACTGCTAACACGGTCGGGTTTTTTATTGTAAACTAAAGGAAAGAAATCTAAAACCTTGGGTCCGGAATACGCTGCCATCTTTTTGACTGCGGTCATTTCAGCGATCACAGGTGGTTCCTGGGTGGCTAACAAACTGTTGTCCCGTCAAACGGAGAGGATCCAACAAGGCGTGGAACACATCAACACACAGAGACGTAGGATTGACAATCTAGAAGATGAAGTAAAGCGTTTACCAATGGATTACGTACTAAAGGTTGATTTCTTACACGAGATTACAGAAATGCATAGTAATTTTAGACAAATTAACAATAAACTTGATAAGCTAATTGAAAAGCTTTTAGCAAAATGAGCTACGTACTTGAAATCCAAGAAGATGAAAACGGTGATTGTTTCATCACGTTTCCAGAAGAAGTAATCGATGAGTTGGGCTGGAAGGAAGATGATGTGCTTAGTTGGGATGTACGTAGTAACGGCATCATTCTAAGTAAAGTAAATGACTCAAGCGGTTATGAGGTTATAGAAGAGTAGAATACACAAAAGTAAGTAGTTAGATTATGGCTGGTTATTATGGCGGAGAACGCAACGTACCTGGGGCAGTTGGTAATATAGGTGGTACAGCTAATAGCTTCCTTGCTGGTAACCCTAGTTTTGATGTTAATAAAGGCCCAGGTGCTTTAGGTGGTCGTTCAGAAGAACAGATACGACGTCTTCTACAGAGCACTCCAAATAATCAACAGTTACTTGACGAAATGAAACGCCGTGGGATTACTCCTAGTGGTGGTCCACAACTTCCTTTAGCCGGATCCCCTTTTGGTTCTAGTAACCTTGCCGGTGCAACAGCACAAATGAATCCAGGTCAGCCAGGTAATTTTGCTGGTTTTACTGATCAGTTACAAGCACAAAATCAAGGTTCTAGTACACCCGTTAAATACTATCCTGACGCGTTTGGCGGACAAGGGGGAATCTTACCTAATCGTGGTGCAGCAGGCCCTGCTAATGTGCGTCCAAAGGGATCTACTCCTCTTGCTCAAGATTTTACTGAAGATGCCGATGGTATGGAACAGATGTTAGCGCAGCTTCGCGAAAATCAATCTTCTTTACCAAACGGATTTATCAATAAATATGTCTCTTAAATCTGCTAGCATTTAACAAAGGTAATAATTAATGGACGCTAAAGCCCGGCTTAAAGAGATTGTTGATTCCTACATTGAGAAGGATGGAGGAGCTTCCGTTGATACCGGCATTGTCGCGTCCCACTTAGCACAAATGAAGTTGTTTGGCATCCGGCAGGGTGTTGAATTCTTTCCAGCTCAAGATAACTTTGGTAATCAACGCAAAGACTTTATCGACCGTGTAATTAAATTTAATCAAATAGACACACGCTTAGACTCCATCTGGGACTACTTCCTATGTGATGGACAAGGTCTTTTTTACATACGTCCTACAGAAAACAATTATCGCCTTTACTTCTTTAGACGTAATGAGTATAGGAGTTTCTACAACATCGACGGCGAGTTAGACGAAGTTGTAATTATCTATAGTTACAAGATACGTCAAGGTTTTGGCTACCAACAAGACATTGTATCTTCTGATGTAACAGGTTCTGCTTCCATGGGACAAGGTGGAGTCAAACGTTACATTCGTCTTTCAATTAAACGTAAGACAATAGAAGAGACACACTCGGAGGCAGAACTTTCATTTGATACTAACTATCAAATGAACTCTGGGCGTACCACCACACTTAAAAATACGCTTGGCTTTATTCCTTGTGTTGAAATCTTTAACAATACCAAAGGTTTTTCAATGGAAGGTGTTGGTGAATTTGACGCCTTAGCCAACCATATATGCACGCATGATGACTTGGTACGTACCATGCGGAAGAATGTTACCTTCTTTGGTAGCCCAACCCTACTTTCTTCTCGTCCTAAAACGGACCTAATGGAATCCAGTAGCGACACTGCTACTGTGCAACGTCCTTCTATTGCAGCAAACTCAGGCTTTGGTGGTGCAGGACCCTTAAGTAGATCTCAGTTTAAATCGGATCCTATCTATCGCGGTATCGATGGTCAGCTTCGCGTACCACGCATCATTGCAAACCTTGAACCTAACGATCGTGTTGGTTACATTGTTCCAGATGCAATCACAGGAGATCAAAATTCTTTTGCACGTCAATACCGAGAAGAGATACGTACATCTCTTGGTGGTGTAGACGAACTATCTATATCTGCAGGTGTAACTGCAACAGAATATAAATCGTTATTTGGTAGAGTATCTGCCACTGCAAAGAAGAAGGCAACTGCTATTTACACATATGGAATATGTCGTTGTCTAGAACTTATCTTATTCCAAGAAGAAACTTTATTCCGTAACACATTAGCAGCGGCTGCAGGAATCGAAAGACCCTTGGAACTTCCCGAGCAAGCTACTGATGAAGACACAGCAGCATATAACGAAGCTATGGGTATGTTTGAGGACCAAGTCAAAAAGATAATGATGGCTTGTCTTAAGACTCAACAAATACCACCTGGTGTATTAGGGCTAATTCCAGATGGAGATGTGACGCTCCAATGGCGTTGGATGGGTCCTGTTTATGAAGACTCAACACAAGATATTCTTAACAACTCAATTGTTGTTAGGAACCTACAGGAATTAGGTGTTGATAGCATTGAAGCACTGAAATACCTCTTCCCCTCAAAAACGGAAGAGGAGCGGGCCGAGATGTTATCTGGGTTCCCGTTCAGGATGGTGAATGAATTACAGAGTGCATACTCTCAATTCTCTCGCCTGGTGGGGGGTATGATGCAGACTCCTCACCCGCAATCACCGGACTTACCGATGGCTGCGGATCCAAGATTGGATCTAACTCCATATCTGTATCGTACATTAGAAGCATTACAAAAGGAG
>Ga0214917_10001789_pt1 | contig 27287 bp, 23 predicted proteins | sample LL_1208_BB_MetaG_FD_177983 | JGI IMG/M metagenome (GOLD analysis project Ga0214917, IMG submission 177983) | Freshwater microbial communities from Lake Lanier, Atlanta, Georgia, United States - LL_1208_BB | ecosystem: Environmental > Aquatic > Freshwater > Lake | place: USA: Georgia | collected... | reverse complement strand
CAATCTCCACCCCAAAAACGCCGCTTCGGGCGTAAAGCTGAAGTTCTCCCAGGAGGCCACAAAACTTCTGGCTTTGACACCCGAAGCCACCCTTTCCGGTTCCGATCTCCTCGCGGCAAAACCCATCTCCATCTCCGCCCCCGCCAAGGATTTGGTCAGCACTGGCATGCCCCTGCCCGAACTTCCTTCCCTTTCCGCATCTTATTTCGATCTTTCGACAAAATAGCGATTCCCGGGGTTCGGCTTTCGGTTCGCGTTGTCAGGCCGGCTCCTCGGTTAAGTTGGGCACTTTTTTGCCGCTGAGTTTTCTCCACCAGACATGCGCGCAGGCGCCCAAAACCAGCACCACGAGTAACAGGAAAAATCCGGTGACGCCCGCATTGACGGCTTGGGCCGCAGCCAGCTTGGCCTGCCCCGAATCCGCAGCCCGCTGCATCCCCGACAGAAATCCCAGGCGCGGGTCGGGGCTGAAAATTTTCATCCAGCCGGCGGTAAACGTCACCGTGACCAACCAGCTCAACGGCAGAATGGTCACCCAAACCAACCGGACCCGGTCCATTTTGATCAGTACCGTGGTGGCCAGCCCGAGGGCCATCACCGCCAAGAGCTGATTGGCCACGCCGAAAATCGGCCAAAGACTGTTGATCCCTCCCTCCGGATCCACCACCCCCTGGTAAAGAAACCATCCCCAGCCGGAAACAAACAACACACTGCCCAGGAGATTGCCGATCAGGGAATGAACCTGCCCCCAAGGCCGGTAAAGCCATCCCAAAACCTCCTGCACCAGAAACCTTCCGATCCTCGTCCCCGCATCAATCGTCGTCAGGATGAAGAGGGCCTCGAACATGATCGCGAAGTGATACCAAAAGGCCATGCCAACTTCCCCGATGCCCCCGAAGGAACGCGAAAAAATCTGGGCCATGCCCACGGCAAAAGTCGGCGCTCCGCCCGTTCGCCCGATCATCGTTCGTTCCCCCACGGAATGAGCCAGATCCTGCATCTGTTTTTCCGTCACCGGGAAGCCCAACTCGGTGACCCGTTGCACCACCGCCGCCGGCTCCCCACGAAGATTGATGGCAAAATATTCCCCGGGCGGCATGGCGCACGCCGCCACCAAGGCCAACACTCCCACGCACATCTCCGTGATCATGGCACCATACCCCACCAGGCGGATGTCGGCTTCACTCGCCAGCAGTTTGGGGGTCGTCCCGGAGGCCACCAGGCAATGGAACCCGCTGATGGCCCCGCAGGCGATGGTGATGAAACAAAAGGGGAACACCGGACCGGCGAAGACGGGTCCGCTTCCGTCGATGAAACGGGTCAGAGCCGGCATCTCCAGCCGCGGGGCCAAAAAGGCCACCACCACACCCAGCGCGGCCACCGTGCCAATTTTTAAAAACGAGCTGAGATAGTCCCGGGGCGCCAAAAGCAGCCAAACCGGCAAAACACTCGCCGCCAGTCCATATCCCATGACGGCCCAAGCGAGGGTCGCGGAGGGCCAGGTGAACGTTTTTGCAAGCGAAGGAATTCCTGCGGCCCAGCTTCCGCCCCAGACACATCCCACCAGCCCCAACACCCCCAGCACGGTGACCACCAAGGTGCGCTGGCTACCTGCCCCACGCATCCCCATGCCCATGGCCAGAGCCAAGGGGATCGTGAGGACAATCGTGAAAAGTCCCCACGGGCTCTCCGCCAACGCCTTGACCACCACCAAGGCCAGCACGGCCATGAGAATCGTGATGATTCCCAACAAGCCGACCACCGCCAGGGTTCCCGCAAAGGACCCAACCTCCTCCCGCAGCATTTGCCCGACCGACTTTCCGCGCCGCCGCAGGCTCAACCAAAGGATGATGCTGTCATGGACCGCCCCTCCCAGAACCGCGCCCACCAAGATCCAAAGCAGCCCGGGAAGATACCCGAATTGGGCGGCCAAGACGGGTCCCACCAGCGGCCCTGGTCCGGCAATCGCCGCGAAGTGATGCCCAAAGACGACCCACCGGTTCGTTTTGACGAAGTCGTGCCCATCCGCGTGGCGCTCGGCGGGAGTTTTTCTTGAGGAGTCCACCGTGAGCACCGTGGCCATCAGCCAGGCACTGTGGAATCGGTACCCGATCGCATAAACACAGCCGGTCGCCACAATGAGCCACAAAGCATTGACCGGTTCCCCACGCTCAAAAGCGACCACCCCCAGGGAGACCGCACCCAAAACAGCCACCAGCAACCAGCCCACCTTGGCCCACAGCGAGGGTTTGTCTTTCAAGGGATCGAGCCTAAGGGTTGCGCAAAAGTTCGTCCATCAGGCTTGTCTTTCGAGGCATCCCGTTTAATTCTCAAGAATGCACAACAAACTAATCCGGCTTGGAATCAGCTTGGTTCTTTTCACCGCTTTCACCTTCTCGGAGGCCTTGGCTCAAGACTCCAAACGCGGAACCACGAAACGGAAAACTTCCTCCGATTCCTCGGAAGACTCTGCGGACGCCCCCTGGAAAAAAATGCCCCTGCTCCTCGATCGGCCGGACAAACCTTACGAGGTAATCGGTCTGGTCAGCGCCCCCCAGGTCTTTCTTTGGGACGATGAAGAGTCCATGAAGGAGGCCATGCAAAAGCAGGCCTGGAAGATGAAGGCTGACGCCGTGGTCCTCGACCGAGTGGATACTAGCTTCCGCTTCACCGGGCCTGCCGGTGGGGCCAACGGCCGGGCGATTCGCTACAAGTAGGCCAGGCCTTTTAGGCGCGAGTCGTGGAGGAAGACCTAAGGTTTCGGGTTTTCTGAGTAACCAAAGCCCAAATTCCCAACCTCCCTTGCAGAGGTTCTCTGCAAGGATCCACTAAGCCGCGAGAGCCGTCTCCGCCGAATCGACGAGCCCGTAGCTGTTGTTTCGCTGTCTCGGCTCGTATCCCGCTTCTCGGATCAGCCTCTTCATTTCCTCCAAAGTCAGCCGAAAGCTCGTCCCCGCGCTGGAAACGACGTTCTCTTCCATCATGAGGCTGCCGAAGTCGTTCGCCCCGAATTTCAGCGCCACCTGCCCCATCGCCGGACCCTGGGTGACCCAGCTGGACTGCACGTTCGGGATGTTGTCCAAAAAGATTCGGGCCAGCGCCTGCATCCGCAAATACTCGTGGGATCCGGCCTTCCCTGCTTTCAGCACTGTGTGCTCGGGCTGGAAGGTCCAGCAGATGAAGGCGGTGAATCCTGCCGTCCGGTCCTGCAATTGCCGCAACCGATCCAAATGCTCAATGCGGTCTTCCACCGTCTCCACATGGCCAAACATCATCGTGGCGCTTGAACGAAGTCCCCGCCGATGCCCGATCTCCATCACCCGAAGCCAGGAGTCGGTATCGCATTTCCTCGGCGCAATCCGTTGCCGGACCCGGTCCACCAGAATCTCGGCCCCTCCCCCCGGGATACTGCCCAGACCCGCCTCCTGGAATTTCGCGATCACCTGCTCCAGCGGCATTCCGAAGACTTCGGCGAAGTGGTTGAACTCCGGCGGGGAAAAACCGTGGATGTTGACCTGGGGATACTTGGCCCGCAGATGGCGAAGCAGGTCCAGATACCACTCCAATCCCAGCTTGGGATGATGTCCCCCCTGCAGCAGGATCTGGTTGCCTCCCACCGCCACGAGTTCGTCGATCTTCCGGTCGATCTGCTCGTGGCTCAGCACGTAGTGGTCGGGGTCGGTCTCCGTCCGGTAGAAAGCGCAGAATTTGCAATAAACGTCGCAGACATTCGTGTAGTTGATGTTTCGGTCGACAATGTAGGTCACCACCTCCTCGCCGCGCCCGTCGTAATCTCCCTGTTTGGCGCGGTTTCTTCGTTCGTTCGCCAACTCCCCGACCAAGGCCAGCGGCCAGCGGTAAATTTCCCGGGCCTCGGCCGTGGAAATTCTTCCACCCTCCCGGATTTTTTTCTCCAGGTCAGCATTCATCGGCAAGGCTCAGCGGGAAATGTCGTTTTGGCCCAAAAGCCGGAAGCCGCCGCGGCCCAGCACCTGGGCCCCGAGCTCGTTGTCATCCAGGTTCAGGCAGAGCGCGGTTTTCCCCTCGGGCCGGACCAAAAACCCGTAAGTCGTCAGAATGTTGATCTCGGCCTCCAAAAGGGAGGAAAGAATCTTCGGCAGCTCCGTGCCCGCCTCCAGCTCCACGACCACCACCGCAGACTCGGTATGCGCCACCGCCTGCTCGTGGAAGATCGCCCGGGCGGTGTCCGGATCGTCCACCACCATCCGCACAATCGCGCTGTCGGTCGTGTCCAGGATGGTGAGGGCCACCACGTGCACATGGCGGCTTTGCAGGATCCGGATCAGCTCCAAAAGCCGACCGGCCTTGTTGGCCAGAAAGATGGAAAATTGCCGGATCGGATCCGCCTGTTTTTTTCGGGCGGGGACGGAGGTCGCCATGGGAGGATCGTAGCCCGCTTCCCTACCCCCGCCAACCCAGGATCACCTTCGCGGTGTTGCGGCCGCTCGCCCCAAACACCCCGCCTCCGGGATGGGTGCTGGCGCCTGTCAGGTAGAGGTCTTTCATCGGCGTCCGGTAGCAGGAGATTTCCGGCAGGGGACGGAACATGAACATCTGGTCGAGGCTCATTTCAAAATGCATGACGTTTCCCCGCAATAAGCCCAGATCCCTCTCCAGATCCAACGGAGTTTGGATATACCGGCCGATCATCTTGCCCCGCATGTTGGGCGCATACTCGCACACCAGTTCGTACAGCTTGTCAGCCTCCCTTTCCCGGATCGCATCCCAGCTCTCCCCGTTGCGCAACTCATAGCTGTGATATTGCGCCCAGGTGAACAGGGTGTGTTTCCCCGCCGGGGCGAGCGTGGGATCGATCGAGGAAAAGGTCATCGCCACCACGCTCGGCTTCGCCGGCGGCCGACCTGCCAGATAGTCGTGATAACTGCTGTCCAGCATCGCGGCATCCCGGCAGAGCAGTTGCATGGCGGAATGGTATTCCCGTGGCCGTTTTCCTTCCTGGGCCCGCGCCCCGTAAACCGGCAACTCCTCAACCGCATGCCGCACCACCATCCCGAATCCGTTGCCGATCCTGGCCTTGCCGATCCTCTCTTTCAGGTCTTCCGGTCCATCCTCCAGCATCTCTGTGAAAAAGGTCTTGAGGTGACAAGCGGCCACCACTTTTCCGGCTTCCCACATTTTTTCCCCTGCCTCCACCCGCCAGCCGGATCCGCTCCGGGAAACCCTGCGAACCGGATGCCCCAGAAAAATCTCCCCCCCATGTCGTTGCAGGCATTTCACCAGCGCGGTGCTGAGAGCGCCGCTTCCACCTTTGGCCCGCTTGGCCCCGCCCCGGTGAATCATCGCATTCCATCCAAACATATCCCCGCTGGCCACCTCCGCCGGCGCCGGCCCGCTCTGCGCCGAAAGCCACAGCATGGCCGTGCGTAAATGCTCGTTTTCAAAAGTCTCCCGGATCACCTCGCCGTAGGGCGCCATCAACTGCCGGGCTGTGTCCAAACTCGACCACAACCTTCTGGATTTCGGCCGGAAAAGATTCCGTCTCACGATGGTGCCGAAGAGACGCCCGGGGGAAGGCGGTGCGAGAAAAGTTTCAAAAACCCCTTCGTTCAACTCCGCCCACCTCTCCACGTAGCGGCGGTATGCCTCCGCATCCCTGGGACTGAAGCGGGCAATGCTGGCGCAGGTTTTTTCCACATCGCGGTAAAAGGAAATCCCCTCCCCGGTGCCCTCGACCGGGTAGTAGGCCCACGGATCCATCTCGATGTATTCAAGCCCTTCCCGGGCCAGCCCGAGCTCCGCCACCACGGGAGTAAGGTGGATCATGATATGGACGGAGGAGCCCACATCGAAGCGGAAGCCGGGCACCAGATCCTCCCGGGTACAAACCGCTCCTCCCGGCAAATCTCGCTTTTCCACCACGGCCACCTTCAGCCCGGCTTTCGCCAGGTAACAGGCGCAGATCAGGCCATTGTGCCCCGCCCCGACAATCAGCGCATCGTAACGCAAAAGAGGACTACCTCGCCGCCGGTACCGAACCCGCCGGCGTCCCGGCTTTCCGCTTGGCCATAAAACGCTGGATCCGGTCCGCCGCGACTTCCAGACGGTCCAAGGAAGTGGCGTAACTGCAACGCACAAACCCCTCACCTCCCGGTCCGAATGCTTCCCCCGGAACCACCGCCACCCGCTCCTCTTCCAGCAGTCCCATCGCAAACTCCCTTGCCGAGAGACCCGTGCCCCGGATGTCCACGAAAAGATAAAAGGCCCCTTCCGCCCGGATGGAAGGCAGTCCCGCATCCCGCAGGCGACGCTGGAGAAGATCGCGCCGGATCCGGTACGTGTTTCGCGCCTCCTCCGTGATCGTGTCCGCCTCCTTGAGCGCCTCGGTGGCGGCCTCCTGGCTGGGTGTGGGGGCACAGAGGATCGAGTACTGATGAATCTTCATCATTGCCTCGATCAGGGGCGCGGGGGCGCAGGCGTAGCCGATGCGGAATCCGGTCATCGCAAAGGCCTTGCTCAGGCCGTGCAACAAAATGGTCCTCTCCCGCATTCCGGGCCGGGAGGCGATCGAAGCGTGCCGGCCCTCGTAGGTCAGCTCGGCATAAATCTCGTCGCTGATCACCAACAGGTCCTTCTCCACGCAGATCCGGGCCAACGCGTCCAGATCCGGACCGCCGAGCACGGCCCCGGTCGGGTTGGTCGGGAAATTCAAAAGAAGGACCTTGGCCCCGTCGGCAGCCCGGGCCACTTCCGCAGGATTCAGCCGAAATCCGTTCTCCGGTTTGGTGCGGATGGCCCGACCCTTGGCGTGGGCCAGGGCAATCGACGGCGCATAGGAGACGTAGCACGGTTCGTGGTAAATCACCGTTTCGCCCGGATTCAAAACCGCCCTCAGGGCCAGATCGATCGCCTCGCTGACCCCCACGGAGACCAGAATTTCCGTTTCCGGATTGTACGAGGGACCGAAAATCTTTTCCACATAGCGGGAAATTTCCCGCCGGAGCTTGAGGCTTCCGAGGTTGGAGGTGTAGCCGGTCCGGCCGTGTTCCAGCGCATAAATCGCCGCTTCCCTCACGCCCCATGGGGCGGAGGAGTCCGGCTCGCCGATGCCGAGGGAAATCACATCCCCGCGTTTTTGCACCAGTTCGAAAAAATCCCGGATGCCGGAGCGTGGCACCGCGCGCACGTGGTCGGCCAGAAAATCACCGGGGGTTTTCACGGGGAAATCGCCAGCCTTTCCGCCCGCTCATCCTCCAGGAAAAGAACCCCGGCCTCCTTGTAGGTTTTCAGCTGGAAATGGGTCGCCGTGGAAATCACCCCTTGGATGGTGGAAAGTTTTTCCGCCACGAACGTCGCCACCTGCTTCAGATCGGGTCCCTCCACGGTGATCAACAAGTCATATCCGCCGCTCATCAACTGGCAGGAAACGACCTCGGGATACCGGGCCACCCGCGCGGCGATGCGATCAAATCCGCCGTCCCTTTCGGGGGTGATCCTCACCTCGATCACCGCACGGACCCCGCCGTGGCCGGTCTTGTCGGGATCGAGCACCGCATGGTAGCCGAGAATGACCCGGTCGGCTTCGTACTTTTTCAGGGCAGACTCAACTTCTTTTTCCGTCTTGCCGGTGAGGCGCGCCAATTCCGCCGGCGTGGCGCGGCCCTTTTCCCTCAGAATTTGCAGCAAGGCGTCCATGGCCGGAGGAAAAGGAGCGCCCGGAGAACGTCAGGGAACGAGGAAGATTTTACCCGTGTAGGGGCACTTCACCTCGGTCCCGGGAGCAAAACCCTTCACATCAACCAGACCCGCATAAGGGGCATAAGGACTGCGCACCATCCCGGGCTTTCCGGAGACCTTTTCCCCCTTGGGATAACTGGCCTTCGCCGGAGCCGAACTGTTGGTGCCTTCGGGAGGAGTCCAAGGCCGCTTCTCCTCCGAGGAAGCGGAGGAGGGCTTGGTTTCATTGGCAGGCTTGCTTTCGGCGGTGGAAGAGGAGGAAGAGGCCGTGGTATCCCCATAGGTGGTGGTCACGTCCGTGGCATTGTCCGGCACGGTGCAGGAAGAAACAAAAGCCGCAACGGGCACGGCCAATAAAATCGGCATGGGGAACTTCATGGAAATCAAAGAATAACCGAAGAAGGCTTGGCCGGCAACCCCGCCCTAAGCCTTGGCGAAAGACAACTTGATCCGGAATTCTCCTTTTTCCTTGGGCTTGAGGTCAAAATGCTGCCCAACCAGGAACACGTTCCCCTGACGAATCGGGCCTTCCGGCCCCACCTCCACGTCCAGCAAAGGATAACCCCAGGCCAACGGAAGATTGTCCGTCATGATCCGGACCTGCATTCCATCCGCCGAGCGAGCCGTCAGCCCCTGAATGCCGGCGGCCTGCCAGCTTTCCCGGTCGTTCTTTTGCAAGTCGCCGATTTTGACCGTTCCTCGCCCACCCTGATCGGGACCGAGGTTCAGGTTAAGTTCCGTGGCAAACACTGCCTCCAACGGCAACGTCCCGGTGTTCGTCAACTGAAAGGAAACTTCCACGACCCCACTGGCGGCATCGATGGCATACACCTTGTCGAGCTGGCAGGGCTGACGCAGCCCCATCCGATACAGACCGCCATCCCGGGACAATTCGATCGTCACGCGGCTGCCGGTTTGCCGCATTTGGCGAAGTTGGAACGGCTGCAGGATAAAATCCCCCAACTCCGGGTAATTCCCCGAAGACAACTGCTCCACCGTTGTCCCCCGCGCAAAAAAATGTTCCTGGAAAATATTCCGGTCGTACCAGTCCGTGACGGGGGGCGGGGCCGAATTCGTTCCCTCATCCCGCCGGGTCAGGACGTTCCCCAGATTTCGTCCCAGCGATGGGAACCCCATTTCCAGGCAGGATCCCCCCTGATGGGGCGCCACCAGGATGGTCAGCGAGGGATGGGCGGCGGAAATTTCCAATTGCCCGTCCGCGTCAAAGTCCTCCCGGAGAAGCTCGGTTTCCGCCTGGCCTTGGCGCAGTTCCGCCTCGGCGAGCAACAACTCCCTCCAGACCGCCTCCCGCAGGTGCGGCAAATGTAACCCGCCCCTGGTGCCATGCCAATGGGCGGTGGAGCATTGCGCACGCCACAGCTTTTCCTGGATGGATCTTGCTTTCGACGCCTTGCCTTTTGCCCGGAGCTTCCGCCCCAACATGAGGTTTTTCCGATAAACCAGATTCACCTCGCTATAACGAACCCGGAAGGAGGCCCAGGAGCCGCCCCGGAAAAAAGGCAGCACCTTGGCGGCATCGTACCGCTGGCTCAACTGGGCCCTCTCCCGGAAAAACTCCCGCCGCGCCGCCCCCGGCAAAGACCATCCCCCCAGCTCCGCCGGGGTTCCCGGGGGAAGAGCCACCCGCCCCTTGGGGGCCTGCCGCTCGATCTGGGCCTTGCCGGTCAGCGTCTGAATCCAGTTGGCCGAATCCTCCAACTTGGTGAACAGGGTGTCCAAATAACCCGCCACGCCTCCCGGCAACGAGGGCCAGGTTTCCAGATTGGCCGCCAAGGTCAGGGTGATGTCCTCGCCCCGGTTTGCGATGCGCCGCAGGTGGCCGAACAGGTCATCCCAAGAGGCGTGGGGAATCAGCCGCGCGAGGTCGGGGCAGGTCGGCAAAACCGTCAACAAATCCCCCGCTTGGTCCGTCACATAGTGACCATGCAACTTGGCCGCGGAAACCCCGGCCTGCAGGAAGTAGGAGCCGTCGACCGGCGCGTACAGAAGGCCCGCCCGATGAAAGGCCCCGCAAAGGGAAGGACCCCAGACCCCCTCCGCCAGCCAGGCGCCCCGGGGCTCTGCCCCCAACCGGCTTTGGAGCCAGGCAGCCATCATCGCCAGCTGGCCGTCTCGGTCTTCCTCCGCCCACTCCACCAGCACCGGCTCGTAAAAACCTCCGGTCATCATCTCGACCCGACCCGAAGCCACCAGCTCGCGCAGTTGGGCCACCATTTCCGGATGACGATCCGCCAGCATCTCCAGAAGCACCCCGCTGCAATGCAGGTTGGCGGCGATGCCGGGATGTTTTTGCAGAACTCCAAGCACCGGCCGGTAGGTTTCTTGGACGATCCGGTCCACCACCTCGCGAAAATTTCCCAACGGCTGGTGCAAGTGGAGGCAGAGGACCAAATTGACGTTCTTCATGGCCGGTTAGACAAACCAATTTTTCATGTCATGGGTTTTGTTGGGACCGGCGAATTCGATCAGCCCGCGCTCCGGATAACGCTCGGCCTCAGCACCTGCCCGCATCACGCGAACCAGGCAACTGACCTCGGCTCCATCGTTCCTCCATCCCAGACTCGCAAACGGCACCCGCCACTGCAATCCCCGCTCCGTCGAGATCTGGGACTCGCAGGGCACGGGCTCGAAGGAAATTCCGTCTTTGGCCCGGCTGACCTCCACCGACCACACTTCCTTCTTCGCAAGGGCCCTCACTTTGACGTGGGCAGGCTGGTTGAAGTCGACCGAAATCTCGTCCCCCAGAGGGGCCTGGCCATCGATGCGAAAATAAAAGTTTTTTTCCCCAAAACCGTAGAGGATCGTCCTGACCCTCCGATCCCCCTGGGCCATCGCCCCCTGATCCCGCCATGCCTCGTACCTTCCGGCACCGGACCAGTCGAGATAGCTCGGCCGCGGCCCCAACACGGGCTCGATCAAACGCAGGGGCGGATGTCCCAACCGGACCTCCGCGGCGCAAATGGGCACGCTCAAGGCCGGTGGAGGAGTCGCTCCCAGCCGGCGATACACGTTTTGAAGCCGCGCTCGGAAAAGGGCGTCGAAAATCAGGTCGCTGTCCGTCTGGAAATCGGGCCCATACCACCAGAACCAATCGCTTCCTTCCGCGGCGTACAAATCCTCCCAGGCGGCCCTCTTCGTTTCCTCCGGCAGGGGGTTGCGGCTCTCGGCTTGTTTCAGGAAATCCCGCGTGCGCCGGATCCAGTCCCACGCCCGGTTCTCCTCCGGATCCCCGATCCAGATGTCGAAGTTGCCGGCGATCCAGGACCCGGAATGAATCCGCCCCAGCGACGTTCCCTCCTTTCCGTCCAAATAACCGCCCAGGGTCTGCGTCCGGATCCGGTTGGATCCCTCCAAACGGCTGTAAAATTCGTGGAGGAAACTTTCGCCACTGTCAGGAAACGCCTCCCAGGCGTTCTCCCCGTCGAGCGCCAAGGTGACCACACCGTCCTTCGGCATAACGTGCGCGATATGCTCAAGGTGAACCTGCAAATAGTCCGCCGCCGCCTTGGGTTCCGTCCGAGCCGCGGTGAAGCCGATGTAGTCGGAAAGCGGCCGCTCCCGAAAAAGGGCCTTGAGCGCCGACCCCTGTTCCTCCACCCGCCACGCCTGAAACAGCTCCACATGGTCGACTTTTCGGCCCTGCTCTTCCAGCCCCCGAAACAACACGGACTCGTCCGTGCAAAAATACTCGAATCCAGCCTTGGCCATCAGCGGAATCACTTCGGGACTCACCGAGCCCTCCGAAGGCCACAACCCCCGGGCCTTCCGGCCAAAAACCCGGGTGTGCGCCTCCTGCGCCCTCTGCAGGTGGGCCAAGGCGTCCTCCGGCGCGATCATCCGGTCGGGCAAACGGGCCCAAGGCATCGCCCGCTTGGCCGCATCCGTGTCCGCCAGCAGGGGCAAAATCGGATGATAAAAGGGCGTGGTGGTGAGCTCGACCTGGCCGCTATCCGCCAGGGCCCGGTATTCCCCCAAAATTCCCTGCAGCATTTCCCGGTGAATTTGCAGAACCCGGTTTTTCTCCTCTTCCGTGAAGTCCCTGCCCTTCCGGATCAACTCGCCCAGCTCCGGATACCGCCTCCGGGCCGCAAATCCGCACCACCCCAGGTTGAACCACACCTGCAGATCCCGCAGATCCGCTTCCTTGAACCGCTTCAGGTTACGGGTGGATCCCGGCCGGCGACCGCGGAGATCCAGAAGCTGCCGGTATCGCGGGTGCGGGTCGACGCAGGTATGCCAGTTGATCTTGAAAAAGTGCTCGAGCAGCTCCGACTGCTCGTTTTCTTTCAGCTCCTTGGCCGGCTTCGCGGCCAATTCCCCCCAGCGATCCTTCACCCTTCCCCCCGCCATCTGCTCGATCTGCTGCACCAACACCGGGGTGAGGTTGAAGTTCATCTTCACACCCGCGTGCCGCCGGGCCATCTCAGCCATGTCCGCGTAACCCCGGATGGTGTGCAACCGCACCCATGGCATCAACACCTCTCCCGTCACCGCATCCACGTACGACGGCTGGTGGAAGTGCCAAAGCAGAACCGCGTCAGCCATGCAGGGTCGCCTCGCGCAACACGTTGGCTGCTTCCTCCGGCAGGGTCGGGTTGATGTAGAAACCCGTGCCGAACTCGAAGCCGGCCACCCCCGTCAGCCGCGGGAGAATCTCGATGTGCCAACGGAAATCCGCATCCAGGGTCGTCCAGGAATCGGGCCGGCGGCTTCGCCGGAAAGGGGCCGTGTGCAGGATGAGGTTGTAATCCGGATGATCCAGGGCGCCGGCGTAGGCCAGGAGCGTCTTCTGCAGGGCCTCGGCCAAATGAAATAGATCCGCGTCGCTGGCCGTGTGGAAATCCGCCTGCTGGCGTCTCGGCATCAGGCAGGTTTCAAAGGGGAAGCGGCTGGCGAACGGACAAAACACCGTGAATCCGTCGTTTTCGAAAACGATCCGGTCGCCGGATTTCCGCTCCGCCTTGAGGATGTCCTCGAAAAGGTTGCGGTCCTTTTCCAGATAATAGGCCCGGGCCGCATTCAATTTTTCCTTCAGCACGATCGGTGTGACCGGCAGGGCAATCAACTGCGTGTGGGCATGGGGCATCGTGGCCCCGGCCCGGGCCCCCTGGTTTTTGAAGATCAGGATATAATGCATCCGGATGTCCTTGGAGAGGTCGAGAATCCGGGAACGGCAGGCCTCCAGGACCCGGGCGACGCCCTGCAGGCTCTGTTTTTCCAGCGGCAGTTTCGGATGCGGCGTCTCCACGATCACCTCATGGGCGCCCACCCCGTTCATCCGGTCATAAAAACCGATCGCCTCCTTTTCCAGATCGCCCTCCACCCGCAGCGCCGGAAACCGGTTGGGCACGACCCGCACCTGCCAGCCCGGCCCGTTCGCCGCGCCGCCGTTGGGGCGGATCGCGTAAAGCTCCGGCGGGGTGTAGGCCTCGTGCCCCTCCAGAAAAGGATCTTCCTCCGGCTTGGTCGGCGGCATCTCCTCGCAGCGATACCGCTCCGGACGGATCTGCCGTTCCGGACTGAACACAATCCAACGTCCCACCACGGGGTCTTTTCTTAACTCAGGCATAACGGCGTTCCTTTCATCGCCTCCCTTTCGGCGAGGCGAGCCCGGCGGATGCCCGGTAAACTTGGTCGTAGGCCGGCACCGCCGCGCCCCAACTCCAATCCCGTTTCATCCCGTTTTGGCGGGCCAGCTTCATCATTGCGGGTTCATCCCACAACGCCAAGGCCTGATCCAAACCTTGGCGCAGACCCGTCCCGGAATCGGCCGGAAACCGGATCCCGCAACCAGTTTTCCTGGCGTCATTCCACGGCTCCACGGTGTCATGCAGTCCCCCCGTGTCCGCCGCCACCGGAATCGCCCCGTATCGCATCGCATACATCTGGGTCAACCCGCAGGGCTCCGTCCGCGATGGCATCAGAAAGAAATCAGCTCCCCCGAAAATCCGCCGGGCCAGTTCCTCGTCATGCGCCAACCGTACCGCCACCTGGCCCGGCAAGCTTTCGGCCAAATCCCGGGCCGCCTGCTCCAGGCCGGGTTCCCCCGTTCCCAGGATGGCCATGCGACCGCCCCGGCTCACCAGCGGCTTGGCGGCCTGCAGGGCAAGGTCGATCCCCTTGTCCGCGGTCAACCGGCTCACCAATCCGAAAATGGGTCGCCCATTGGCCGGCTCCAGGCCCAGCTCCGCCTCCAACGCCGCCCGACACTTCTCCCGCCCCTGGAGGGACGAGGGACGAAAGGGTTTTTCAAGGGCCGAATCCGCTCCCGGATCCCACGACTCCTCATCAATGCCATTAAGAATTCCCGTCAAATGCATGGACCGTCCCCGCAGCACTTCGTGCAACCCATGCCCAAACTTCTCCGTCTGGATCTCCCTCGCATAGCTCGGGCTGACCGTCGTGACCTCGTGGGCGAGCAGAATCGCGCCCTTCAGCAGGTTCACCTTGCCGTAGAATTCCAGCGTCTCCGGACGGAACATCTCCGCCGCCAGACCCAGCCGGGGGAAGTCCGAGGCGGGAAACTCGCCTTGGTAGCGAAGATTATGGATCGTGAAGACCGTCCGCATCGGCAGGTGCACCGCCGCGGCCAAAGCCGGGATCAGCGCGGTATGCCAGTCATTCGCATGCAAAACCTCCGGCACCGGCTCGACGTGGCGCGCCAGCTCCAGCGCCGCACGCGAAAAAAAGACGAAACGGTCCAGCGCATCCGGATAATCCCCGCCCCCTTCCCCATACGGATGCGGCCGGTCGAAATATTCATCCCGCTCAATCCCAAAGAGGCTCACTTCTCCCCGGTTCCCCTGCCAAACCCGCGTCGCCCAAGTGCCCTTGGCCACCGGCACCTGCAGTTCCAAAGCGGTCCGCCGGAACTCTCCCGACTTCTTCAGGTTGCGGTGCAGCGGCACCGCCACGCTGACGGAGTGACCCGCCTTGGCCAGCGCCTGGGGAAGCGCCGCCGCCACATCCGCCAACCCCCCCGCTTTGGCATGGGGAGCCAGCTCGGCTGCCACGAATAGGATGTTCATGGATCGATACTTCCATCCATTATGCCCTACCTCCCATGCCTGCCGCCAGCCGCTTGCCGGACCGGATTCTTGCACTTCTTCAGGGCAAAAAAGCCGCTCCTTTCGATGTCCCCGCCTTCGCCCGACGGCTCCGGGCCCCCCCCGCCGCGATCAGCCGCACCCTCACCAACCTGGAAAAGGAGGGGCGTGTCGCCCGCATCCGGCACGACCATTGGATCGCCGCCGGTTCCGCCGATCTCGTCACCGGAACCATCCAGTTTCACCCCAAGGGATTCGCCTTCGTCACTCCCGCCGAAGGGGAGGGACAAGATCTTCGGATCAATGCCGAGGACACCGCCACCGCCCTTCACGGGGATCTCGTGGTTGCCCGGCTTCAGCGCCCTTCCTTCCCCGGACGCAGTCGGCGGACCGAGCCCGAACGGCCCCGGGGCCGGGTCATCCGCATTCTCGAGCGGCGGAACGACAAAATCGTCGGCACCCTCCAGAAAACCGCCCGCTTTTTTATCGTCATTCCCGACGACCCGCGCCTTCAACATAACCTGTATGTCCCGGAACCCGGCAGTGGCGGCGCCCCTTCGGCCGCCCCCGGAGACAAGGTCGTTGCCCGGCTTACCGAATGGAAGAATCGCCACACCAATCCGGAAGGGATCGTCATCGAGCGGCTCGGCCGCCGCGAGGATCCGGGCGTCGACATCCTTTCCATCGTCCGCAAGTTCGACCTCCCCACGGAGTTTCCCGCCCAGGCCCTCGCCGAAGCTTCCTCCTTTGCCGTGGTGGAACTGCCCGAGAAGCCGGCGGATCGCGAGGACCTGCGGCCCGAATTCGTCATCACCATCGATCCCGACACCGCCCGCGACTTCGACGATGCCATCTCCCTCCGTGAATTCCCCGGCGGCCACGCCGAGATCGGCATCCACATCGCCGATGTCTCCCATTACGTCCGCCCCGGATCCGTCCTCGACGAAGAGGCCCGTCGCCGCGCCAACAGCGTCTATCTCGTCAATGGCGTCATCCCCATGCTCCCGCCCCGCCTCTCCGACGACCTTTGCTCCCTGCGGCCCAGGGAACAGCGCCTGACTTACTCCGCCTTTGTCCGGATCGGGCCGGACGGCCGGATTGGCACCGCGCGCTTTGCCCGATCTGTGATCTTCTCCCGGCACCGTCTCACCTATCAGGAGGCCCAGCTTCGCCTCCATCGCCCGGCGACGGACGATCTCGACCGCTTTCTCCAAAAGGCATGGACCTTTGCCTCGGCTTTGCGGAAACGGCGTTTTGCCGCCGGCGCGCTGGATCTGGATTTTCCCGAACTCCGCGTTCTGCTCGACGAACGCGGCCGCCCCAACCGGATCGAGAAGGAGTCCTCCGACGAATCCCATCAACTGATCGAGGAGTTCATGCTTCTCGCCAATGAGGCCGTCGCCCGCCATCTCAATCGCGAGCATCGTCCTTCCCTTTATCGGATCCACGAGGTGCCGGACGAGTCACGCCTGCAGGAATATCGCCAACTCCTCCTCGCCCACGGCATCAAGGCCGGTGACCTGACCCAGCGCGGCGAAATCCAGAAAATCCTCAAGCTTCTGCCGGGTCGCCCCGATGGCTACGCCCTCAAGGTCGCCCTCCTCCGCTCCCTCAAGCGGGCGATGTACTCCCCCAAGAGCCTCGGGCACTACGGTCTGGCGAAATCCCACTACACCCACTTCACCTCCCCGATCCGCCGCTACGCGGATCTGCTCGTCCACCGCTCCCTCGCGCACACTCGCAGCGCCCCGAAATCCCAAAGCGAGGCCTTGAACCGTCTCGCCCAGCACCTCTCCCGCCAGGAGCGCACCGCCGCGGAGGCGGAGCAGGAGTCCAAAAAATTGAAACTGCTGGAATACCTCGAAGCCCAGGCCGGCCCGAAGGCGACCCAGACCTTCGAGGCGGTGGTGACCGAGGCGACAAATTTTGGTCTTTTGGTGGAACTGCCCGACTTTTTGATCTCCGGCTTAATCCATGTCTCCGCGCTGAAGGACGATTTTTTCTCCTTCGACCCCGTCCGCCGGCATCTGCGCGGCCGCCGCAGTGGCCAGACCTACAAGGCAGGCTCCCGCCTCCGCGTCGCTGTCCTGAAAATCGACCTGCCCAAACGTCAGGTCGATTTTCGGCCAGCCTAAAACTTGCGAATCATTCGATCCTCAATTCCCCTTCCTTGGGGGCTTTAAGAAAACTCCACCTGCACCACCGTCGCGTCCTCCATGCCTTCCAATAAAAGGGATTCGTGGTCGGCGGTGATCATCCGCGCCGTTCCTTTCGACCACTCCCTGCCGCTATCTTTCTCCCGAATCTTCCCCGCCGCCACGAAGAGGTAGCGGAAACTTTTCGGATTCGGCACCAGCTCCCGCAGTTCTCCCGGTGCCAACCACCACCGCATAATTTTGAAAAAATCACACCCCAACATTCGCTCTCCCCGGGGCTGGACAAAGGCCGGCTCATGATCCTCCCAGCGAATCGAGGCCAGCGCCTCCTTCACATGCAGGACCCGCGGCTTGCCGAAGTCGTCTTTCCGGCCCCAGTCGTAGACCCGGTAGGTCGTGTCGGAGTTTTGCTGGATCTCCAGGATCACATTGCCGGCCCCGATCGCGTGAACCCTGCCCGACGGCAAAAACATCGCCGCACCGGGTTCGGTTTTGAGCCGATGGAAACAGTCCGCCACCGTGCCTGCCCCCAGTGCCTTTTCGAACTCGGTCTTTCCCACTCCATCCTTGAGTCCGGCCAGGATTTCCGCCTCGGGCGCGGTCTCGAGAAAAAACCACATCTCCGTTTTCGGCTCACCGGCCAGCTCCTTGGCCCGCTCCGCCGGCGGGTGGACCTGCAGGGAAAGCTTGTCCTGCGCGTCCAGCAGCTTGATCAGGATCGGGAATCGCTCTGCATCAGGCGCCTGGATGCCAAAAATCTTTTTTCGGTCCGGCCCGCTCCACAGATCGTGCAACGCCTTGCCCGACTCCTTTTCGTGCGACTGCGCCTCCGGCCTGTCGGCCAGCTCCCAAGTCTCCCCGATCTTTTTTCCCTCCGGCAGCGTGCGTCCAAATCGCTCGGCCAGATTTCTTCCGCCCCAAATTCTCTCCTGCGGAAGCGGCTCAAACTCCCAGATCGCCATAGAGGCAATTTAGCCTGCTGACTCCCGCTTGAAAGCTCCTCTTAAAAGCAAACCGAAACGAAAAACTTAGTATTCTTCCTCCCAAGGTCTTCCGTCTTTGTAGGCTGCTCCCGCTTTCCACCTGCCCTTCTCCCATAAGAAAGGCACGGTGAAACGCCGCTCGCCGTTCCGGCTTCTTCGGATCACCTCCGCTTCCGCGTAATCCTTGGCCGCGAACTTCGGCACGTCGCTCAGGCGGTACTGGGCCGTCTCCTCACGGTCTTTCCGCGCCACCATCCCCAAGGCCGCCTTCGGTTCCCACCCCTCGGACCGGATTTTTTCCACCAAGGGCACGGAGAGTATTTCCTCCAGTTCCCCATGGTTTCCCTGGTTCGCCTTTTCGATCATCCCCTCCAACTCCGACAGGAACCTCGACCGCGGATCGGGTCCGCATCCATGGAGACAAATTGTCCCCAAGATCAGGCCGAGCCCCCATAAACTTGCCTTGGAAAACCCCATCCTTTCGCTTCATTAAGCACACCCTTTTTCCATGGCTAAACAAAAACCAGCCCGCACCGGCCCCAGCCTCGGCCAGGAAGTCGTTGCCTTGGCCATCCTCGGCACCGGAATTCTTCTTCTCCTCGCCCTTTTTTCCTTCGATCCCCGCGATCTCTCCTTTTACTCCCAGCCGCCCCAAAACCCCAAAGCCAACCTGGTCGGCCCAGCCGGCGCCTACTTGGGCGGCATCCTGTTTCTTCTTTTCGGACTCGGTTCCTACCTCTTTCCCGTGGTCTTCATCGCCGGCGGCCTTCTTCTCTTTTTTGCCAAGGAGGTCCGCTACTCCCAAAAGTTTCTCCTGTTGGGCATGCTTCTCATCACCGGGGCCAGCCTCCTCCAGTTGGCCGCCCCGGTCTTTGGACCTTCCCTCGCCAACCCTCTCTTTTCCGGCGCCCAAGGGCTCGATGCTGCCCCCTCCCCCGCCGGCAAGATGCCCGGGGGCTACATCGGCTATTTCCTGAACGACAAGTTCCTCGCCCCCATTCTCGGCACCGTGGGTGCTGTCCTTGTCTTCGGCCTGTCCTACCTCGTCGTTCTTGTTCTCCTCTTTGAATTCCGCCCCGCGGAACTTGCCCGCGCTTTCGGGGAGGCCGGCCGCGCCATCGTCGACCAGTATTGGGACTACCGGATCCGCAAGGCCGCCCCCGATGAGCGGCTCGGACTCGAACAAAAGAAACTCGAGGTCGAACAAAAGCGCCTCCAGCGCCGACTTGCCCGGGAAAAGGTCGAGGCCGCCAAAAAACCGGTAGAGACCGCTCCTGCGGTTCATCGTCCCTCCCCCAAGATTGTCGACACCACGATCACCCCTCTCCCTTCCACTCTTCCCGGAGCCTCCGCCCCCAGGTCCAAATCCGCCCAACCCAAGCCCGAGAAGCCGGAGAAAACCGAAAAGGCCGAAACCAAAATCAAGGACCTCGGCAAGCCGGTCTCTCCCCTCGCCACCCTCTCTGCCGAAACTCCGGCCGAGGCACCTGCCGCTCCGCGCCCCAAAACGGTCAAACCCCCGACCCCCGCGGCCATACGCCCGTCCTACGATGCCTACAAGCTTCCCTCCATCGATCTCCTCCAGAAATCGGAGAAAGAAGCCCGGCCCACCTACACCGAAGACGAGCTCAAGACCAACCAGCAGCGCATCGTGGAAGCCCTTGCCCACTTCGATATCGAGGTCAGCCCGGGCGACATCACGCGCGGCTCCACCATCACCCGCTACGAGCTCTATCCCGCACCCGGCGTCCGCGTGGAGCGCATCGTCAACCTGGAGCGCGACCTGGCCCGCACCATGAAGGCCGAACGCATCAACATCCTGGCCCCCGTTCCCGGCCGTGACACCGTCGCCATCGAGGTTGCCAACTCCGCCAAGATCAAGATTCTCCTCCGCGACCTTCTGGAATCCGGCGAATGGTCCGGCTCCCGCGCCCATCTCCCCATCTCGATCGGCAAGGATGTCTACGGTGCCACCCTGGTCGACGATCTGGCCGATCTTCCCCACCTCCTCATCGCCGGCACCACCGGCTCCGGAAAATCGGTCTGTATCAACACGCTTCTCCTCAGCTTGCTCTACCGTTTCGGCCCCGATGACCTTCGCCTGATTCTCATCGATCCCAAGGTCGTCGAACTGCAGGTCTACAACCGTCTTCCCCATCTCGTCGTTCCGGTCGTCACGGAGCCGAAAAAGGTCCTTCTCGCTCTCAAATGGGTCATCAACGAAATGGAAAAACGCTACCGGTACATGGCCAAGGCCGGCGTCCGCAACATCGGCACCTACAACTCGCGTTCCCGCTCGCCCAAAAACGTGGAGGAGCTTGATCTCGCCCCCCGCTTGGAGGGCGAGGAGCCCGCCGCCCCTTCTGGCGAAGAGCCCCTTCCGGATCGCCTGCCCTACATTGTGGTGATCATCGACGAGCTCGCCAACCTCATGCAGGTCGCTCCGGCGGAAGTGGAGAACGCCATCGCCCTGCTCTCCGCCAAGGCCCGTGCGGCCGGGATTCACCTGGTCATCGCCACCCAGACACCGCGCGCCGCCGTCATCACCGGCGTCATCAAGACCAACGTCCCCGCCCGCATTGCCTTTCAGGTTCCCTCCGGAGTGGATTCAAGGGTCATTCTCGACGAATCCGGCGCCGAAAATCTGCTCGGTAAAGGTGACCTTCTCTATCTTCGTCCCGGCGCCGCCAAACTGATCCGCGCCCAGGGCGCCTTTGTCAGCGAAGAGGAGGTGGGACGGGTCATCGACTTCATCGCCGCCCAAGCCAAGCCCTACTACGAACAGGAAATCCACGCCAAGATGACCAAACCGTCCACCGGTGATTCCGAACTTTCCGAAAAAGATGAGGAATTGATGTCGCGTTCCCTCGAGGTCATCAGGCAGGAGAAACGAGCCTCTACCTCATTGCTACAGAGGAGGTTAGGGCTGGGCTACGGGCGCGCGGCGTGGGTGATTGATCAATTTGAATCCAGGGGTATTATTGGGCCAAAGGATGGCGCTAAGGATCGGGAGATCCTCGTCGACCTTGATACGGTCCAATTATGAAAACCAAGGAAGCCCCCAAACCCGAAAAAGCCGAAAACGCGTCCGTGGGTTCGCAGTTAAGCGTGGCGCGGTTGCGCCACGGCTGGACCGTCGAGGAAGCTGCCGCCCGCACCCGCCTCCACGCCAACGTCATCCGCAATCTGGAGGCCGACCGCTTCGACAAATTGCCCAGCCTTGCCTACATCCGGGGGTTCCTTCGGATCTATGCCCGGGAACTGGGCCTCGATCCCAAGGTCATCCTGCGGGAGTTCCAGCCCAACTCCTCCGATCTGGAGGACTCGATTCTCGATCTTCGTCCCGAGATGCTGGAAGCACTCCCCACCCGCGCGGCCGAACCGGTCATCACGGCCCGTAAGTTCGGCTTCGGAATTCTTTCCGCTGCCGCGGTTTTTGTTGCCGTGGTCTTGGGAGTCCAGATGTACCGGGTCTGGCCCGTCAAATCCCCCAAGGACCCGTCCAACCTCGCCCCGATTGGAGCCGACCCAAAAGCCGAAACAATCCCCCAACCGGATGCCGCCAAGGCCAAACCCTCCAACGAGGAAGCGTTTGTGAAGACCGCCATCCCCGTAAAACCCGCCGAAAAACCGGCGCCAACCACCTCCTCTGCCCCTGCCACCAGCCTCCCTCCGGTCCAGAGTTCCGACCAAACGCCGCCTAAACCGGCCGTGCCTCATCAGCTCCGGATTTACGCCAAAAAAGACACCTGGGTCCGCATCGTCGCCGTGAAGGACGGCAAGGAGGAGGTGGTGTTTGAGGACACCATCGATGAGGATGACATCATGCCGCACAAGCGGGACGAGCCGTGGAAAGGCGATTCCTTTGTGGTCACCACCCGGGAAGCCTCCGACGCCGAGATCATTTTCAACGACTCCAACTTCGGCACCTACGAAAAACCCGGCCCCCAGACCTTCCGCCTTCCGGCCCGCTAGGGCGCGTCAGCCCTTTTCCCTTCCGCATGTCGGCCAAAGTCGGCCTGATCTCTCTCGGGTGCGCCAAGAATCTCGTCGATTCCGAGATCATGCTCGGCCATCTGCGTTCTGCCGGCATGGACCTCACCGCCGACTCCGCCGAGGCGGACGTCCTCATCGTCAACACCTGCGCCTTCATCGATTCCGCCAAAACCGAAAGCATCCAGGCCATTCTGGAGGCTCACCGTGACCGCGGCCTTCACCGCCGCCGGGCAAACCAGCGCCTCATCGTCGCCGGTTGCATGTCCCAGAGATTCTCCTCGGAACTGGCCGGCGAGATGCCCGAGGTCGATGCCTTCATTGGCTTGGACCAGCTTGAGGAGGTCGCACCCGTCGTTCGTCGCGTCCTCGCTCGCGCCCCCGATGCCCCGCCCGAGGACCTTGTCCCGGACCGGCTCCCCGTCTACATCCCGGACTTCAACACGCCCCGCTGGCGGCTCACCCCCAAACATTACGCCTATGTGAAGATCGCCGAGGGCTGCAACCATCCCTGCTCCTTCTGCGTGATTCCGCAGATGCGCGGCAAGCACCGTAGCCGCACCGTTGAATCCGTCCGGCGCGAGGCGGAGAGGCTGGTCGCGGAGGGGGTGAAGGAACTGCTCCTGATTTCCCAGGACACCACCTACTTCGGCATGGACCGCTGGACCGAAGGCCGTGGCCCGCGGGCCAGGGTCACCTCGGAGCGCGGCGAAAGCCTCATCGATCTCCTCGAGGCTCTGCACTCCATCCGGGGAGAATTCTGGATCCGCCTTCTCTACACCCATCCCGCCCACTGGTCGGACGAGCTCATCGCCGCCATCGCCCGGATGCCCAAGGTGGCCCGCTACGTCGACATGCCCCTGCAACACGTCGAGGAGGGCATGCTTCGCGACATGCGTCGCGAAACCTCCGAGGCCCACATTCGCGATCTCGTCGCGCGCCTCCGCGCCGGCATCCCCGGCTTGGCCATCCGCACCACCTTCATCGCCGGCTTTCCGGGTGAGACGGACGCCCAATTCGAAACCCTCCTGGAATTCATTCGCACGGCCAAATTCGACCGCATGGGCGTCTTTACCTACTCTCAAGAGTCCGGGAGCCGCGCCGCCAAGATGCCGGACCAGATTTCCACCGCCGTGAAAAAAGCCCGTTATCGCAGAGCCATGGCGGCCCAGCAGCAGGTGGCGAAGGAGCGGGCCGCCGCCCAGGTGGGCAAAACCCTTCGCGTCCTCGTCGATACCCCCGATACCGCCCGCTCCGAGGCCGATGCACCCGAGGTCGACGGGAAAGTGCTCCTGTCTCGCCCCCTCACTCCGGGCACCTTTGCCGATGTCACCATCACCGGCCACAAGATTTATGATCTTGTCGCGTAGGTTCCCCCAACATCCGCGCGTTTACTTCAACTTGAACTTCAACTTAAACTAACGGTCAGTGACGATTCCCGATTGGCTCACCCTCGGCCGTGTGGCCGCCACCTTCGTCCTTCTTATCCTCCTGCAAGCCTGCGCCCACCCTCCCGTCCCCCTCTGGACCGCTTGGCTGGCCCTCACTCTCTTCGTGGCCGCCGCCCTCACCGACTGGCTGGACGGACACCTCGCCCGCAAATGGAGGATCGAGTCCGATTTCGGCCGCCTCTTCGATCCTCTGGCCGACAAACTCCTCGTCGCGGTGGCCTTTGTCGGCCTGTTGGGAGCCGGTTTGCTTCCCGTCTGGTTCGTCTCCCTCGTTGTCGCCCGTGAATTTCTGATCACCGGCATCCGCCTGGTCGCCGGACAAAAGGGCGTTGTCCTGGCCGCCGAAAGCGTCGGCAAACACAAAACTGTCACGCAGATGATCACCGCGACCCTCGGACTGCTTCTGCTTGCCCTGGATCCGGCCCATCCAATCGGCCGGAGGGCGCTCGAAGCAGCCGTCTGGATCACCGCCATCGTGACCGCCGGCTCCGGTCTCTGGTATCTCAAGGCCAACTACCCTCTGCTGGTGAAACAGACCCTTCGGAGGAAATAGCATGAGCCTGGGCTTCAAGGAATTGGCCTCGGTTTGTGAAGCCATCGGAGACGGGCGCCAGTCCGTTCTCCTGCGCAAGGCGGGACTGCGGGAGTCCACCGCGGAAAGCGTCTTCGAACGCAGGTCCTTCTATCTCCTGCCCACCCGGTACCATGAAAAGAAAAAAAGCGGATCCCCGGAAGGATTTGCCGTTTCGCTCCATGTCCACGTCATCCAATCGGGCGACCTGCTGGAATGGTCCCGGATTGAAAAACTCCTCCCCCTGACCGCCTACGATCCAAAAACCCTTCGGGAACACTTTGATTCGCGGGACGAAAAACTTCTGCACTTCGCTCACATCCGGGCCTTTCGTCTCGAGCCGGTCTGGCACCTGCCCTCCTCCCCCGCCCTGTCGGGTTGCCGCTCCTGGTTCGAACTTCCCACTCCGCCCACGGGCCTGAAGGAGACCCCGGTGGCGGAAACCGACACCACCCGCCGGACCGCCACGCTTCTTTCGTGAAACTGGAAGACGGCATTCTCGACATTCTCGGCAAAGCCCAGAAGGGTCAGGGCATCACCGACCGTGACCTTTGTAAAACCGCCAACATCGGCGTACCCGAGTTGAACTCCATCCGTTCCGGCCGCCGTGAACCGGCTGCCCTGGATCGAATTTCCCGCGCCCTCGGGCTGCGGGCCGACCAGATTGCCGACATGGCCAACGAAGCCTGGCAGGCCCCCACCGTCGCCCTGCCCCCCGGCGTGGCAATGTTCAGCACGCCTTTTGCCGACATCACCGTGAACCATTATCTCCTCTGGGATCCCGCCACCTTGAAAGCGGTGGCGGTCGATGCCGGCACAGATGCGGATGCCCTCTTTGCGGCGCTGGAACGTCACAAGCTCACTCTCGCCAAGATTGTCCTGACCCACGGCCACGGCGACCATGTCCTCGAGCTGGACCGCATCCGGGAGAAAACCCAGGCACCCGCTTTTGCGCCGGAGGCTGAACCCATTGCCGACTGCAAGCCCATCAAAAACGGACAGCATTTCAAGGTCGGCGGTCTTACCATCACCGCCCACACCATCCCCGGCCATTCCGTCGGCGGCACCGTTTACGAGTTCCGCGGACTGGAGACCCCCGTGGCCGCCGTCGGGGATGTGATCTTTGCCGGCTCGGTCGGGGGCATCCGTTCCCGCTGGAAACCCGCCCTCGAGTCCATTCGTGCCGGGGTGCTGACCCTGCCGCCCGAAACCATCCTTCTTCCCGGTCACGGTCCGCTCACCACCGTGGCTCACGAAAAGGCCCGCAATCCCTTCTTTCCGTGAAGGTCGTGGTCCTGCTCTCCGGCGGGCTGGACTCCGTCACCGTCCTTCACCACATGGCCGCCACGGAACAGGTGGTCGCCGCCCTTAGTTTTGATTATGGCGCCAAGCACAACGCCCGGGAATTACCCTGCGCAGCCGACCAGTGCCGCTTTCTCCGCATCCCCAACCGCGTGGTTCCGCTCACCTTCCTCGCCGAGGCCTTCAAATCCGACCTGCTGAAAAGCGGTGGGCGGATTCCGGACGGCCACTACGAGGAGCAGACGATGAAGAAGACCGTCGTGCCTTTCCGTAACGGCGTGTTTCTCTCGCTCGGCACCGGTTACGCGGAAAGCCTCGGCGCGGAGGCCGTCGCCATCGCCGCCCACGCTGGCGACCACGTCATTTACCCGGACTGCCGGGAGGATTTTCTCAGTCCCATGGCCCAGGCCATGGAAAAGGGCACTTATGCGGGCGTCAAACTTCTCCGGCCTTTTGTCTCCATGGACAAGACCGCGATTGTCCGGCGTGGCACGGAGCTGAAGGTCGACTACGCCCGCACCTGGTCCTGCTACAAGGGTGGCCTGCTCCACTGCGGCACCTGCGGTACCTGTATCGAACGGCGGGAGGCATTTCTCAAGGCCGGCGTCCCGGATCCGACCCCCTACGTCACGACTCCTCCGCTACCACCCAAGCCTGCTCCCGTTTCCTGATGCGGATCGCGGAGATTTTTCATTCGATTCAGGGCGAGGGCCTCCTCGCCGGCGTGCCGTCTGTCTTTGTCCGTACCTCCGGGTGCAACCTCCGCTGCAACTGGTGCGATACTCCCTACGCCTCGTGGAAACCGGAGGGCCCGGAAATGTCCGTGGAGGCGGTTCTCCAAAAGATTTCGGATTGGGACTGCCGCCATGTTGTCCTGACCGGCGGGGAACCGATGATCGCCCCTGATCTTCCGGCCCTCGCCGCCGGCCTTCGGCAGGCCGGCAGGCACATCACCATCGAGACCGCCGCCACGGTGGCGCCGTCAGGGATCGCGTGCGACCTCGCTTCCCTGAGCCCCAAGCTCTCCAACTCCACTCCGCCCGCAGATCGGGATCCTGCTTGGTCTAAAAAACATGAAGATACAAGGCTGCGCCCGCAGGTAATCGCCGAGTGGATCAAAACTTACAACTCTCAACTTAAGTTTGTGGTCTCCTCCGAGAAAGATCTCGCGGAGATCAAGGCCTTACTTCTCCAATTTCCGGCCGTCCCCTCCGATCGCGTCCTTCTCATGCCCGAGGGCACCGTCTCCAAGACTCTTGCCTCGCGCACCCCGTGGTTGTTGGAAATCTGCAAACGGGAAGGCTTCCGCTTCTGCCCCAGGCTGCAGATCGAACTTTTCGGCCACACCCGCGGCACGTAGCCCGACCCTTCCGGAAGCTTAATCCAAGGTGCCTTGCGGCTTACGCAAGCTTCACAATTCTCCCGCTCTGGCTTCCCGTCTCCAACGCCGCCAGCTCCAGAATCTGCGGAACAACCTCTTCGGGCTTCTTTCCCCCTTTGTGCATTTCCGTGTCGAGAAACGGCGGCTCGACGGCATTCACGAGCACGTCCGTTCCCTTTACCTCGTAGGAAACCGCCTTGGAGAGAGAGTCGAGAGCGCACTTCGAAGCGCAGTAGGCAGTGGCCTTCGGCAGGTGCTTGATCGGGGCGCTGATGTTCACGATCCGGCCGAAGCCCCGCTGGAGCATACCCGGCAGGATCGCCCGGATGAGCAGATAAGGCCCGCGCACATTCGTGGCCATGATCTTGTCCCATTCCTCGATCGGAAGCTCCTGCACCGGCTTGAGACCCGTGATGATCCCGGCGTTGTTGATGAGAATTTCGATCGGGCCGCCCTTTTCCGCCTGTTTCACCCCTTTCTCCACGGACTTGGGATCGGTGACATCCATCTCCACGGCTGTGCCCACGCCTCCGGCCTTGGTCACCTCCTCGGCCGTTTGCTGGATCCGGTCCTTTCTCCTTCCCGCGCAGATCACTTTCGCCCCCGTCTGTCCCGCCGCGATGGCCAGCGCTTTCCCCAACCCGGACCCGGCGCCCGTGATCAAAAT
>Ga0214917_10001788_pt1 | contig 27289 bp, 20 predicted proteins | sample LL_1208_BB_MetaG_FD_177983 | JGI IMG/M metagenome (GOLD analysis project Ga0214917, IMG submission 177983) | Freshwater microbial communities from Lake Lanier, Atlanta, Georgia, United States - LL_1208_BB | ecosystem: Environmental > Aquatic > Freshwater > Lake | place: USA: Georgia | collected... | reverse complement strand
GGCCGACGCCAGCTCGAGCGGCGCGAGCTCGCGGACACGCTCCTGCAGGTGCGCGGTGACTCCCGGATCACCGCTGAGCAGGACCATCGAGTGCGCGCGGAACGACTCGAGCGTGAGCGAGATGCCCCCCGTCACCCGCTTGTGCCGCAGCGGCCGCAGACCGCCGGCCGCGACCTCCCACGCCTGATGCGCCTCCGGCACGCCGGGCACCAGGAGCGTGAGCGGCTGTGCGTCGCGAGGAATGTCGCCGTGGTAGTGCCTGGCCACGACCTGTGATCCCTGGACGCACCGCCATGCCAGGAGCAGCCGCGCCCGCGACGCCTCCAGCACGACGGCCTGCACTTCCGGGTCGCTGGACTGCGCCTGCACCGAGAACCGCCCCGCCGCGGCCCAGGGCTCGAGGAGCCGCAGGTCGAGGTTCATCCCCTGGCACGCGGCCGCGCGAGCCCGAGACTCGCGATCGTCGCCGTCGAGCCGGTGGGCCGACGAGAACAGGATGCCGCGGGTGCCGGCGGCCACGGCCGAGAAGGCGGCCAGGCAAAGGCTCTCGGGATCGACCGCGAGTCCCTGCCCGCCGATGCCCGACAGTGCGGCGGCCTGTCGCGCCGTCCTGGCGTCCACCTCCGTGGAGAGGGCGGCGAGGAACGGCGTTCCGGGCCGCGCGAGCCGGGGACGCTCCCGCAGCCACGACAGGTAGTCGGCCAGCTCGAGGCTGGTGCCGAGCACCGTCCTGCGGGCGACCATCATGTCGACGTGCCTCGACACCGTCCGCAGTCCGGAGTCCGCGGCGGCGATCAGTGGCCGGCCGCTGCGGCTGTCGCAGGTGCGGACCCGCCGCCCGCGCTCGGCGAGCGTGGCGGCGTCGAGTTCGGAGAGCCCGGCGCCCATGTCCCAGAAGAGCACTCGATCCCACCGGGCGGAGAACGTCGGCAGGGACTCCGGGTCGCGGATGTCGACGTCGGGGAGTTCGGGGGGCGGACAGACCAGCCAGACGCCCGCCCGCCGGGCCTCCGCGAGGAGGTCGGCGGAGGCGGGGGAGGAGAGCCGCACGCAGTTGAAACCGAGCCGGGCGAGCAGTTCGAGCGGCTCACCGTTGTGGTCGATCGACCTGGGAAAAAACGGCCGGCCTGCCACCTCGAGCACGCCCCTGGCGAGCGCCGCCTGCGGCTCGGCGACGCCGGCGCCGGCGGGCTCCGTCAGTGCCGCGGGCGTCACCGCGGCGTCCCGCACGAGGCCGCCCCCGCCGGCGGCCTCGACGATCCCCTCCACCTTCAGATCGTCGATGGCGAGGTCGTACTGACCGGGGCCCGAATAGGCGTCGAGCACGACGTGGGTGATGATCGCGCCCGCGGTCGACCCACGGGTACCGTGCTGGGCACGGATCGCGGCGAGTTGCCGGTCGAGCATGGCCGCGACGTCGCCGATCTCCACGAGTTCCCAGCGGTCGGCGCCGCGGGACACGCCGCCCGAGACGAGCAGCTCGACGGGCCGTCCGGTGCGGGCCGCGGGGAAGCCGGGCAGGACCACGCGGGCGGCGAGCCGGATGCCGGGACGATTCGCCCGCACCCACACCGCGGCGCGGAACTCGTCGATCACCCGGGCGGCGCCGACCGGAAACTGGAGCCGCAGCACGGTGCCGGTGGCCGCCTCGAGCACCACGTGCTCACCGCCGCGTCCACGGTGCGCCGCCTCCTGCTCCACCGCATGGCGGGAGACGCCTGGCCGGCAGTCGGCATCGACGATGCTCCAGCCTGTCGCCCCATGTTCGCAGTCGGCATCGATCTCCGCAGCGGCGCACGGCGCCGCGGCAGCCAGCGCGAGGCAGCAGGCCGCGGCCACGGAGAGCGGCAGGGCGAGGCGAGGGTGCGGCGGATGCGGGGGCTGCCCGGGCATGGGCGGGTCGTTGGTGGGCCTGGCTGGTGGGCCTGGCTCGTGGGCCTGGCTCGTGGGCCTGGCTCGTGGGCCTGGAATTGCGGACGCAGGCGTCCGGGGCGGGCTTGTAGCAGTTGAGGCCTCCGGGGCTCCAGAGCGTCCGGGCTCAGAGGTCTCCGGGGAATGCAGGGCTCGAAGGGGGAAAAACGCCGAAAACGCGACTTTTCGAGGCCGCGGTCCGGGCACGCAACGACTGGCGGGAAGCGGGCGGTCGGGGAGCCTCCCGGCGGCCGGCGGGGGCCGTTTGTGCCGGAAAAAGGGCCACCGCAGGGCGAACCCGCCGCAAACATTCAGCTATGCTTTGCGTAGAAGGCGTGGCGGATGCACTCGTGCCGGCGGCCGGGAGGCGTCACCGCCCTTCACCCCCCCACCAGGAGCGGCCATCCACCCGGCGTCTGCCGCGGCCCCGCCTCCGCCAGCCGTCCTCGTGCCCCCATGAAGCCGTCGACCGCCGATGAATTGACGCAGCGCTGCGAGCAGTTGGAGCTCGTGCAGCCGGCGCAGTTCGACGCCGTGTGGAGCGAACTCGGCGGCCGCAACGCCCCGGTGAAGGATCTCGGGGCCGCGCTGCTGCGGCGGGAGCTGCTCACCAGCTACCAGCTCGACCGCCTGATGCGTGGCGAGCAGAAGGGCTTCTTCTACGGCCGGGCGAAGATCCTCTACCAGGTCGGCGCCGGGTCGTTCTCGCGGGTGTATCGGGCGATGCACGCCGACAGCGGGCGGATCCTCGCCGTGAAGGTGCTGCGGTCCCGGTTCAGCGGCGACGAGGAGAAGTGCAAGTCGTTCCAGCGCGAGGGCGAGGTCGGCAAGATGCTGCGGCATCCCAACATCGTCGCCATCGAGGAGGTGGGCCGCGAGAACAACACCAGCTACATCACGATGGAGTTCGTGGAGGGGCAGACGCTTCGCGAACTCGTGCGGGTTCGTGGCGCCATCGACCTGCCGCGGTCCCTGGGGCTGATCCACCAGATCGTCGACGGGCTGGAATACGCCCATCGCAAGGGCGTGACCCATCGCGACCTGAAGCCCTCCAACGTGCTCATCTCGTTCACGGGGGAGGCGAAGCTCCTCGACTTCGGCCTGGCGGGAGGAGACACCGCCGGGAGCAGCAAGGCGGTGCGCCGGATGGGCCCCCCGCGCACCGTCGACTACGCCGCGATCGAGAACATCGCCGGCCTCAAGGACGACTCGGTCCGCAGCGACATCTACTTCCTGGGCACGATCGCCTACCTGGCGCTGTCGGGCTCGTCGGCGCTCGTCGAGTCGCGCGACCGCGCCGTCCGTGCAGACCCGAAGCGCTTCACCAGCGTGGAGCCCCTCGCCGCCCGCGCACCGCACCTGCCGCGGGACGTGGTCGACTGGGTCGCCAAGACGATGCAGCTCGACCCCAAGGAACGCTGGCAGACCATGATAGAGGTCCGCCGGTCGCTCGAGCACCTGATCGCACGCCACTCCGGCGCCGCCGCGGAGTCCGGCGCCGCCGCCGAGGCGTCGCCGGCCCGCGCGGCCACTTCGCCGGACCGCGCGCCTGCGGCCACTTCGTCGGATCGCGCGTCTGCGGCCGCTTCGTCGGATCGCGCGTCTGCGGCCGCTTCGTCGGATCGCGCGTCTGCGGCCGCTGCGCCGCCCGCCGCCGCCACGAAGGGCACGCTGATCCTCGTTGCCTCGGCGTCGCCCGAGCAGGCCCCGATCCGCGAGTTCTTCCGCAAGCTCGGCTACAAGGTGCTGCTGACCGAGAACCCGGGACGGGCCGTCGCCTGTTGCTCCGCCAAGCCGCCCGTGGCCGACTGCCTGCTCATCAACGCGGCCTCGGTCGGCGAGGAGGGCATCGACGTCTTCAACTCGCTCGCCCACAACGAATTCCTGCGACACGTGCCCGCCGTCCTGCTGATCGACCAGCAGCGGCAGGATCTGGCCGCCCGGGCCCGCGTCGACGACCGGCGGAAGCTGGTCGAGGTGCCGCTGCGGACCGAGGACGTGAGCGGCGTGCTCGAAAGCCTGCTCGGCAGCAGCTAGCAGCCCGTGGCTCAAGTCGACCGCCGCTGGATGCGGCGGCAGTCGACCCGGGAAACCCTCGGCGTTTCCTGCGGTCGGCTCCGTGGACCGTCTGTGTCGGTCGCCATGCGACCGGAGGGGTCAGGGATGACTTTTTCCACAGTCAGCGAGCAGGCTGGGAAACAGCCGGGCCCTTGACGCCGGCGATCGCCCCCGCCCGGGGGCTGAAGCCGGCGCGGCGGACGTGACACGCGGCTCAGTGATCCCGCGAGTGGAGGCCGCACTCCGTCTTGGCCGTGCCGCTCCAGCGGCCAGCCCGTTCGTCCTCGCCGAACGTGACCGGCCGCGTGCAGGGCCAGCAGCCGATCGATATGTAGCCCTGGTCGTGCAGCGGGTTGTAGGGGATGTCCTCGCGGACGATCGCGTCCCAGACCCTGGCCTTCGTCCAGTTCGCCAGCGGCGAGATCTTGACCACGCCGAACTTGCGATCCCAGCCGACGATCGGCGCGACGGATCTGTCGGCGCTCTGGTCGCGGCGGATGCCGCTCATCCAGGCGTCGAACCGGGTCAGCACGCGGCGGATCACGGCGATCTTCCGGTCGGCGCAGCAGCGGTTCGGGTCGGTGCCGTGCAGCGGGCCGCCGTGCAGCTGCTCGTAGTCCGCGACGGAGAGGTCGGGCCGTTCCAGCGAGACCTCGATGCCGTACCGCCGCGCGATGCGGTCGCGCAGTTCGAGCGTCTCGGCGAACTGATAGCCCGTCTCGAGGTTGAAGACGAAGGTCCGCGGGGCGATCGTCGCCAGCCAGTGGATGATGAGGCAGCCCTCCGGCCCGAAGGCGGTCGCCATCGTCAGCCGGCTGCCGTAGCGATCGACGGCCCAGCGGACGACGTCGGCCGGTTCGGCCGCCTCGAGGGCCTCGCCGGCACGGGCAAGTTCATCCTGCACGTCCTGGGACGGCATCGCGGGGGCGGTGTCGGCGGCGTTCGAACCCATGGACGAAGCTTCCGGCAGGAGCCGGAGTGAGGCGTGGCCCCGGCGGAGCGCCGGGAGCCGAACCGCCCGGAACCGTGTCGCCCCGCACCGAGGCGCCGAAACCGAGGGCTCTGCCGTTAACGATAGGCGTTCCGGGCCGTTTTATCGACCCTGCCCGCCGTGGGACTCCGGGCCGCGGCGGGCAGGCCGCACACTCGCCCCCGTCGAGGACGCGTCGGCGGCCCCGATGCCCCCTCGTATCCGCCGGGAAAAAAGGAACAATGAGCCCCGGCGGGTTCGCACGCGGCGTGTGGTCTGGTGACGTCGAGACGAGGGCTCAGGATATGACGCGGTCCGTGGCGCTGGCGATCGACCTGGGGGCGTCGGGGGGACGGGTCGTCGCGGGGAGCTACGACGGCCGGATCCTGGAACTCGACGAGATCCACCGCTTCGACAACGGCCCCGTCATGATGGGCGGCGAGCTGGTGTGGGACCTCGTGCGGCTGTGGCAGGAGGTCCTGACGGGCCTGCGTGCCGGGGCGGCACGGCACGGCGGGGCGGTGTCGAGCGTCGGCGTGGATACGTGGGGCGTCGACTTTTCGTTCGTGACCGCGGACGACGCCCTGCTCGCCAATCCGGTCTGCTACCGCGACGCCCGTACCCGCGGCATGCTCGCCGCAGCCGAGCGGATCGTGCCCCGGGACGAGATCTTCGCCGCCACGGGCCTGCAGTTCATGGACATCAACTCGCTCTACCAACTGCTGGCGGTCAAGGCGCGGCATCCGGCGGTGCTGTCGGCGGCCGACAGGCTGCTGATGATGCCCGACCTCTTCCACTGGCTGCTCTGCGGCGAGCGGTCCAACGAGCGGACCAACGCCTCCACGTCGCAGTGCTTCGACCCGCAGCGCGGAAGTTGGGCATTTTCCCTGCTCGAGCGGTTCGGACTGCCGCGGCACGTCTTCGGGGCGATCGTGGAGCCGGGCACCGACCTCGGGCCGCTGCGGCCCGAGGTGGCGGCGGAGACGGGGCTCTCGGGCGTGCGGGTGGTGGTGCCCGGCACGCATGACACGGCGAGCGCCGTGGCCGCCGTGCCCGCCGCCGAGCCGCCGAGCAGCCGGCCCGACTGGTGCTACGTCAGCCTCGGGACCTGGGCCTTGGTGGGGGCGGAGCTCGACCGGCCGCTCGTCACGCCGGAATGCCTCGCCCGCAACTTCACCAACGAGGCGGGCATCGGTGGCACCACGCGGCTGCTCAAGAACGTCTGCGGCCTGTGGCTGGTGCAGCAGTGCCGGGCGAGCTGGCAGCGGGCGGGCAAGGAGTGGAGCTGGGACCAGCTCACCGCCCTCGCTGCCGAGGCCCCGCCGCTCGTCACGCTCGTCGATCCGAACGACCCCGCGCTCGTCGCGCCCCCCGACATGCCGGAGGCGATCCGCAGCCTGGCGCGGGCGACAGGCGAGCCGGTGCCGGAGACGACCGCGGCGGTCGTGCGGGCGGCGCTGGAGAGCGTGGCGGCCGCCGTCCGGCGGACGCTCCTCGAGCTCGATGGCCTGCTGGGGCGGCGGATCGGCCGCGTCCACGTCGTGGGCGGCGGCGTCAAGAACGCGGTCTTGTGCCAGATGATCGCCGACGCCACCGACCGCACCGTGGTGGCCGGCCCGGTGGAGGCCACCGCCATCGGCAACCTGCTCGTGCAGCTGCTCGCCAGGGGCGGCTCCGTCGACCTCCGGGCGGTCCGCGCCGTCGTGCGGGACAGCTGCGAGCTGGGTCACTACGAGCCGCGGGATGCCGCGCGGTGGGCCGCCCGGCTCGGCGGGTGACGCGGCGCTCAGGCGGCGCGGTGCTGGGCGGCCGGCACCTTCGTGACCCGGCCATGCTCGACCTGAAGGATCGAGTCGGCCAGCGCCAGGGTGCTGGCCCGGTGGGTGATCATGATCACCGTGCGGTTCTCGACGTAGCGGGCCAGCGACTCGTGGATGAGCCGCTCGCTCTCGGCGTCGATCTGGCTCGTGGCCTCGTCGAGCACGAGGATCTCGGCGCCGCGCAGGATCGCCCGGGCCAGCGCGATCCGCTGCCGCTGGCCGCCGGAGAGGCGGAAGCCGTTCGGGCCCACCATCGTGCGGTAGCCTGCGGGAAAGTCGGCGATGAAGTCGTGCGCGTGCGCCTGCCGGGCGGCGGCCACGATCTCCTCCTCCGTCGCGTCCCAGCGGCCGTAGCGGATGTTGTAGAGGATCGACTCGTTGAACAGCTCGGTCTGTTGGGTCACGATCGCGATCCGACGGCGCACGTCGTGCAGCGCCATCTCCGTCAGCGGGATGCCGTCGAGGAGCACCTGGCCGGCGGTCGGGTCGTAGAACCGGCAGATCAGGTTCACGAGCGTGCTCTTGCCGCCGCCGTTGGGGCCGACGATCGCGACCCGCTCGCCGAACGCGATCGACACGTTCACGTCCCGCACGACCGTGTCGAGGCCGTCATAGCTGAACGAGACGTCGCGGAGCCGGATCTCGCGGTGGGGCGAGGGGGCCGTCCGCGGCACGGCGGGATCGGCGAGCTTCGAGGGAGTGTCGAGCAGCGGGTAGAGCGCCTGGGCGCCCACGATGCCGACGTTGAACCCGGTGAGCACCCCCGACAGCTTGCGGACAGGGTCGCTCGCGCCGATGAGCATGCCGAAGAAGACCATGATGCCCGGCACGGTCATGGGGCGGTCGGTCATGGTGATGCCGAAGATGTGGGTTTCCTGGTGGATCACCAGCCAGGCGCCGACGGCGATCGACGTGGCCACCATCCCGATGCCGAGGATCTCGGTGATCGGGTTGGCGAGCGCCGAGTAGAAGGTGTGCCACATCCCGGTGCGGAGCATGTCCTGGGTGCAGTCGCGGAACCGCCGCCGCTCGAAGTCCTCCATCGTGTAGGCCTGGACGGTGAGCACGTTGTTGAGCGTCTCGAGGAGCACATGGTGGAAGCCCTTCGACCGGGCCAGGAGGTGCTTCGAGATGCCGCGAATTCGCCGGTTGAGCCAGACCATCAGGAATCCGACGAGCGGCGCGAGCGTGAGGCAGGCGAGGGTCAGCTGCCAGGAGATGCAGAAGGCGCCCGCGAGACAGGCCGCGATCTTGAGCGGCTCGGTGACCGCCCCGCCGTACACGGCCGTGATGCCGCTGGCGAGCATGTCGGAGGTGTGCGTCAGCTGCGACATGAACCCGGCGGAGCCATGCCGCATGAACTGCGCGCGGTCGAGGGCCAGCGCCTTGTCGAAGACCTGCATCCTCAGGCTGCGGCTCACGTTCATCGCCACCCAGCCGACGAGCAGCGTGCTGGTGAGCAGGAGCACGTGCTTGAGGAACGTGCTGACGACGATCAGGCCTACCACCATGAGCACGGTGCGGAACGGATCGGTGGGCAGCAGGCGTTCGAGCCAGGGGGCCAGGAGCCGCGACGAGGCGACGAGCCCCTCGTCGGCGCGGCGTTGCAGCGACAGCGTGTCGATGCGGGCCCGGGCGTCGGCAGCCGCGGCGGGGGCGATCGCCCCACCGCCGAGTTCGGCCTCGATCGCCGCGACGTGCGTGGCGGCGTCGGCAACGCGGGCCTCGGCGTCGGCGAGCCGCCTGGCGTTCCAGGACTGCAGCGATTCCCCGTTGAGCGTCACCTCGATGACCGGGAAGAGGGCCGCGATGTTCGCGCCCCACAACGCCGCCACGCCCGCGGAGCAGAGCACGGCCGCGACGAGCAGCGGCCAGTTTCTGGACGCGTCGCGGAGGGCTCGAAGGAAGTACGTCATCGACCGGTGTCCGCGACGGGCGGCGGGACGCTGGCCCCGCAGTGATCGGATCGCACGCGACTGCCGCCGCACACCGCCGGCGACCGCGCGGGAGGCATGCGGCGGGCCGGCAGACTGGGAGGATGGTCCCGGTGCGCGGCGACGTGCGGCGGGGGAGGATACGGATCGGGTTCGGGTCGGGCAAGCCGAGGTTTCACCCACCGCCGCCGCGGAGTTCCGCGGCCAGGAGCGTGTTGGCCAGCAGCATCGCCACCGTCAGCGGCCCCACGCCCCCCGGCACGGGCGAGATCCAGCCCGCCACCCCGCGGACGGCATCGTGATCGACGTCGCCGACGAGACGGCCGGCGCCGTCCGGCCCCGCGACGCGATTGATGCCGACGTCGATCACGGCCGCGCCCGGCTTCACCATGTCGGCGGTGACGAGGCCCGGACGGCCGACGGCGGCCACCAGGATGTCGGCCTGTCGGGTGATGCGCGGGAGATCGGCCGAACGGCTGTGACAGAGCGTTACCGTCGCGTCGCCGCCCCGGCCCCGCGACGCCAGCAGCAGCGCGAGCGGCTTGCCGACGATGTCGCTGCGGCCGACGATCACGGCGTGCCGTCCGGCGGTCTCGATGCCCGCGTCGATCAGCATCCGCTGCACGCCGGCGGCGGTGCAGGGAATGAACCGCGGCCGGCCCTGCGAGAGCAGGCCTGCGTTCTCGGGATGGAAGCCGTCGACGTCGCGATCGGGTGGAACGGCGTCGAGCACAGCGACGGTGTCGACGTGTTCCGGCAGCGGCAGTTGCACGAGGATGCCGTCCGCCGGCCCGTGCGCGTCGCTGGCGATCTCGGCGACGAGCGCGACGAGCTCCGCGGTCGTCGCGGTCGCGGGCACGCGGATCACCTCCGCATCGATCCCGACGCGGGCCGCCGCCGCCGCCTTGCTCTTCACGTACGAGCCGCTCGCGGCGAGGTCGCCGACGAGCACGACCACCAGCCGCGGCGGACGCCGGAACATGGTCGAGAAGGTGCCGGCCTCGCCCCGCAGCGATTCCTCGATGCGCGATGCCAGGGCCCGGCCGTCGAGTATGGAGGCTGTCATGAGGCCGGGGATCCCGTCCGGTCACCCTCCTGCGCGGCCATGTACATCATCCGCAGCTGGTGCTGCAGTTCCTCGAGCAGTCGCCGCTCGTCCTCGGCGAGGTTGCCGGCCGTCTTCCGCTCGAGCATCCCCAGCGTGTCGATGAAGTGCCGCGCGGTCGGCAGGTTGCGGTGGGCCTGCTTCGTGATCGGGTTGGGGATGCGGCCCAGCGCCATCAACGCCTGCGTGAAGAGGGTGTGGATGAGGAACTCGAACGTCGCCGGCGGCGGCTGGCCGCCACCGGCGTCGGGGCCGTCGGTCACGTCATGCTCCGCTGCTGCCACGTCGTGCTCCTTCAGGGCTCGGCGACTTCAGACCTGGGTGAGCTCACACCTCGGCAACCCAGGCGCTGCCGGCGTGCCGTTCCACCGCGGCGGCGACGAGGCCGGCGAACAGGGGATGCGCGGCCGTGGGCTTGCTCTTGAACTCCGGATGGAACTGCACCGCCACGAACCACGGGTGGTCGGCGAGTTCCACGATCTCGACGAGCGAGCCGTCGGGGCTCGTGCCGGCGATCACCAGGCCGGCACGTTCGAGCTCGGCCCGGTACTTCGGGTTGAATTCGTAGCGGTGCCGGTGCCGTTCGGAGATCCGGGTGCGGCCGTAGGCCGCGGCGGACTTCGTGCCCTCGGCGAGCATGGCCGGCTGGGCGCCGAGCCGCATCGTGCCCCCCTTCTCCCGCACGCCGCGCTGCTCCTCCATGAGGCAGATGACCGGATAGGGGGTGTCGCGGGCGAATTCCGTGGAGTGGGCCCCGGCGAGGCCGGCACAGTTCCGCGCGACGTCGATGACGGCGCACTGCATGCCCAGGCAGATGCCGAGGAACGGCAGGCGGCGTTCCCGCGCGAATCCGATCGCCTCCACCTTGCCCTCGACGCCGCGCTCGCCGAAGCCACCGGGCACGATCAGCCCGTCGAAGCCGGCGAGCAGCCGCTCCGCCCCCTCCCGCTCGATGTCCTCGCTCTTGATCGGCTGGACGCGGACCTGGGTGCGGTGGGCGATGCCGCCGTGGTCGAGCGACTCGTAGATGCTCTTGTAGGCGTCGCGATGCTCGGCGTACTTGCCGACCAGCGCGATCGACACCTCGTGCTCGGGATTGCGCAGCCGGTGGAGCAGGTCGTGCCACTGTTCGAGGTCGGCCGGGCCGGCCTGCAGGCCGAAACGCTTGAGCACGATGTCGTCGATCCGGTTGGATTGCAGCGACAGCGGCACCTCGTAGATCGAGAAGTCCTTGTCGCGCTCCTCGATGACGGCGTCGAGCGGCACGTTGCAGAAGAGCGCGATCTTCTCGCGGTCGGAGACGTCGAGCGCCCGCTCCGTGCGGCAGACCAGCACGTCGGGCTGGATGCCGATCTGCCGCAGCAGGCCGACCGAGTGCTGCGTGGGCTTGGTCTTCAGTTCGCCGGCGGCCTTGAGGTAGGGCACGAGCGTGAGGTGGATGAACATGCAGTTCTCGCGGCCGGCGTCGAGCGGGAACTGCCGGATGGCCTCGAGGAAGGGGAGGCTCTCGATGTCGCCCACGGTGCCGCCGATCTCCGTGATCACGACGTCGGTGTCGGCGTCGGCGAGCCCGGCGATGACCTCCTTGATCTCGTTGGTGACGTGCGGGATCACCTGCACCGTCTTGCCGAGAAACTCGCCGCGGCGCTCCTTGTTGATCACCGAGAGGTAGATCTGGCCGGTCGTGTAGTTGCTCCGGCGGGTGAGGGGCGTGGAGGTGAATCGCTCGTAGTGGCCCAGGTCGAGGTCCGTCTCGCTGCCGTCGTCGAGCACGTACACCTCGCCGTGCTGGTAGGGGCTCATCGTGCCCGGGTCGACGTTGATGTAGGGGTCGAGCTTCTGCATCTTGACCCGCAGGCCCCGGGACTCGAGCAGCATGCCGATCGAGGCGCTCGTGAGTCCCTTGCCCAGCGAGCTGACAACGCCGCCGGTGACGAAGATGTGCCGTGTCACGCTTGGAGCTCCTTTCCGTGCGTCTGCCGGACCGGTCGGCGGCCGTCATGCCCGGCCGATGCCACGCGGGGCCGTGCCGCGTCGCGGACCCCGTCTCCGCCGTGGCCCTGCCGGAGCGGATTGAAGCAGCCGCGCCGCGACCGGTCAAATGACCGCACGGCCGCGGCGGGAAAGTCACGGTCGGCGGGCGCCGGGGCGGGGTGACGGGCCGGGCTCGCCGCCGTGTGGCGGGCCGTCAGTGCTGGTAGACGGCGTACCGCAGCTCGCGGAGTTCCTGCGCCCACGCCACCTCGGTGGCGACCGCGTCCTCCCAGGTCATCGCCGGGAAGTCGGCGTAGAGGTCGGGCCGCAGCCGCACGCCGTGGCTCCGCACGAGCGGGCAGCCCTTGTGCCCGCGGAGGTGGTTCGCGAACCGCACCTCCGGATCGAGCCCGGTCGAGCCGACGTAGAGGCAGGTCGCGTCGTAGCGTGCGCGCGGGTTTTGCCGGCGAAAGCGGGCCAGCCGCCGGACCGCGGCCGCCAGTTCGACGACGTAGACGCGATGGTGCAGGCGGCGCTGCCGTCTGATCGGGCTGCGTCGGCGGGTCGGCATCGGCGGGCGGTCCCGGAGGGGGGTGGGCGATCCTGCAACGGCGAGCCTACAAGTCTGGACCACAGTCTGGCTCGTGCGTTGCCGGCGCTGGCGAAATCGCCCTCCGCCGCGGCCCCGCCCGCGACCGCGGTGCCGCCGTCCCGACGTGGTGTAGAGTAAGAGGATGCACCCTCCAGCCAGCGCCCGCCCGGCCGCCGACGTGCCCTCCACGTCGAACCTCCGCATCCGCAGCCTCGAGCCGCTCGTGCCCCCGGCGCGGCTCGCGGCCCTGCTGCCGCTCGACGCCGCCGCCACCCGGACGATCGTGGAGGGCAGGCAGGCCGTCGAGCGTGTGCTCGCCGGGGAGGATTCCCGGCTGATGGCGATCGTCGGTCCCTGCTCGATCCACGACCTCGACGCGGCCCGCGACTACGCCGCGCGGCTGCTGCGGCTGGCGGAGCGGGTCGCGGACCGGCTGCTCGTCGTGATGCGGGTCTATTTCGAGAAGCCGCGGACCACCGTCGGCTGGAAGGGGCTCATCAACGACCCGCATCTCGACGACTCGTTCGACGTGGGCACGGGACTGCGGCTGGCCCGCGGCCTGCTCATCGAGATCGCGCGGATGGGCCTGCCCACCGCGACCGAGTTCCTCGAGCCGATCACGCCGCAGTACATCGCCGACACGATCGTGCTGGGGGCGATCGGTGCCCGCACGACCGAATCGCCCACGCATCGCCAGATGGCCAGCGGCCTGTCGATGCCCGTCGGCTTCAAGAACTCGACCGACGGTTCGCTCCAGGCGGCCGTCGACGCGATGCAGTCGGCCCGGGCGGCCCACAGCTTCCTCGGCATCGACAACGACGGCGGCACCTGCGTCGTCTCCACCACCGGCAACCCCTGGGGCGTGCTGATGCTCCGCGGCGGCCGCAGCGGCTCCAACTATTCCCCCGAGATCCTCCACGAGGCCCGTACCAAGCTGGAGGCCGCCGGCCTGCCGGCCTGCGTGATCGTCGACTGCAGCCACGCCAATTCCGGCAAGGACCACCGCCGGCAGTCGGTGGTGTGGCGGGACGTGCTCGCCCAGCGGGTGGCGGGCGACCGGTCGATCGTGGGCCTAATGCTCGAGAGCAACATCCATCCCGGCAACCAGCCGGTCTCGAGCGACCGCAGCCGGCTCCAGTACGGCATCTCCGTCACCGACGGCTGCATCGGCTGGGACGAGACGGAGCAACTGCTGCTCGAGGCGCACGCGCGGCTGTGAGCCCGCCGTCGCGCGGCAGCGAGCGGGCGGCGACCGCGTGCGAGCGGGTCCAGTCCGCGGTCGGCGGTCCACAGGAGGCCGACCAGGAAGCCGACCAGGAAGCCGACCGCAAACGGCTGTTGCGGCAGCGTCGCGGCCGTTTCCGGGGGCGGGAGCCTGTTTTCCGCCCTTGAAATTGCCGTCGACCGCGACGGCTCCGGCGGCATACCCTCTCGCCGTTGATCCACCTGCCGAAAGGGATGATCCATGCCAACGGTGACCGCGCGGAGTGTGTGGGGAGTGGTCTGCCTGTGCGCGGCGGGGCTCGCCGCCGCCGACCCAGTGGTCGCCCGCGGCCAGCAGCAGGAGGTGCAGACGGTCGCGACCGCCCGCGAGTCGCTCGACCAGTTCTTCGCCAACCCGAACCAGTCCCTACCGACGACGATGCTCGAGAAGGCGGAGGGCGTCGCCATCTTCCCCAACATGATCAAGGGCGGCTTCATCCTCGGCGTGAACTTCGGCCGGGGCGTGCTGCACGTCCGCAACCCCGACCGCACCTGGAGCCCTCCCGTGATGGTGACGATGGGCGGCGGCAGCCTCGGGTTCCAGGCGGGGGTGCAGTCGGCCGACATCCTGCTCGTGTTCGCCACCCCACGGAGCCTCAACGGCGTGCTGCAGGGACAGAAGGTCACGCTCGGCGCCGACGCCTCGGTCGCCGCGGGGCCCGTCGGCGTGCAGGCCAACGCCGGCACCGACGCGAGGCTCGGGGCGGAGATCTACTCCTACGCTCGCAGCCGCGGCCTCTTCCTCGGGGTCTCCCTCGGCGGCGCCGACCTGTCGGTCGACAACAACGCCAACTCGATGCTCTACGGCCGCTTCGGCGTGACGCCGTCCGAGGTCTTCCAGAGCCGCGGCATCGGCATCCGGCCGGAGGTGCAGCAGCTCGTCGACGACCTGAACTACCGTTCGCGGGCGCTGGTGACGCAGGCCGCCGTGCCGAACGCCGGCTTCCCGCCGATCTCCACGGTGTCGCAGCCCGTGCCACAACCGGCGTCGGGATTCCCGCAGCCCGGATTCCCGCAGCCGGGACAACCGATCCCCGTGCCTCAGCCCGCTGCCGGCCCGCTGCCGGTTCCGATCCAGCCGGCACCGATCCAGCCGGCACCGATCCAGCCGGCACCGATCCAGCCGGCACCGATCCAGCCGGCACCGATCCAGCCGGCGCCTGCGGCACCGCCGCTCGTGCCGGTCAGATAGCAGTCGCCCCGGCGCTGTCGCGGTCCGTCGCCGCGGTCATGCCGCGACGATGCCGAGACGGATGGTCTGGGCGAGGCTCGTCTCGAAGAAGGCGTCGCAGGCGGCCTGGACCAGCCGACGCCGCTCGTCGGCCTGCTCCACCGGCTTGCCGTCCTGCAGGAGCGTGCGGCCGACCGCTTCGAGGCGGGCCGCGACGCGGTCGGCGAGGCCTTCCCGGCCACGCTCCACGAGCTCGTCGAGGATCGCGGCGTCGAGATCGCCGATCGCATGGCCCGTGCCGGTGAGCAGGCTCGCCAGCGCCAGCGGCCGCCCCCCGAGGGCGTCGGCAGCGAGCAGGGCGCGGTTGAAGGCATGCGGCACGGAATACCCGCCGGACCGGTCGTCGGGACGCGGCCCGACCGCCGCCGGGGTGACGTCGAAGAGCCCCATCGCCACGCCGGCGTCCACCGCGCGGATCACGTCGGCGGCGGGGGCGGCCCGCAGCCTCTCCGCCGCGACGATCTCGGAGAGCCGCAGGCTCCGCGTGCCGAGCAGGTCGAGGATCGCCTCGTAGAGCGGCCCCTGCACCGTGGTCGTGACGATGCCGAGGTTCGCCTCGAAGGGCAGCTGCGTGCCGGGCCGGTTCACGAGGTAGTGCAGGTCGTCGACCTCGCGGAGCCGTGCCGCCGGCCCGTCGAGCCGCCGCGGTGCCTTCGCGTAGAGGTCCCAGCGGAAGGCGGTGTTCGCACAGAAGTCCTTGTGCGCCTCGGTCACGAGCCGGTTCGTCGTGGTGCGGAAGAGCTCCTGAAATTCCGGGCGGACGCACAGGTCCCAGAAGTTCGTGAACACCGGCAGGCTGCCGATGAACGAGAGCCCCGCCCGGCCGAAGGCCTCGGCCACCTCCGAGAAGTAGAAGCTCGTCCAGTGCCCGTTGAGGTACTCGTGCGCCAGGTACCGCGGATCCTGCTGCCTGAGGGCGTCGACGTAGGCCGCCGCCCGCGGGTTGTCTTCGAAGTACTTCGCGTGCTTGTCGCGGAGGAAGACGACGTAGGCGAGGGCGTCGCGGGTCCGCTGCAGGCTGTCACCCTGCCGCAGGGAGGCGTAGTGCTGGAGGATGCCGCGGATGGGCTGGAGGTGCGCCCAGCCCGGCATCGCGTTGTAGCTGACGAGCAGCAGCCCCCCCGGATTGAGCCGCTCGCGGGCGATCGCGATCACCTGTTCGCGGACGCTCGGGGCGACCCAGCTGTAGACGCCGTGCAGCGCGATGAAGTCGAACGTGCCGAGATCGTCGGGAAGGCTGCCGAAGTCGGCCGTGATGATGCGGCAGTTGGGCAGGCCGCCGGCCGCGATGTCGCGGGCCACGGCGGCCGTGTGGTCGGCGTTGACGTCGACGCCGACGAATTCGCCCTGCGGATTCGCGGCGGCCAGCGTCGTGAGCGAACGCCCCAGTCCGCAACCCAGTTCGAGGGAGCGGAATCCGGCGGCGGTCGGCGGCGGCACGATGCCGTTGAGCGCCGCCACGTGCCGCATCGCCACCGGCGCCAGGTGGGGGTAGAACCCCGGAATGTAGGCGAGGTCGGTGATGTATCCGGAGGCGTTCATGGCATCTCTCCTCGGGGCGGAACGATCGGCCGGTCGGTCGGCGGGGCCAGTATGGACTGCGGTCGCAACGCCGACAAACGCCGCGGGCGTCAGGCGTTGCGGGTGAGCTTCCAGTATTTGCGTCGCAGCCGGCGGCGGACGCTCGCGATCTCGGCGGGGAGGCGGTCGATCCCGAGCACGCGTGCGAGCGTGCGCCGACGGGCGACCGGCTCGACCGGCGTCGTGAAGATGTGCGTGAAGCGGTCGAGGATCGCCCCGGCGTCCGCCGACACGGGCACGCGGTTGTCGCGGTACCACGGCCGGCCCAGCAGGGCGAGATGAAGCGACGGGTTTTCGTCCACGGCCACGACGCGGTCCACGAGGTCGTCGAGCGAGGCGGAATCGTGCGCCGACAGGAAGCTGCGGGTGTCGAAATCCCTGCCGACCAGCGGGTCGCCCCAATAGATCGGGATCGAGTCGGCCAGCATCGGCTCGACGATCTTCTCCGTCGTGTAGCCCGGATGGGACTCGTTCTCGAAGGCGATCGTGAACTTGTAGTCCTGCAGGAACGCCTGCTTGTCGGCCACGCGGTGCCCGAGCGTGTTGAGCACACCGCCGCCGGAGTCGACCGGCTTGTAGCGGGACAGGCGGCGGAAGAAGTCGTTCCTCGTGCGGCACAGCGGATTCGAGACCACGAACGCGCAGAAGCGGTTCTTCCGTGCCAGGATCGCCTCCGGATCGTAGGCTGGCGGCTTCACGAGGGCGGCGGGATCGACGTAGAAGGGCCAATGCGGCAGGCGGACGTGGCGGGGGTGCGCGGAGTGCTCGAAGGAGAAGGCCCAGTCGCAGGCGTTCCAGTCGGGGGTGATGTTCTCCCCCGTGTAGAAGATGCGGACGCAATCGTAGCGGCGGTACTCGCGCCGCCGCCCGCCGACGTAGGCGAAGATGAGGTAGTCGGGGTCCTCGCAGAGCTCCAGCCGGTAGCGGCGCGAGAGGAGCCTGGTGAAGTAGTTGTCGGCGGGATCGAAGCTGTCCCAGAAGCCCGCGAACTGCAGGCGGATCACCGGCCGCCGGTCATCGCCGTCCGGCACATGCATGACTCCGGCGCCGCTCACCGTGCCGCACCGGCCCGCGGGCGGCCCGAGGCGGACGTCGCGGCCGGCGCGCGGCGGCGTCGAGCAGGCATGCGCGACTCCGCGCGGCCTGTCAGGCCAGCGACGACAGTTTCTGCCACAGCGTCCACAGGCCCACCAGGATGAAGCCGATCGAAGAGACCCACAGGAGCACGTCCCACGCCCGCGAGGGCGCGAGCCGCGGATCGCACTCGCGGTAGCGGAAGAAGAGCACCGCGACGGCCAGCGCGGCCAGCATGATCGCCTGGGCGATGCCGCTGGCGAGCACCATCGCCACCGGTTCGCGGATGGCGAGGGCCAGCGCGAGGGCGACGAGCGGCCAGGCGACCGACAGGCGGCGGTTCCAGGCGGTCCGGGCGGCGTCGTCGGCCGGCAGCCATCCGGCCAGGATGAGCCCGTCGACCACCATGCGGGCGTTGCCGGCCGCGGCGGCGAAGAGCGTCGAATAGAGCACGGCGAACGCACCCACGAGGAAGGCGCCGCGGGCCCAGTCGCCGAACACCGGCGCGTACATCGCCCCGAGCGTGCGCACCATCTCGCCCCCCGAGGGCTTCAGGCCCAGCCGGCCGAGCGTGGCGGCCCCGAGGAGGTAGAACGCGACCGTGACGATCGTGTAGATGACCATCGAGCCCCAGGCGTCGAGCTGCATGACGCGGAGCCAGCCGCGGGCCCGCCGCGCCCAGGCGTCAGAGCCGTCGCGCGGCCCGACCGCCCGCCCGTAGCCCTTCTCCAGGCACCAGTAGGGATAGATCATCAGCTCGCTCGCCCCCACGCCGATGATGCCGAAGGTGGCGAGCGCCGTGACCAGCGGCGACCGTCCGCCGACCGTTGGCGGGATCGACGGCACGAGGCCGCTGGCCAGCTCGCGCCACGAGATGGCCCACACGGGGTCGAGCTGCAGCATCACGAGGGCGAGCAGGGTGACGAGCGTGAACGTGCCGACGAGCAGGATCGACACCCGCTCGATGACGCCGTAGCGACCCACGGCCAGCAGGCCGGCCGTGACGATGCCGACGATCACCGCCCAGATCGTCTCGTCTCGGGATGCCGGCAGGGACCGCATCGCCGCCGAGACGTCCGCGAGCCGCCCGTGGATCTGGGCGGCGCGATCCTGGTCGCCGCCGCGCCGGGCGGTGGCTTCGGCGACGCGAAGCCCGGCGGCCTCGTCGTGTGCCGCGTTCCACGCGCGGCCGGCCGCCGTCAGCGGCAGGCCGCCGGCGAGCGACTGGGCCACGCCCGACAGGATGCCCCCCTGCTGCACCACGATCAGGCAGGTCATCACCACCCACGCCCAGTAGATCCAGCCGAGGCCGGCGAGCCGCGGCCCCGGCACGCGGTCGAAGGCGGCCAGCGGCGTGCGGCCCCAGGTGAGCGTCGTGCGGCCGATCTCGACCTGGGCGGCGACCTTGATCGCGCAGCCGATGAAGATCAGCCACAGGAGCAGGAAACCGGCCTCGGCGCCGACGGTCGTGGTGGCGATGAGCTCGCCGCTCCCGACGATCGAACTCGCCAGGATGATGCCCGGGCCGAGGTGCGCGAGCGACCCGCCGAGCGTCCGCGGCGGTTCGGCGACTGCCGGAGCGAGGGGAGGCTCGGTGGAGACCATGGTGGGTCGAGTGTCTCCGGACCGGGCCGAAAAGTCCACTCGCCCGCTCAGCCGGCCGACTCCGCCCCCTGGCCGCTCCGCGAGATCCCCTCGAGCCAGTCGGCGAACCGCGCGTAGGTCTTCTCGCGGTCGAACTCGGCCTCGGCGAGGCGGCGGGCCCCGGCCCTCACGCGCGCGAGCAGCTCCCGGTCGACCGCGAGCGATTCGATGGCACGGGCCAGCGAATCGCCGCTCCCCGCGACGTACGCCACGCCCGCACGGTGCCGCTCGAGCAGCTCCGCAAGCTCGCCGGCCAGCGGGTTGACAACCGCCAGGCCCGCGGCTGCGTAGTCGCACGCCTTGTAGGGCACCGCCACGAGCGACTCCGGTCGGACCAGGACGAGGCCGACGTCGCACTCCGACAGGAGCCGGACGTAGCCGCCGCGATCGAGCAGCCCGTGCACCCGCACCGTGCACGATCCGCCGAGGGCCGACGCGGCGGACCGCAGGCCGGCCTCCAGCCGTCCGGTGCCGGCCACGTGCAGCGTGGCCGCCACGCCGCGAGACGACAGCAGGCGGGCCGCGGCGATCAGCGTGTCGAGATCCTGCCCCGACTCGAGCGTGCCGGCGTAGACGCAGGCCAGCGGTGCGGGCGGAGCCGATCCGGCCGCGGCCTGGGCGTCCGCGTCGGCGAGGGGTACGTGGTCGATCAGCCGCGGCGGTGGCGGAAATTCCGGCAGCCACGCCCCGTGGTGGCACACGTGTCGGGGCAGGTCCGCCCCGATGCCGCCCGCCATGAGGTCGAGATAGCCGCGGGCACACGACGACACCGCGTCGGCCGCGGCCAGCACGGCCTGCCGTCGGGCGACCATGCGGCCGATGAGCAGCGGCGCCAGCCTGTCCCTGAGCCACTGCGGTCCCGGCACGAGCCGGGCGAACGTCTCGGGCCAGGCGTCCATGAGGTCGACGACGAGCGCCGCATCGAGCCGGTGGGCGAGGCGGGCCGCGGACTCCGGTCCCTCGAGCGGCGGCAGGCTCGCGAGAATCAGGTCGGGCCGGTCGAGCTTGCCGCACGCCACCGATTCGTTGGCGAGCCGCTCGAAGGTGCGGCCGAAGTCCCGGTGGCTCGCCAGGCGGGCGAGCGACACGTTTTTCTCATACGGCCGCACGGCGACGAGCCGCACCGCGAAGCCCTCGTCGTCGCGGATGGCCAGCGGCGTGGTGCGTGCGGCCTTGCGGCGGTGGCTCCACGATGCGGTCCACCACGTGACATCGTGGCCGCGGCCCGCGAGCACGCGGGCCAACGACCAGTACCGCAGCGGGGGGAGCCCCTCGCCGGGGATGTCATCGAACGGGTTGACGATCCAGATGGAAAGGTGCGGAGGCTCGGAACGATCCATGGCGGAAGGGTAGCAGATGCCTCCCATCGGGCGGAGGAGGCTGCGCCGCGGCCGCTGTTTTCCCGCTTCCGGACGGCCGGCCACCGGGCGGCAAGGCCGTCGGCCTATTTCGCGGCGGCGAGTTCGGCCTTCTTCCGCTCCTCCACGATCTCCTTCTGGATGTTGCCCGGCGTGGGCCGGTACTTCGAGAACTCCATCGTGAACACGCCCTGGCCCTGCGTCATGCTCCGCAGGTCGGTCGAGTAGCCGAAGGTCTCCGCCAGCGGCACCTCCGCGATGATGGTGGAGGTGTTGCCGACGGTCTCCGTGGAGATGATCAGGCCCCGCCGCTTGTTCAACTCGCCGGTCACGGAGCCTTGGAAGTCGGAGGGCACCTCCACCTCCATCTTCATGATCGGCTCGAGCAGCACCGGCTTCGTGTTGAGGAAGGCCTCGCGGAAGCCGGCCCGGGCGCAGATCTGGAACGCCATGTCGGAGGAGTCGACGTCGTGGTAGGAGCCGTCCTCGAGCGTCGCCTTCACGCCCACGATCGGGAACCCGGCGATCGGGCCCTTGTTGAGCACCGCGAGGAAGCCCTTCTCGACGGAGGGGATGTACTCGCGCGGCACGCGGCCGCCCACAACGGCGTCCTCGAACACGAAGTTCTCGGTCGATTCCTCGGGCAGGGGCTCGAGGTGGCCGATGATGTGGGCGTACTGGCCCGAGCCGCCCGTCTGCTTCTTGTGCTTGTAGTCGTAGGCGGTCGGCTTCGTCGGTGCCTCGCGGTAGCTCACCTTCGGCGCACCGACGGTGACCTCGACCTTGTACTCGCGCTTGATCCGCTCAACGTAGATGTCGAGGTGGAGCTCGCCCATGCCGGCGATGAGCGTCTCGCCCGTCTCGTCGTCGGTCGCCACGCGGAAGGTGGGATCCTCGCGCGTGAATCGCTGCAACGCCTTGCCGAGCTTGTCGAGGCCGTCACGCTGCGTGGGCGTGATCGCCATCTTGATGACCGGCTCCGGCACGAACATGCTCTCGAGCGTGCAGTACTTCGCGTCGGCGGCGTAGGTGTCGCCGGACGCCGCGTCGACGCCCATGACGGCCACGATGTCGCCCGCCTCGGCGGTTTCGATCTCCTCGCGCTTGTCGGCGTGCATCCGCACGATGCGGCTGAACCGCTGCTTGTTGCTCGTGCGCTGGTTGATGTAGGCCTCGCCCTTCTTCAGCGTGCCCTGGTAGAGCCGCATGAAGGTGAGCTGGCCGTAGGGATCGTCCACGATCTTGAATGCCATCGCCACGAGCGGCTTCTTCGGATCGGCCTCGAGGTCGAACTTCTCGTCGGGGTTCGACCAGTTCTTGGCGAGCACCTTCCGCTCGAGCGGGTTGGGGAGGTAGCGGACCACGGCGTCGAGCAGCGGCTGCACGCCCTTGTTCTTGTAGGCGCTGCCGCAGAACACCGGCGTGATGCTCTGGCTGTGGACCGCCGCCTTCGTGACGGCGTGGATCTCGTCCTCGGTCGGCACCTCTTCTGCGAGGAGCTTCTCCATGAGCGAGTCGGAATACATGGCGAGGTCCTCGAGCATCTTGTGCCGGGCCTCGTCCGCCTTCGCCCGGTAGTCGGCGGGGATCTCCTCGACGCGGACGGTCTCGCCGTTGTCGCCGTCGAAGTAGAGGGCCTTCATCCGCACCAGGTCGATGACGCCCTGGAGCTTGTCCTCCTTGCCGATCGGGAGCTGATAGGGGATGGCGTGGCAGCCGAGCTTGTCCTTGAGCTGGCCGACGACCCGCTCGAAGTTGGCGCCCGTGCGGTCCATCTTGTTGACGAAGGCCAGCCGCGGCACCTTGTACCGCTTCATCTGCCGGTCGACCGTCATCGACTGGCTCTGCACGCCGCCGACGCTGCAGAGCACGAGGATGGCGCCGTCGAGCACCCGCAGGCTGCGCTCCACCTCCACGGTGAAGTCGACGTGGCCCGGCGTGTCGATGAGGTTGATGTCGCAGTCGTGCCACTTCACGCTCGTGGCGGCGCTGGTGATCGTGATGCCACGCTCACGCTCGAGATCCATGTAGTCCATGGTCGCGCCGTCGCCGTCGCCCTTCACCTCCTGGATGCGGTGGATGCGGCCCGCGTAGTACAAGATCCGCTCGGAGAGCGTGGTCTTGCCGGAGTCGATGTGGGCCGAAATGCCCATGTTGCGGAGCTTGGTCAGGTCCATGGAGCGAAGCACCTTCGAGGCGGGGGGGAACGGGCGGTCCGACGCGGGAATCTGGCGCGGGAAACCCGGAATATACTCAGGACCGCCCCCACGCGACAGGCCATGCTGGATACCGAACAGCCCGCGACACCGTCGATCGTCCGCGCTGCGGGGCCCGACCGGCCCTGGGAGGCCTGCGTCGTGCCATTCATGGTGTTCCTGGCGGCGGGAATCCTGGAGCCGGGCCCCGGCGACGGCGGCGTGGCGGGCCGGCTCGGAATCCCCCATGCCGCCTATCCCCTCGTCTACGCCGTGAGGATCGCCGTCACGCTGCTGGCGGTGGCGCGTGTGTGGCCGTCGATCCGCCGCTGGCTGGGTAGGCCCGCCTGGTGGCCGCCCCTGCTCGGAGTGGCGCTGGCTGTGCCCTGGGTGGTGCTGGCGGGACTGCAGCGGGACGCAGGCTGGGGCACGGCGCTCGGAGCGCGGGCCGGCTACGACCCGTTCGCCGCCCTCGGCGCCGGGTCTCCGGCCGCCTGGGCGTTTCTCTGCCTGCGGGCCGCGGGCCTCGTGCTGGTCGTGCCCCTGATCGAGGAGCTCTTCCTGCGCGGCTTTCTCATGCGGACCGTCGTCGACGAGGACTTCTGGACCGTCCCCTTCGGCACGCTCACCGCCGCCTCGGCGGGGGCCTGCATGGTCTATGCCGTCGCCACGCATCCGGCGGAGGCGTTCGCGGCGGTGGGCTGGTTCGCGATCGTCAGCGGGATCGCAGCCGCGACCCGGCGGCCGATCGACGCGGTGCTGGCCCACGCCGGCACGAACCTCGCGCTCGGCGCGTATGTGCTGGCCACGGGCAGTTGGTGGATGCTGTGACGAGAGAGAGCGGCGGTGATCTCGCGGCACAGCGTGCGCCGGGGTTGCCCGTGCCCCATCGCCGGACGTTCGCTGCGGCCATCGTGGCCTCCGCTCACTCCATGCCGGCTGCGCTTCGACATCCTGTCTGCGCTGGCCGCCAAGGCCGGCTCCCGGGGCACGGGCAACCCCTCCTCGATCGGCTGTACTGAGGTTGTGAAGTCGTACCGGTCGCATACGCAGGCCACATGAACCAGCAGGATCCCATGCAGCAGCGTGACGATCGCTCCGTCGGCGGCCTGCGTGGCCGGCTGGCGCCGACGCCCACCGGCCTGCTGCACGTGGGCCACGCCCGCACGTTCGCCATCGCGGCGGCGCGGGCCGGCGGCGCGGGCCTCGTCATGCGGATCGAGGATCTCGACCGGCCGCGCTGCCGTGAGGAGTTTTCCCGTGCGGCCCTCGACGACCTGCAGTGGCTGGGGCTCGCGTGGAGCGAGGGACCGGATGTCGGCGGCCCGCACGGCCCCTACCGTCAGAGCGAACGCACAGAGTGGTACATGGAGGTCTGGCGGCGGCTCGAGGCCGCTGGCGTCATCTACCCGAGCCCGCACTCCCGTCGCGACGTCGACGAGGCCGCCACGGCGCCGCACGACCAGGGGGCCGGCCCGGCAGGGGCCGACGATCCCGCCGCCGAGCCGATCTTTCCCGCCAGCCTGCGGCCACAGCGGTGGGACCGCGCCGACACGCCCGGCGGCGTGGCCTGGCGGTTTCGCGTGCCCGACGGCCGCACGATCGAGTGCGACGATGCGCTGGCGGGCCGGGTGCGGCGGACGGCGGGCGTCGACTTCGGCGACTTCGTCGTCTGGCGGCGGGACGATCTGCCCGCCTACGAGCTGGCCGTCGTCGCCGACGATCACGCGATGCAGATCGCGGAGGTGGTCCGCGGCGCCGACCTGCTCACGAGCACCGCCAGGCAGCTGCTCCTCTACGAGGCGCTCGGCTGGCCTGCGCCGGCCTTCTGCCACGTGCCGCTGGTGCGAGATGCCGCGGGCCGCCGGCTCGCGAAGCGGACCGGCGGCCTCGCGATCCGCGACCTGCGGGCGGCGGGTTTTTCGCCGGCCGAAGTGCTCGCGGCGCCGCTCGAGCGGCTCGCGTCGCCCGGCCCCTGACGATCTTCAGGGCTTGCCGAACCGCTTCACGGCCCAGGCTCGCACCTGCCCCTCGCAGGCCTTCCACTCCGGCGGCGAGCCGGCGTTCTGCACCAGCCAGACCACGGCGACGCCGCGGGCGGGATCGATCGTCATGTTCGTGGCGTAGGCGCCGCCGTGGCCGCAGGCCCCGTCGGCGTGCACCTGGAAGCCGAGGCCGTAGCTCTCCTTGAGCCCCGGCGGCGTCTGCCGACGGGTGAGTTCGGCGACGGCCGCCTCGGAGAGCACGCGGCTGCCGCCGACCGCGCCCCGGCCGAGCACCATCCGGCAGAATCGGCCGCAGTCGTCGGCGGTCGAGAACAGGCCGCCGCCGGGCATCGGCTGCCGCGCGGCCGCGTCGAGCGGATACTGCAGCTGCGCGACCCGGGTCGCCTCCAGGTCGGTGGCGTCCTTGTTCGCGCGGTAGGCCGTCGCCAGCCGCTCGAGCTGCGCGGCCGTCGGCCGGAACGTCGTGTCCTTCATGCCGAGCGGGCGGAAGAGCCGCTCCTCCATGAACCGCTCGTACGGCACTCCGGAGGCGATCTCGATGATCCGGCCGGCCGTGTTGATGCCGGCGTTGGAATAGAGATAGCCGGTGCCGGGCTGAAAGAGCAGCGGCAGCGAGGCGTAGCTGCGGGCGCCGAGCGACAGCGGCGCCAGGTCGAGCGTCGGTTCCTCGATCGCCGACTTGAAGGGCAGCCCGCTCGTGTGGGAGAGGATGTCGCGGATCGTGATCGGCCGCACGGGCCGCTCGAGCACCATCCGCTCCGGTGTCTTCTCGGCCACGACCCAGAGGTCGCGAAACTCGGGCAGGTGCTTCGCGACCGGGTCGTCGAGCGACAGCTTCCCCTCGTCGACGAGGATCATCACGGCCGCGGCCGTCATCGGCTTGGTCATCGACGCGATCCAAAACAGGCTGTCGGCCGCCATCGGCCGGTCGGCGGCGATGTCGGCACGGCCGGCGGCCTCGACGAAGAGCGGCGCGTCGCGGTCGGTGACGAGCGCGACCGCGCCGGCGAGATGCCGCTTCTCGAGCGCCGGGGCGATGATGCCGGCGAACGAGTCAGGGGCTGGCTGCGCGGCCGCGGGCAGGCAGGCCAGTGCCGCGGCGAGCAGCAAGAGGCCGCAGGCCGGCCGCGCCATCGATCGAACCGTCGTGATTCCCGCCATCGACACCTCCGCCGTGGTTCATGTCCACGTGATCCCTGTCCTGTGGACGATGCGGCTGGAGTCTACCGAAACCGGTCGGACGGGGAGGGCGACCGTCGGGTGACGACCGGTCGCGGACCGCGGGTGGCGATCCGCAGCGGCGAGACGATCGGCTTGCCTGGCCGGGGCGATCCCGCTGGTGGCGGCGATCCTCATGGACAGCGCCAGCCCGCGGTCGTTCGCGGAGGGGGAATACGAGGCCTTCCGGCTGCTCACCACGGCGCTCATCGCCGGCGGCATGGCCGGCTTCCAGTTCGCCGTGCTGGCGACGGCGAGCGCCCGGGCGGCGGCGGCGTCCCGCCGCCTCACTTCGACGTGAGCTCGAAGTCGATCGTGTTGGGTGCGGGGCCCGGCTTCACGTCGGCCTTGAGCTCCGACTTGCCGTTGTACTTCGCCGGAACCTTCTCCTTCCACGCCGGCGCCCCCGGAACCTCGGGCGAAGGCGGAGTCGTGATCCGCACCGTGTTGGGGCCGATCTTCGCGCCCATGTGCTTTCCTGAGAACCTGAGTTCGTAGACGCCGGCATCATCGGTGGTGCCGCCGGCGACCTGCCCGCCCGTCTCGGAGAAGAACGTCACGTCGACCTTGGCCAGCGGTGCGCCGTCCATCGTGACGGTGCCCTTCACCGGCGCGAGGTCGGGCATGCCCTTGGGCCGCGGATTGCAGCCCGCCGCGAGCACGAGGCAGCAGACGCCCGCACAGGCCAGCCGCAGGGGCGTGCCGCCGAACCCGCGAGGTCGAGACAACGGACGAACGTGCATGAACGGACCCCCTGTTGTGGTGGGCGACTACTTCGCCACAGCCGAAGCTTACGATCCTATCAGCCATCCGCCCACATCGGTAGCCGGCGGCTGATTGGCCCTGAAACAGGCCGTTGTCCCGCCACGCCCGACCGCGGCATGGCCGACCACCGCTCCCCCGTGGCGGAGGGGTCCGCGGGCATGGATCGAGCCAGGCCCATGCCGGGGAAGCAACGCGGCTCGGCACACGGTTTCGCAAGCATGCCGGCGGGGCCGTCCCCGCGAACGAGCGATCGCGGGGACGGCAGGACATCACCGAGACTATGGTATCATAGTTGTGGGGAAGGTTTGAACCGTCCCGCGATCGTGTCCGTCGCGGATCCATCCATTGTCTCTTCGGCGGCGGCATCGGCCTTCCAGACGTCTGCCATTCCGTTCATCCCCTGTGATACGCAATCATCCGGAGCCAGCCATGTCCAGCGCACCATCCGCTTGTTCGGCATCGAGTTTTGCAGCGGGACGTTCCCGCGGGTTCACGCTCGTGGAACTGCTCGTCGTGATCGCGATCATCGGCGTGCTCGTCGGCCTGCTGCTGCCGGCCGTGCAGTCGGCCCGCGAGTCGGCCCGCCGGTC
>Ga0214917_10001787_pt1 | contig 27301 bp, 28 predicted proteins | sample LL_1208_BB_MetaG_FD_177983 | JGI IMG/M metagenome (GOLD analysis project Ga0214917, IMG submission 177983) | Freshwater microbial communities from Lake Lanier, Atlanta, Georgia, United States - LL_1208_BB | ecosystem: Environmental > Aquatic > Freshwater > Lake | place: USA: Georgia | collected... | reverse complement strand
ATAAGAAATGTAATAAGAAATGTAATAAGAAATGTAATAAGAAATGTAATAAGAAATGTAATAAGAAATGTAATAAGAAATGTAATAAGACAATTTAATACCGTTCAGATGAATCAAGCGCAAACAGAATATCTTTCAGAGCTTGCCGAGTGCGGTGTGCGTTTTTCGCAATGGTCTGCTTGACCAAGTCTTTGACCAGATGTTTTGTGGCGCGCGCGTGTGCAACCTGCTCCGGGTCGTCGCCATACGCCACACCAAACCTGGTCAGTGGCCCGCATAGGCTGTGAAACTCTTCCAGTGATATGCACGGCAGCGGGTGGACGATGGCGGTGCAGCCACACATGGCTGCGATCAAAATGTGAAACGTCAAGGGATCGTACGAGTGAAACGTCTCGCATGCATTATGCAGCGTTTCCAAATCTTTTGGCCGCAGATCGAAGGACGGCTCGAAGCAAAAGCAGCGCATGGGGTCGTGTTTCAGCTCGACCTTACCGCACCCGAGTTTCTCAAAGTACCACGCTTTGCGCGTGGTGCAGCTCGCCCCGTGGCGTTCTCGCTTGAAATCCTGATAGTCGTGATCCAGAAAGGCGTAGAACAGAGTGGAGTCGCAGCGGAGCGTTGGCCCCAGCTTCAGACGGTTGTACAGTGTGATGTAGATTGGCATAAATCCCAGAATAAAGTCCGTTTCCAGATCCCACGTTGGCGGCACATCTTTTGGAGGGATCAGCAGGATCCAGCGCACCACGCGGCGTGCATCGAGCGGGTTGCCCTCAACCACTTCGGGGTAAATCGCAACGAAGCTGTCTCTGTCCTGCAGAACGGCATGGGGCGCCACGTCAGGCACTGTCTTGCGCAGCTCGTCCAAGATGTGCTTGCTAAAGTGGTTCTTGCCGAGATCAACGCCTTTTCGCACGTGGCCAGGCACGACATACGCCGTGTGAATTGTGTGTGTTTTTATCAGTTCGCACATTTGCATCATCACGTTGGATCCTCCCGAAAACTCGTTTATCGGCGCTGTGTAGAGAACAAAGATCATTTTTCCAGTATTGTGTCGCGCATGTAATTTTTGTACGTCGCTGGATGGGAAATAAGTGTAGTTTCGACTCTTCCATCAAAATGCCAAACACCATCTTTTCGAATCCAATACCGACGCACACGACGGCAGCATCAACAACAATGTCAACAACATCACCAACTTCATCAACTTCATCATTATCAACAACATCAACATCAACATTAACATCAACATTAACATCAACATCAACATCAACATCAACATCAACATCAACATCAACATCATCAACAACGTCACTGTTGACAATGTCAAATTTATCGTCAACAACAGCATCAGCAGCATCAGCAGCAGCAGCAGCATCAGCAGCATCAGCTATCCTGGAAAAACCATCCTTCCCAATGCCAAGTAGGAAATCTACGAAAGAACAGGACACACCGGCAAAGCAAGCAGACATACCAACAAAGCAAGCGAACATACCTGACATACCGGCAAAGCAACCAAAAACATCGGGGAAATCGAACACACTAGCAAAGCAATCATACGCAAAGGAACCAAACATTTCAGCAAAAGCATCAAACACACCGGCAAAACAACCAAACACACCGGAACCAAAAACACCGGCAAAGCAATCAAACGGAAAGGAACCACAGGTTGCCACGTCAGCGAGAAAATCACTGTCCAGCACCAAGCTTGGCCCGCCAGCCATGCAACCACCGATCAACACGCTGGTAAAGGAGTCCCACCTCAGCAAGCTTGGCACGCTCAGCAAGCTGGCAAGAAAATTACTACCGCCAGCGTACAACACGATATCGGTGCAAACCGCGTCGTCGCCAAAGCAGTCGCTCGCACCGTCCGGCAAGCCTGTCCCGGAACCACCGCTTGCCGTCCAGGAATCGCAACAAAACGCATCGGCATCAAAGCCATCGCTTTCTGGCCAGACCGTCCTGAAACAACCGCTCGCCCCGTCCAACCAGACGGTTCTGAAACAGCCGCTTCCCCCGTCCGGCAAGCCCGTCCCAGAATCGACTGTTCTGGAACCATCGATCGCCAAGCCCATCCCAGAAGCGCAGCAAAACGCGTCCAGCCAGACTGGTCTGGAACCATCGATCGCCAAGCCCATCCCAGAAGCGCAGCAAAACGCGTCCAGCCAGACTGGTCTGGAACCATCGATTGGCAAGCCCGTCCCGAAATCGCAGCAAAAAGCGTCCAGCCAGGCTGGTCTGGAACCATCGATCACCAAGCCTATCCAGGAATTGCAGCAAAACGCGTCCAGCCAGGCTGGTCTGGAACCATCGATTGGCAAGCCCATCCCGGAATCGCGGCAAAACGCGTCCAGCCAGAAACCATCGATCGGCAAGCCCATCCCAGAATCGCAGCAAAACGCGTCGGCATCGCTCGCCTGCTGCCCCGCAAAGCCCGGTCTCAAATCACTACCGCCGGTGACGTCGGCCACACACAAACCAAAGAGTCCATCGGTTGGCGTCAGCGCCGACGACATTACTTTTTTGCCCATGACCATCCATTGCGAGATAGACAACGCGGAGCTTTGCATTCTTAGTGTAGGCGGGAATCTACGCGTAGAGGTGATGAGGGGGTTTGTCCGTCGGGTTGTTCCCAGCACAGACATGGCCGGAGCCATCACCGCGCTCGAGCCAAAATGGCATGATGTTGTGTTGAGCTGCGCGCATCTTCATCAAAACAACTGGCCATATCATCCTTTGCTTCTCTGCATGTATGCTTCGGGCAATCCCGCAAACCGAGGCTTGCTGGCTCACTTGTACAACACATGCAAAGCATACGAGCCAAACCCCCATGTCGACCGGATGGTTGGCCTGGCCACCAACTCTACCATGACGCTGGCCCAGTTGATGGCAACTGTCGCTCAGGCACTGCCGGAGCCAGAGGTGCCTGCGCCTTTGCCCACAATCGCGCCAATGCCCGATAACACACCAGAAGTGACCAAGAAATCAACAAGCAACGCACGAGCTAAACGAAACTTTGTTTATGTTCGGCGAACTCGCTGCCATTAGTACAATCAATCATTCCGTCACCAGACACCAGATAGAAAAATGTTGATCATTTTCCTGGACTGCACCAAAAAAAAAAGTTTTCCTTAAATATTTTTGAATCACCGAAACCACCCCGACGTTTTTCGCGGTAACCGATGAAAAAGTGTTGACGTTTTTTCCGGACATGTCATCACCTTTTGCTTTTCCGGACATTCATATTCGTCATCAACTTTTCTTTTTCCGGAAATATTATTTCTGTCGTTGACGTCATTGAATGAATGGCCAACGGCCTCCCGTTCAATGGCCTGGCCAGACTTTTGCCGAGGCTGAGCAGGTGGCCCGGGAGCGGCCTGATTTTCTTTATGAATTAAGCGACGCGTCCATGATGCAAGACCACTCGGACGCAATGCTGGAACGGCTTGTTCGGCTTGCTCAACTTGGCGACTGGGCTGCGGCCGGACTTGCGGTTTTGGCCGGCGTTTTGCCTGAGAGCATACTGCCCACAGACGTGGATTTTGAGCGTATCACTCCTGGCATTTCTCAACTTGCGTTTGCAACATACGCGTGGCGGCTGGGGCAAGAGGACGTGGCGCATCGCGCTTGGCGCGACTGCTGTCTCCCACAGGCCAAAGTTGCGCTTGCCTTGAAGACATGCACACAGGAGACCCTGATTGAACATCTAATCGCTGCTCCCGATTGCCAAGAGAAGTGGAAATATCTTGCTCTCGAACGAAATGACAGTGTTTGCCTTGAAGAACTCAGTTGTACTCGTGATGCTGGTCTGGCGTCGCTGCGAAGCATGGATCTGCCGAGAGCGTATGCTCTGCTGACACGGGCTGTGACGGAGGACACAGATGAGGCGGCCTGTCGGTTGCTGCTTACTGACCACGATATTCACAATGATGAACAGCTGCTGGCAACGCTAGCGCGCCATTGCGTGGAGGGAAAGATTGCTTTGGGTCATTTTTACATGCGCCACGACAGAAGGGATGAAGCGATTGCACTGTTTCATCAGGCAGGCGTGTTTTCAGGTGGGCCGGAAAGGCTTGTTTCTATGGGTGTCATGGACCAATCGAGCGTTGACACGCAAAAGGCTTCCCGGCTTGCCCAGTTGCAGGCAATGTTTACGCGCGTCTTGTGATCATCAGAAAATTACATAGTAAAAACTCATTTCAAATTCAAATTCGATCCGAATCATACACTCAATCCAAAACATCACCTCCACTCCCGAATCAAAACACTTTCACCCCCGATCAATCCAAAACACGATCAAAACACTTTCACCCCCAAATTGCGCATTCAATATAAATCTCATTCCAAAACACTTTTAATTCAAATTTGCTCCAAATCATACACTCAATCCAAAACACCTCCACTCCCGAATCAAAACACTTTCACCCCCGATCAATCCAAAACATGATCAAAACACCTTCACCCCCAAATCAATCATAAGGATCGTCCAAGGCAGGATTAGAAACAACCCGGGTGAAGGTAATGTCGGCGCGGAACGGATCTAGCAACTTGATGCAAACAGAACTTTCCTTTTCCGCAAGCGTGTGATATGTTCGGCTCAGAGAGTAATGCCACGACCACACCTCCACAGCCCAACCGGTGCGCGCAGCATATGCAGCAAGACGCGGGAAGCTTGTCGTGTTCTTTTCCTTGTTCCCGTCGCCAGTGAGCAGCACAAGCGTTGGCTTCTTGTCTGAAGCCATATCTCGCATCAGGTGGTGTGCAATTCTTGCTTGCAGCATCTCGTCCACACAATCCTCCGCATCCTGCGGGCGTCGTCGTTGTTGCAGGTGCAGCTCGTAGCCTTCGTTGCGCCACAGTTGCCAAACAGCTTCCGTCGCCAAAGCATCCTTAATGCTGCGCGTGGAAGACCCGGCCAGCACCCGCGCTTCGCACACACGGCCATTTTCGACCAGCCGAATCAGCTTGTCGACGCATACATGAACCGACAAGTCCACCGGATCAGACGCGCTGCGCCGCTTTGCAGAAATGTGAATATTGCTCCAATCTACAAAGACGTAAATCGGATTCCCCGATTGCAGAGTGGTGCAAACACTGGTATCCGGCGTTGCCAGCTGTTGCATTTGGCCATGACTTTCCCGCATCATCTGGTCATGACGTTCCAGCAATTGCTGGGTTAACAGCTCCATTTGGGCTTGCTTTCGTGCACTCTCGTTAACCGGAAACTTCAAGGCCCGATGCTTTTCAAGAAAAACTTGAAGTAGCATGCGCGTTTGACCCACGTCAAAATCATCCTCAAGATCAGCCATTTCGCGTAGACTCTGCTCGGTGTCGTCTCGGCGTTTTGTGCCGCACATCTCGCAGGCGAGACCTTGAACCTTTGTGTTCAAAAAAGTGCAAGCTACGCACGCCCAGCCATCGGTGCTGGCCGATGAAATAATCTCCGCTTGTTGTTGTGAAAATCTGTGCGGAAAAGCCTGAGATGTCTGCGGTAACTCTTGCGGCAGTCCTGGCGGAGCAGTCCGAACTGCCTGCGGTAACTCTTGCGACAGTCCTGGCGGAGCAGTAAGAACTGCCTGCGGGAACTCTTGCGGCAGTCCTGGCGGAGCAGTCCGAACTGCCTGCGGGAGTCCTGGCGGAGCAGTCTGAAAAGCCTGCGGAAGTCCTGGTGGGGCAGTCTGAAATGCCTGCTGGAGTCCTGGTGGAGCAGTCCGAAACGCCTGCGGCAGTCCTGGCGGAGCAGTTCGTAATGCCTGCGGCAGTCCTGGCGGGACAGTCCGGAATACCTGCGGGAACTCTTGCGGTAGTCCTGATGCTTGTGGAATTACAGGCAAAATTTCAGATAAGAGTGGGTGCAATGAAACTGGGTGCAATGAACCTTGCGAACATCCTGCTTGGTGCCAAAATCCTGGTGATGGCGCCTGCGAGGACTGCGACGGTGCTTGCGGCAACAACGATGTTGAGAGTTCCGGAAAAAAAGTCTCACCTGCCTGTGTCAAACAAAAAAAAAACAATTCAATAACAAACAAACTAAAACATTGAACAACTAAAGTAATAACAAAACGACAAAAGTCAACGCGACAAAGCTAACCACACACTACACACAAAAGGCTAAATTACCAAATAATAATAAACAAACCGACGACGCGTGGCAATTCATCATCTGCTGAAGCATGCTTGCCTGAAACGCGTCTCCGAGAGTTATCTGTTCCAATAATTCTCGCTTCGTTTGTTGCAATTTGCGCAACTGCTTCTCCAACTCTAGAATCACACTCTCTTGGCAATGCGTCTCCATTTGTGTATGATATAATCTACGCTGACGTCATTGACGTGATTGATTAAAACACACATTACGTCATCATTCGCTGACGTCATCAAAAAATAATGACGTCAGAAAAAACTTTTCTGACGTCATTATATATGACGTAAGGTCTGGTTTCTTTTGTCATCACATCACACAATCTCTGTGTTCATCATGAGTGATGACGAATGGCGTTGGAGTATGGCGGAAGAGGCTGGATTGACACCGCTGGAATATTTGTTGCAGCGGCGGGCAGACATCTGGTTGTTATATAATGCCACCACATGCCGCGCATCATTCATGTAATGTACTCCGTTTCTTTTTTCTAGTGCGCAGACGAATCCAGATCTGAATTTGTTAGCGCTGATTGATGAAGGAATCGAACAGATCAACAACATGCCAAGCGACAACGAGGACGGCCAGCACGACGCTGCTGGCGATGGAGACGGCGAGCAAGGGGACAAGCACGAGGAACGTGCGGATGAGGAACGTGTGGATGATGAGGAACGTGAGGAACGTGCGGATGAAGAAGGTGCTGACGAGGAAGGTGTGGATGAGGAAGGTGTGGAAGGTGCTGATGACGATTTTGGGGAGGAGGGTTTTGAGGATGACAATGAAGATGGCCAAGAGAGTGACAATGGCCCAGAAGAGGATGACGACGATTGCCAAAAGGATCAAGAAGATGATGATGATCAAGATGATGGCGATGATGATATGGATGCGGACAAGGACGCAGGGGCGAACGATGTTACTGCTGCACCTGCCGTAATGTCACGTGCTCTTGCGAGCCGCTTGAGCGATGTTGTCACAACAACGGCAAACGAGGAAGGAGAGTTTGATTGCGACAGGTTGGTAAGAAATGTTTTCCTTTTTCTCTCTTTCTTTCTCTTGTTTTTTTATCGTTTCTTTTTCTTGTTTTCTTTTTTTATCGTTTTATCTTTTAATTTAACTAATTTATCTTTTAATGTAACTAATGTGGCTTATTCTGCATGCCTCTTTTTGCATTCCTCTTTCTGCATACAGCGACAGCGACAGCGACAGTCCATCATCGCGGTCCAGTGCAGGGGCGCGCTCGCCACGTCGGCAGTCGCCCAAGAAGCACCGCTCGACATCGCCACGTCCGTCTAAACGCCGTTCGCCATCGCCACGTCGTCAGCCGCCCAAACACCGCTCGCGATCGCCCCGTCGACAGTCGCGCTCACCGTCACCGCGTCGCTCGCCACTTCGCCGCTCGCCGCCTCGTCGCTCGCCACCCCGCCGCTCGCCACCCCGCCGCTCGCGATCGCCACGTCGCTCGCCGTCGCCGGGCCGCCGCCGACGCCGACTGTCGCCATCTCGGCGTTCGCCGCACCTTGACCGACGCGCGGCGCCCGCTCCGCCGGCACCGCCAAGCCTTTCTGCTAACGTTCATGTTTTGAGCGCCGCAGGATCTTCTGAGCTGTCACAATTTGTGAAGGAGTCGCTTACCGCGACCACCGCGTTGTTCAAGAAGGCAGCAACAGCTGACGACTTGAAGTACACCGAAAGACGGATTCACGATCATTTACGCAAATTGGGCAGCGACTTGGCGAAGCTTCAGCGGGCCTTGCCGACCATGATTGCAGGCGCAGTTGCGGCCTACCAGCAGCAGCAGCAGCAGCAACATGTGCAGTATGCGCATCACGTGCAAGCGGCACCGCAGTTTGTGCAACAACATGCGCTGTCGCAGCAGCATTCAGGATTTTTCTTTCCGCAGCATCCGCCACACCATTGAGATGGATGTTGTGCAATGTTTTTTTTTGATGTCATATATTACCACCAGTCGATCTTTGGGAGATTTATTTAAAAAAATTACAGAGTATTTGAAAATCATCACCGGTCGAACTTTGGGAGATTTATTATAAATAAAAAATCGTGCAGAGTATTTGTTTACGATGTCGGAGTGCCGGCAATTGCGCCAATCTTTCGGGCATGATCCAGCTCCATGCGCATCTTTTCGGCATCATGTCGTTGTTGAATCTGCCGGAGCTCGCCTTCAAGCTCTGTGGTGCGGGTCTGCTGCTCGGCAATCAGATCGGCCTTTTCCGTGAGTGACGCTTGCATCAGCTCGTTGCGCGTGTTTGCCGTTGCCAAGCGACTCTCCAGCTCGTTTATCTTACCCAGATAGTTCTCCTCGCGCGCCTTTTCGCGCTCGCGCGCCAGCTGCTCGCGGGTCTCACGCAGCGCTTCCTCCGTGTGCGTCAGGCGAGCTTCCGCGTTCTGGGCGCGGCTCACGGCCGTGACCTTCTCCTGGAACAGCTTGTCTTGCTCCACACGGATCGTTGCGTTTCGCTTTCGAAGCTCTTCCCTGTGCTGGGCGGAATTCTCCTCCAGCTGCTGCTGAAATCGCTTAACATTGTTGCTTGCCTCGGCGCGCACTTCGCTCAGCTCGCGCTTGGCTTCCGCGCGTTCCTCCTCGCGCAACGCGGCGGCCTTCTCCGCCTCGGATGCGAGGCGCCGGATCTCGCGGGTGTGCTGTTCCGTGCGAGCCGCCAGCTCTGCCTTTGTCTTTTTCAGCTCGTCGGACGCGGTCTTCAACGCTTCGGTGGCGGTGCGCGCGCGCCCAACCGCCTCCTCTTTTGCCGCCTGCAGGTGATGTAGCGTTGTTTTCGTCTCGGCGTGCAGCCCGCTGAGCTCGGCGCGGTGATGCTCGGCCGCGCGGTCCATCTGCAGCGCCATGTCGTCGTTTCGACGGCTCAGGTTTGCGTTGGCTTCGGCCAGCTCCTGCAGGCGTTGCGCTTGCTCTGCGTGCGCTTTGCGCTGGCCTCGCAGTTCGTCCAGCTCGCTTTTGACGGCGGCAGCATCGGTGCGGAGCGCGTCGAGCTCGTGCTGCGCCTGCGTCAGCTTCTGCGCCAGCGCGTCGGCCGCCTGCCTGGTGACGTCGCGTTCCGACGTCGTGGCAGTCAGCGTTTCCTGCAGCTCTTGGATCTGCGTGCGCGAGCGCTGTTCGGCCGCGTCCAGCTCGTCCGCGTGCTGCGCAATCTCTTGCCGCAGCAGTCCGAGCCTGCGCTCGGCGTCTTCGCGGGCAGCTTCCACATCCCGCGCCTGCGATTTGAGCTCGGCGCTTTCCTTTTCCAGCACCGCGACCCGCTGCATGTGCTGCTCGGCCTGGCGCTGCGCCTGGCTCTGCTGCATCTCGAGCGCGCTGGCTTTGGCGGTTGCCCCGGCGCACTGCGTGGCCAGCTCTCCGTGGAAGCGCGATGCCCAGTCCCAGACGCGCCGCGCCGCCTGCCCGTCCCAGGCTGCGCGGCACGCCGAATCGGCGCCAACCTGCTGCACAAAGCTGGCCTCGAGCTTGTGGAACATTTTGCGCACCTCGTCAAAGCTGGGTTGGTCCAGCAGAGTCTCGTCCAGCACCACGCACATGGACTCTGCCTTGCGCGTAATAACCTGCATGTTTTCCGAGCGGATGCGCGCGGCGTGCTTCCGCAGCGCGTCGCGCAGCTGCTCGCGGAACTCCTCGGCCTTATCGCCGATGGCCAGAGCCTTGTACCGGCTCAGCGCGCGTTCGAATCCCTGGGTGAACAAGCTTTCAAGCACCGGCGCCGGAACCGCAATGCGGTCGCCGCGCTCGTCTACGGTCGTGCCGTCGGCCTTGTGCTCGGCCAGGTGCTGCGCAAACGCCTGCTCGGCAGCCAGCACGGCACGGTGGCACTCGTCGGCCGAGATCAGCGACCACGAGTCCTGGATGGCAGGCACGGCACCTTTGTTGATGGCGTCGCAGTAGATTGTTGCCAAGCGCGCAAGCAGCGTGCCGGTCAGGTGTGTTCCGCAGGCAATTTTTGGGCGTGTCTGCTGGAGGATCTTCTGCCGCAGCGCTTTGGCCTGGACGACAAACTCGGGCTTGAGCGCAGAGTCGGGCTGCGTGTTGAGCGTCTTGAGCATCTTTTCGTCGTCGCACGGGCGAATCATGGTGACGCAGTCGCGGTGCTTGAAAAAGTTCCGAAGCGATGTCCGCACCTTGTTTTTCTCGGCGTCTGCGCCCTCAACCGGGCACAGGGCGCGGTCCAGATAGTCGGCTTGCTCGATCGACTGGCCGCCCTCGTCGACCAGGTCGAGCGCAAAGTCTCGCACAATCCACAGGAACGACGGCATGAAGGTGCTCAGGTCGTCGCCGCCGCCGCCGCTCGTGGATGTCCGGATGTGGTCGCTGATGTTTGCCACGAGCGACAGGTTGTTGATGGCCGGCTGGTCGATGGTTCCCTTTGAGTTGTACATGAACATGGACGACAGCAGCAGCGCCATCGAGAAGATGCGCGCGTCGTGCGTGTCGGTGGCTGTCATGGCGCCGAGGCCTTCGGTGTCGAGCACCAAGATGGCGTAGTCGCCGTCGGAACTGTTGCTCGACTCGAGCAGCTGGGTGGACAGATGCAGTCCTTTGGTGCACGCGTTGACCGTCTGGCCCACCATGAAGCCGTCTCCTGGCTTGTGCTGCAGGATGATGCGGTTCAGCAGGAATGACTTTCCGTGGCGGTACGGCCCGACAAGCACGGCAACACCGAGCGGGACGGATCCGAGCGACTCGAGAAATTCAACCGCCCGAGGATCCACGGAAAACTTGTCCTTGTCAAACACAACAAACGGGATAGACTTTGGCCATGATTTCTTGACGCGTTTCGCAGGCGGTTCGGACCCGGACGTGGCCTGACGCGCGGCACGCGGCATGTTGCTTTCGGATGCAGGTGTTTTGAAAAAAAAAATGTAATTTCTTATTTTTGAGTGTTTGGGTTCTTTTTTTTCGATAAAAATAGTAAATGTACAAGCTAGTTTGCGAACAAATTGTTTTTGCAGGTTCCCGCCGAACAAATGAATGTAAAAAATATTTCGAAAACCAATAAGCTCACCAAAATGTCCTCGCCCATTCATTCGGACAACGATTCGGACACCGAGTCTGAATACGTCCCGTCGGAATTGGACTCTGATGATACTGATTTGAGTGACGATGGCGACGATGATGCCGAGGAAGTTTTTGTGCCTGCCAAGCGGCCAGCTCCGACGCTGTCCACCGACGGAGCCAAGCAGAAACGCAGCCCCGCAGACCTACGTTTAAAAAAAACAGAACCTGCCCAGCCCCGCAAGTAATTTGTTACTCGGTTCCAGTCATAAATATACATCCTCTGTCGCGTTTGAAAGGAAATCACCAGCAAATGGGTTCTTGACCCAACGCCTGCAAATGTGCGTTGCATGCCGAAAAATGCGTGCAGGTGGCAAACGGAACGGGCGCCTTGGCTGTGCATCCGAGCGGAGACGGATGCGACGCGCAGAGAACCAGGTGCCGCGACGTGTCGATTCCCTCGGCAAATCGCTGCGCCGGCCGCCCCCAAAGCATAAAAACAATCTTTTCACGCTGCCGACTTAGGGCGGTGACAATGGCCGATGTCAGCACAGGCCACCCTTCGGCGTCCGAGTGCGAGTTGGCAGCGCCGGCCTGGACAGACAGGCATGTGTTAAGCAGAAGTACCCCCTGCCGCGCCCACCCGGTCAAGTTTCCGCGCTGCGTTTCCGCCACTGGCGGCACCGTGGTGTTCTCCTTGATGCGTTTCAGAATATTTGCAAGCGATGGCGGTGGCTTGCCGTTCATCACCGAAAACGACAGCCCATGCGCCTGCCCCTCCTGGATGTACGGATCTTGCCCGAGAATGACCACGCGCACGGCGGCAAACGGACACTGCGCCAGTGCGCTAAACACATCGGCAACCTGCGGAAACACTTTTTTTCTTTCCCCAAGGCTCACGTGGACTTGCTCGAGAGCAGCACGCAACGCAGCACGCAGCCGTTCTTCGGGCACTACGCAACAAGCGGCTTTGCGATAATCATCCGGCATTTGGTCCCAAAGCATACTACCGGTAACATCGTGCCACATGTTCAAAATCGAAATAAAAGAAACAAATAAATTTTTAAAAAAAAGGAATGAAAAAAAATTCTGTTTTTATTTTTTTGGACACACTGAAACCACCCCGTCACTTTTCGCGGTAACTGATCTGAAATGACGTCATATAATACTAATAGTGATGACGTCATGTTAAGATTTTTTTAATGGGTGGCACGGCGACGCGGGAGGTGCCCCAAAGCCCAGCCCTGCCACTTTACCATGCACATGCACCGCCATTTAATGATCGACTGGTTCTTACTGGGGTGCCGTTTATAACATCCATCCTCGAATCGACGTGTCGTCAGCACGGTACCGTCCCACCAGCTCAGCTCCGCCAATTGAACATAAAAAATTGCCAGTGGCTCGAAGTGTTGCCAGAGGAAATGCCTGAATTGGTTTATCTTACTATAACGCACTGCCGAGCACTGCGGGGGCTAACTGTAGCGCCGAAACTGGAGAGACTCCAGATACACAACTGCGCCGCGCTTCACACATTGGACGCGTCGGCTCTGGCGCAGTCACTGACATTTTTGGAGTTGGATCGGTGTGTTTTCACTGTTCTACCCGACGCCTTGTGTGCTCTGATCAAATTACAAACGCTTCAGATTATTGGATGTGACCAGCTTACATGTCTGCCACCGTTTCTGGGAAATTTGTGCAAGCTGCAATCACTGCGAGTCCGAAGCTGCCCGCTGATGACGGCTTTGCCAGAGTCCATGGGTGATCTTGTTTTGCTCGATTTGTTGGAAAGCTCAGTTTCACATATGAATTTGCTGCAGCTCCCGCGCATCCAAATAGTCATACTGTCGCATCCGACCTGTTCCGATCTGTACCAAGGCTTGATGAGCACTCATATGATCCATCTTAAGCTTACGAACTGCGACGCATTGACCGCGTTGCCGGACGCGCTGGCCAGCCTGGCGGCGCTCAGGGAGCTTCATATTGACCAGGCGCCAGTGCTGACATTTGTACCGGGGAACCTGAGCGGCATGGTGGGCCTGGAGAAACTGTTTGTTAAAGGATGCCCTCGTCTGACTCGGATCCTTGGACTTGGCGATTTGCGCGCCGTGCGCCACATTTTCATACATCACTGCGGCATTACTGCCTTGCCCGACTCGCTGAACGATCTATCTGCACTTCGAGATTTATCACTTGTTGGATGCGATGCGCTCACGTGCCTGCCTGTGTCGATTGGCCACATCGACAGTCTGCGATCGTTAAATCTTGACGGGACGCGCTGCCACCGGCTGCCCGCGTCACTCGGGTACAGAGAAACGTTGACTCTGTACAACAGGCAGAACATTACGTTTCCGCCACCGAACGTGCGCGATATGTTGCAGTTTCTGCGACGCAATGATAAACCCTGTTGCATTTTACTTCTTGCTATGGCCGCGCGCCGCTACAATGATCAATCATTGCCGTCAGAGTTGTGGGCTGTTTGGCTGGAAGATTTTTACCTGTTGTATTGAACGGAATTGAAATATGTTTTGCTCGCCAGTTAGTTAATGCCAGGTTGATATCAATGCAGAAGTGTAATAAATCTAATCGACAATCAATCTAATTTAAAAATCATCTATGTTCTACCAGCAAACTCCCAGCGAGTTTCCAGCAGAATATTCAGCGCATTCCTTTGACGCTCTGTTGAAGCCTTACCAATGGCTTCGCTGATCATTTCCTCCGATGCTGCGCAGACTCCGGTTAATTCTTCACCTAAACTCCTCGACTTGCGCACGCCCAGACCGCGCAGGGCCATTTCGCCGCAGCTTCGGCAAAAATTGTGAGATGACGGAACGTTCGGCCCAATCCTCGGCCGGTGCACGTTGCCATTCTGCACCTCGGTCTTCTTGCAGCACGGGCACGTCCTCACACACGCGTCGCACACCAAAGCGGGTTTCTCCGACCGGTTGGCAATGACGTGTGGCGCCGAGACAGGTGTATTGCATCGGGTGCACATGACAAGATCCTGCACGGACCGGAAGCACGGCTGGCACATCCACACGGCACCTGTTCCACTGCGCCCGCTTGCATCGACAAACACAGAAGTCTGGTCAAACTCAGATTTCTTGCACATCTTGCAACGGCGGATGCACGCCGAACACACGGTCTTGCCGTCCATCCGGCTGTGAAGAGTGTCGTTCGGCATGCTGCAAATCGCGCATCTGGACTGACGTTGTGGACGCTGTTGTGGGAGCTGGACTTGCTGCTCGGGTTGCTGTTCCTCGCGTTGCTGATCCTCGGGTTGCTGTTGAAAGAGCCGATGGGCTTGTTGCTGAGAAAAGTGCTGTTGGAGCTGCTGAAGCTGCTGGAGCTGCTGAAGCTGCTGCTGAAGATGATTTTGCTGTTGCTCAAAAAGGTGCTGCTGGTACGCCTGTTGTTGCTGCTGGTACGCCTGTTGTTGCTGTTGAAGTTGCTGGTAAAGTTGCTCATGGTGATGTTGGAAGTGCCCAAACACCTGTTGGTGTTCCAGCTGTGTCTCAGAGCTAGCATCCTCAGTGCTCTTCGTGCCCTCGCTTTCGGTGTCCACCGAACCACGCTGGTAAAAGCAAAGCAATGCCCGTGCTGCCTCCAGATGCGCTGCTTCCGCTTGTGCTGCCTCCAGATGCGCTGCTTCCGCTTGCGCTTCAACCAAAGGCGCTGCTTCCGCTTGTGCTGCTTCCGCTTGTGCTGCTTCCGCTTGCGCTTCAACCAAAGGTGCCGGTGCTGCTTCCGCTTCAACCAAAGGTGCCGGTGCTGCTTCCGCTTGCGCTTCAACCAAAGGTGCCGCTTCCAGAGGTGCCGCTTGGAAAGGTGCCGTCTCGGCCAAGCTGACGTCACCCTGTGTTCGATATTTTCATTAAAATATGCAATCGTAGAGTTCGTCCACTAACCTGGTCCTGAACGTCCATCGGCGAGTCTGCTGGCGGTGGCTCCGTCTGCGATGCCAGTCTTGCCAACACGTACGCAAACAAGTCCCCGTTTTCCTGGACGCAAATGACGTGAGCTTCTTTTTCATCAGCATTTTCTACACATCAGCAATTTTTTACCAACCTGGCCTTGTGTGACAGTCTGTCAGTAGCAAAGTGTCAAATCAGTAAGCAAACAACCTTTAAATCAACTTTTCTTTCTGTTATAACAACTGTTCTTTCTGTCAAAACCTGCAGCTGGCGATGAAATTCGACAAACAACGAAAGCACGAATGCCACGTGTTTAAAATATGCCGCCTTTGTTCGCGTTCCCTTCCCCGTCTTCTGTTATTTAACGGTTAGCCGCAAGTGAAATTGCACTAGACTAACAACGTACCATTGGAAACACCTTCGTGACTTTGTCAAATGTGCGCATGACTTCCCGTTCCGCGCAATTCTTTGCATGGTCCGACCGCTGCTTTGCTGTTAGATGCTTTGCTGGTGGTGATCCCTACAATCACTGTGTAAGAAGAACGCAGATGCAAGTATTCATGACAAACCACCGGCACGCTCATGGCTGCGATGGAAAATGGGTTGGTCCGTAGTCCGGAAAAATAAATCGGGCCGGACCGGACCGGTTGAGGTCGGTCGGACAAGTCTTTTACTTGGACAAAACCTCAGACCTCCCGATGCAGACACAGGCCTTTCAATGCAGACAAACCTCCCACCCGATGCAGACAAAATTTTAGAGACCTCCCAGTGCGGCACACAATCATCATCCAATGGAATCGGAGGCGCCTCCGTGGTTTTGCGAGCGCTTCGATAAGTTGGCAGAAGCTATGAATCTGATCATGGAGTCGACTGCCGATGTGGACCTGCCAGATGAAGTCATGAAGATCAATGCGGCCATCACCAACTTTGGGCCAGCGGACGTGGCAGGAGCTGACTTTGCGGTAAAGGTGTTGCGACCCATCCGTGGTGTTTTTGATGCGTTCATGAACAGTGCAGAATGCGATCCCGATTTTAATATCATTTACGATGCATCCAATTTGCTCGATGATGTGTTGGAAAAAAAATGAGAAAGAATAAACTGAGCAAAAAGAGAGAAAAACTGAGAGATACAAAATGAGAGATACAAAACGAGAGATAAAATGAAAGATAATGAGAGTGTACAAACGAAATAAAAAGAGATAGAAATAGTAAAAATAACATATATACGAATAAAGAGAAAAAGCAATGAAATGAAAGAAAGACAATTCCTGGAAAGACACCGTAGAAAAAAAATAAATGAACCCAAAAAATAAATAGTTTCTTGTCAAGCAATAACCACAGATGGAATCCTTTGTTCCGCCCGAAACAACGCCAAACATCTGGGCTGATGATGATGCTGTTGACGACGGCGACGACGGCAATGAACCGGCGCGGAAAGGCATCCGCCCACAGTCGGCCAAATCTAAAGGCCGACGTCTGCAGCAGTGGGCTGCTGTCCGGTTCAAAGAGGCGTTTCCGCATTTGCAGGGCAATGATGTCCGCTCTCTCTCCATGGGCGCGTCTGGCGACGACCTTATTCTTTCCACCGCAGCGCTCCAGGTGCTTCCGTATAACTTTGAAATGAAAAATGTCGAGTCATTTCAGCAGTGGGCGACGCTGCGGCAGGTGAACAAGCGGCGCGACACGGCAGCAACGCTCCCCTGCATGGTCGTGAAGCGCAATCGCGTTGATCCGGTGGCCATCATTCCGTTTGGTCACTTTCTGCATCTGCTGCGGCTGGAATGCACACCTGTGCAGGCACAGACGCCGCCGCCACCCCCGGTGCCGGAAATGACTTCGGCCAGAGATCTGTTGACGGCATTTGACTTGACCGGGGCTGCGCCGGCTCAGTGCTTGCACATGGCACTGCGGACCGGCTTGCAATTTGCTCTACCTGATCCGCAGGCAGTGTCCGATGCTCAGCCAGGAATCCTGCATGTGGCTGGGCGATGGACCGCGTACGCGCGAGCAACCGAGCGCTTCAATTTTTGGAAAGAGTGGGATGCTCTTGTTTTGCGTCACAAGCCGAAGCGTGCAAAAAAAACAGCACCAGTGCCGCCTCCGGTTCATCCGCTTCTTATTTTTAATCGGGGCGACATGGACGCGTGCATTTTTGCAGCGCTTTCATTTGATGCGTTCCTGTCACTATTGTTGGCGCGCTGGAGTCATTTTGCTCCACCGTGACGTTTGTGCATCATTTTTTCAAAACATGATCTTGACAAAATGGAGGACGACAGTCATTTACGATATCTTGCTTTCGACGGAGAGTGTAGGTGCTGATCGATCAACCAACGTTCATTGCGCCTCCGCAAGATCTTGGACTGGTTTTTTCGGACAGGTTTATTTACGCTGCTCGCAACACAAGGCAGGTCTGCTAATTTGGTGTGGACATTTGAGTTTGATAAAGATATTTCGTGTAACCTTTTGCTGTGTTCATTCGTGCTGTTCCAGCAATCTACAAGTCAGCACAGCAGATCAGAAACCAAATTCAAGCAGATCTTGTATATCAACTGTGCAACCTTTTGATGTATTCCAAAGTAGAAAATCCAAGGTATGAAAACCAATTTATGACGGTGGAACAGGAAATTGATAAGACAGCGAGTTGAGGGTGCCAGTGAGAGAATTGAAAATGTACAACACAATGACCCCAGGCGCACAGTTGTCCCACCGTTCGCGGAGGTGCGGCTCGAGATTAAGTGGCTCGTCGCATGACACGATCGACGTGACTTGCGGAAAGGATGTGATGTCAATGTGTAGAAAGTGTCGCACTTTAGATTTGGTCAGTTCCCTGATCCCCTGCAAATGAAACTGCACAAGCCATTCACATTCAGGTCGCGACAGACTCTCGCAGGGCGGAAAATAGCCGAGACTCCAAAACGGTTGCCTCGGATGCACTGTGGGTGGCCGACTTGCCCTGTGCACGTGAGCAACACGTCCATCGGGAAGTGTACAGGCGGCTGAATTCGTGAAGGCCATTGCACTTTTGGGAAATGCTGCGTGGGGTCGATGACGTATATAAAAGATGACGTTTTTAACGGAAAATTTCCTCAGACATGTCGGACGACGCGTAGGAAATTTTCACAGAGTGTCGGACGACGCGTAGGAAATTTTCACAGAGTGTCGGACGACGCGTAGGAAAGAGTGTCGGACGACGCGTAGGAAATTTTCACAGAGTGTCGGACGACGCGCAGGAAATTTTCACAGACATATCGTCCGACATGTTGGGCGACATGCGCGAAATTTATATCGGACGACACACTTCGTCTGAAATTGCGCTTCAGGCATGTCGGATACAAAAATTACGAGCACGCGTGAGTATCAAAAGATGATTAAGCGACGTACTTCCGCTAGACGCTCTGCCAGACGCTCCTCTGCTAGGCGAGCTCGGGCATATGCGGCTCAAGCGACGCATGATTCGAAAATGGCACATTATTATGCAAATCGCGCCGAAGAGGCTGCCTTGTTGGCAGCACATTACGAAGCACAGGCCATCGGCTTGGGAAGTTTGAGCAACGCGATTGGGAACGCAAAAAACAGCGTCGCCATTAACCTGAAGAACAAAGGCGCCCTCCTTGTGGGTGAGCTGCAAAAACAAGGCACTCAGGTCGCCAGCGAGCTGCAAAAACAAGGCATTCAGGTCGCCAGCGAGCTGCAAAAACAAGGCACTCAGGTCGCCAGCGAGCTACAGGGCCAGGGCATTCAGGCTGTTCAGGCATGGGGTGGCCGGATTGCCGCGCAGGTGCCAGGCCAAGCTGCTCAGTATTACGGAATGATGGACTGTGCAACGCACTACAATGGGGAAGGAATTTTTGGTGATCAGCGTGCCACTTGGGGTAACGAATCAGCAACTGTCAGCCAAGTCGCACACAACGCCGCCGGCGTTGTCCGGCAAAGATACCACGGGCAGGACTGCGCGATGCACCAGGGCTGGGGTCATGAGTCCATGTGAATGTAAATAAATTCGAAAAAAATTAATACATCTCAAATAAAAATAGCCCTCGGTATCATTTTCCATCAGCATGAATCTTGGCGATGCAAGCAACTCGGACGATTTTGGCGCGTCTCGATATTTCCAGGCAAATGACACGGAGCGAACTAAGGCATGTTTGCGTATCATTATGGAAGCGGTAGCAAAAGACGGTACCACCACTCATGCTCTTATTCACATCAGGGACGGCGTCGCTGTTGTTTACTCAAACGAAGAAGAGTATCGCGAGGCGAAGGAACAGTTGAATCTGCGCGTGATGAACGACTTTGTGCTTTGGTTTTGTCACAACAAGGGACGATACATGGCGCAGGTACGCGAGAAAAACAGCATCCGAGCGTGGCTGCGCGAGAGGGCAAACCAGGAGTCCGCATCCTAGTGTGGTTTTCTTTTTATTTTGACTACGATATGTGGGTAAAATGAGCGCCGAGCTCGATTATGTTGCGGTAACCATCCCGCACGCATGTCTACAATCGCTTTGGGCTCTGACGCTCAGCGAAAACGAGTGGGCCGGACGACTTGTGCTCGATCGCAACTGCCAGGCAGGCTGTAATGTTGATCTGATCGAGGGCGGCGTTCTGGAGGATGTGACGGACCGGCGCAAAAGCCTCTACCAGGGCAAAGACAGCGCCGATGACCCAAAGCCAGCGCGCATCGCATCCGTCCGCATTCCGAGTACAGAATATACAAAGCTTGACGTGTGTACGGCTGGCAGTGCAAACGTTCTCTTTCACACACATCCGCTCTTGCTCGTTCGCGACGCCCACACGCGCGTTGCGCGCATTGCGTTGCCGTCCATAGGCGACATTTTTGTCAACTGCGTCTTTGGAAACATCTTAAACTACGAGCGCACGAATCACATCAACTGTAACGTGGTTGTTGCGTTTGAAGGCATCTACGTGTACTTCATACTTCCCCACAAATTCCGAGCAATCTACAATCAATGGAGTTTTCTGCTGCGCAGCGGCTGGTCGCGCGAGCAGGCAGTCGATGTGTTAGAAACGCAGACATTTGATGAACTGCGGCCTGCCAACAAACTTTTTTTCAAGGAGATGAAAGCGTTTTGCGACACGCATGCAGACGCGTTTGGCACCGACGGCGCTCCGGACATTCGCAATACGATGTGGCACTGCAAGGGATGCGCGATTCCCGATTTGCGCTTCCCGTACGCCAACGCCATACGGACGTCACTGGTGCGCGACTGGGCTCGCAGCAACCCCATGACCGTGGCGCTCAACGAGCATGGCTTTCACTGCGAGTTCTACCCGGCACCCTTTGAGTCCGACCTGACCATCCTTGCGCCGTCCAAACTAACTTTCGTTTGATTAATTTATATGAAATATATTCATTCATCACTGGGTCTGACTTGCGCTATCTACACTTTCGTTTCAATACATATATTCATTCATCACTGGGTCTGACTTTTTTCCCCTCCTCATTTATAACATTCTCATTCTCTTTTTATTTTCATTTTTTTCCTCCCAGAGTGTGCGCTTGATGATTTAATTCATTCACTGCTGTGGTTCATGATGACCCACCAAATCTATCATGTCTTGCGCGGTCTGCGGTACGCGAAAACATTCCCTGTTGTAGAGTCCGCGCTGCAGAGCAAACCGCGTCGCAGCGTTAACTGGCACCACGTAATCGCCCTCTTTGCGATACACACCATACCGTTGATAGTTAGTCTGCCACCACCCCAATTGATGACGGTGCACCGGGCCCCCAGTCAACTTCTTGATGAGCATGTCTGCCTCGTCATCCACGACATTTTTCTTGCATCGAAACTTGTGAATACGATCAAGAGCTGTCCGTAGTTCACGTTGCATTGTCGCCAGCAGATCGGCCTGCATGTAATGCGTCGGAACCCCGCCGAATATCTGCCACGCGGCCTGGTCCAGTCCGTTGCGCGTCAACTCTTGCATGGCATCCTGCACGTCCGGGATCTGCATCAGCTCGTCGCGGCTCATCTCGCCAACCCAAAAGACACATTGTCGCGTGGTCTCGAGCACGTTATCATCGATGGAGTATTCTTCCGCGTCAACAATCACGCGCAGTCCGTGCTTGCTGGTGAGCACCTTGACGGCTGCGGCCACACCGGCCGGCGCGTTGTAGTAGGTACGCTCCACGACACGCAGCACCACAATCGGCCGAAAGCCTACGAGCTGCAACAGCGATGCAACACCGAGGTGTTCCGTTGCACACTTGATGATTTCGGCAGCCTTTGTGCCTGGCATCACGTCGACCGACCAGACGCCGCGCTCCCCAGCCAGCGCAGCATCAATCAGACGGCTCTTGCCGACACATCTCGGGCCGTGCACCACAATGTAATAATCGCCGTGCAGCGCCGCCAGCGACCTGCGAATATCATCCCGCAAGCCAGTCCGAACTGTCGGCGGCGCGACGAACCTTCCAACGGAATAGGCTCGAGCAACGTGGCGCACAGCAGCGGCGCGCAGCATGCAGGCTCGCTTGACGCAAGCAGCAGCGTGCAGCATGTTGAAAATATGACGTCATATTTGTATGATGTCATATTTGTATGATGTCATATGCTTGTTTGAGTGTGGTTTGGGTCCGGTTGAGTCTGGTTTGAGTGTAAGTTGCCTCCCTTTCGGTAATCTGGTGCCACATTTTTGTTATTCTAAGTTTGGCCACCATGGCGTTCAAGGCGTCCGGGGTCTGCGGCGTATGCGGCGTGCCATCAACGCTGCGTTGTGCGGGATGCCGCAAGGTGCGATATTGCACAAAGGAACATCAGATCCAAGATTGGCCGCAGCACAAGGCAGATTGCGCAGAAATCAAGGCAGCTTGTGCCAGCACACAACACAAGGCAGAGGGCGCTCACGCAGGACACAAGGCAGATGATGGCGCAGAAATCAAAGCAGCTTGCGCGGAACTCACGGCAGACGGAGCGCACGCAGAACACAATGCAGATTGCGCGGAACTCAAGGCAGACGGCGCAGAATTCAAGGCTTGTGCCAGCACACAACTCAAGGCAGATTGCGCAGAAATCAAGGCAGATTGCGCCGCGCAGCACGAGACATACAGTGGATTACGTCAACCGACACCCGAGGAGGAGCACGGTTTTATTGCGTGGTTGTCGAGGCATTCCGGCTTGGCTGTGACGCGCGTGGTCTACAGCTCGCAAGTGATGAATGGAGAGCTGGTGCAAGCTTTGACCGATATGGGCAAGAAGTCTCGGAGAGGTCAAGTTTCACTGCAACAGCTACTCTCCATGGTTGTGCGTAACGATGGCGCGATGGACTGTGCGGTGGCCTGCCTTCTTTTTTTCTTTTATTCGCACCAAAAGACTGCATCCGACTTGGTGTCGTTTGCGTTTCCTCCAAAAAGCGATAGCACTCGGATGATCTTTTTGACTACCAACGCGCTTCACGAACTTTCCGAGGATGGAGAGATTGCGCGCTTTGCTTTCGGCGGACAGTGGATTTGCGCTGTTGGAGGTGCATCACTTGGTGACGCCACGGAGTTTTGGGGCATGCACCACTCTGGCTTGAAGATTGCACGCCGCAAGGACTGGGGCGCAAATTTGGTTGCTCTGCATTCGCGACTGTTGCTTAGCCGAGACGAGACAATGCGGGTCATGTACGAGGCTATACCTGATTACAAACAGGCTCGTGTGGAGTGGTATGCGCGACACGGCAAGCCGTATTGCGAGGATGTTGTGGTGACCAGAGCGAACCTGTTGCACAGTTTTGTCAAACGCTTCGTTTCGCAGGGGAAGCGGATTGAAGTGTTGTATATGTAGTAGTAGCATCGTATCACAAGAAAGCAAACGAATTATTCAATACATCACATTGGAGACAATCATGTAATCTATTATTATCCATCACATCGTCTCATCACCCACATCGTCTCATGCATCACTCGGACAATCCATTTGCACGCCGCACATAAAAAACCACGCCGACCACCACAACCGAAGCGACCAAAGCAACCCAAAACGAAATCCGAGATGGCGGGTGCTCCACCATGCGTCGTTTAAAGTCGAAAACGTCAATGGCAACGCTGTAGCCTTGAGTTTTACCTGTGGTTATGCGCAAAAGACAGATGCCTTGGCGCATAATCTGTAATATGTTCATGAGTAAAGAGAAGGCACATGCAAACAAGGCAAACCTCAATGTGGTCGAACACTTCAAAATGAAAATGGTCGTGAATTGCCGCACACACTCGCAAAAGCTGACTGACATCGTCCTTCGCGTGCAAGCGAGCCAGCTGCGGATCGGCCTGCGCCATGAGTATGAAGCTTCCATACTCGGCTGGCGTGAGCTCTGCTGATGTCGAAAACGATGCTTGCGACGGCACGCGTAGCGACTCGTCCGTGCGTGGAAACTTCACAAACATGCCGGCTTTCCACTCATTTGGATCGGCGGGCAGTTGCAAGAAAGCATTAACGGCCTATAGAAACAAATGAAAATCGTTTAAACATACTGGTAAACATAAACAGCAAAGAAAAATTGTACCTCGCGAAGCTCCAGCGCGATGCTCATGTTGAAAAATGATGTGAAAAAAAGAAGAAACACCTGAAACCGAGTTTGAGTCGTAATTCCTGTTGTCAAATTCATTCTTTTTTCCTTCCGTTTAAGTGATCAAACCAGCATCACCCTGCACTACGAAAATGACGTGACGTCATATTAATTGACGTCATTTTAATTGAGGTCATTGTAATTGACGTCATTTTTGTTGTCGTTCAGATGGCACAGTTTGTCGCGCGGCTATCGGCAATTCATCCGTGGAAATGGGCACTTGGTGCTGTGCTCGCCTTTGACAGCTGGAGTCTGATGCATCCGCCAACACTCACGATGGAACCAGCGTATTGCGGGCCAGGCATGTATCCAGGCATGCGTTTTCGAACAGACAGGTGGGCAACACTTTGTATTCGGTACAATGATGGCGGCAATGTAACGTTCTGGTCGATGGATGCGCCGGGCGGCTACCAAAAGTTTGTGCCGTTTGATAAGCGATCCATGGCTGGCACGATGACCGCTTTTGCAAACCCAAAAACGATTCTGCTCCCTGCGGTTTATGTGGAATCGGAACAGATTCATTTCTAGAAAAAAAAGAGAGATAAATCACTCAGAGACCCAGTATAGCAATAAGAACCAGAGACTGATCCAATTTTGCTTTTTACAAATTTGTTCACGTTTTAGGATTATTACTTAAAGAAGGAACCCAGCACAGCTATAAGAACTCAAAACCACTAACCAAACTGATACCACGCGGAAACCAAAACGATTCTGATTCCCGCATGCCCTTTGACATTTTAATATCTAATGAAAAAGACAACCTACAGCAATAAGAACCCAAGCCCGCCGACCAGACCGATCCATTTCTCAACATCGTACCACTCGCATGCCGATAAAAAAACCAGCAAGCCAACCAGAGCAATCCATCCCACAGAAGATGACGGCGGGTACTTCCGCATGCGCAATTGAAAAAAGAAAATGTCAAACAACATGCTACGACTACACCCGCCTCCCGCGTTTATTATGCGTAGGAACGTGATGCCATGCCGCGCGCTCTGTATTTGAATACAGTCCACGTTTTGCAGCTCCCAACGATCATGAGACGCCGCAAGCAGCGCGAGAAAATCAAAAACATCACCATCAACACCAAGCTGAATTAGCTTCGCATGGCTCTTTACCAGAATGCCAATATCCTCGTATGTGGCTGGCGTTAGCTTTTCAAGCACAATTGTTGCTTGCGGCTCTCGCCACCCGCCGCGCGCTTCCACTTGAGCGGTTGGAATAACCGCCATGAACATGTCTTCCTTCCATTTTGTCGGATGCAACCTCAGAATTTCCTGGACATTCTGCCAAAGGTTCTGTTAGGTGGGGTCTAACAAACGTTGCTAACAAACCTCGCGCACCGAACCCGTGCCAAGCAAGCGCAACATTGGTTATACTACAATAATAATGATGTCATTGAATACGCGTTGATGTCATTGCGTACGCGTTTGTTCGATTTCATTTTTCAGTTTGATTTATTATTTTCAATAAGTTCGTCATTATTACTAAATTCTGATCATTCATCTTTGATCCTGTCTGCTCTTCTCTTGATTTGTCATTAGAAGCAGACCCGTTTCACTTTTGAGCTCCGGAAAGAATGTCCAAGATAGACTTGAGTTGAGTATCAGCCGCGTCAAAAGCTTGCCCCAAAACAGTCGCAGAACCTCCACTTCCGCGAGCACGTGCAATCCGCTCCCGCCAGGCCGTAATGCTTTCACATGCCTGTGCCATGCGCGCACGCTCATCGCGCAATTTCAGCTGAAGACTGTCTAGTCTGAGCTGGCAAGAATCGTCTTGTGCTTGGCGCGATTCGTGTAGCGCCAATATGTACGCCCGTTGATTCCTGATTTCCTGTTCCAGCGCCAGGACAACACTCTGAAGCTGAGCATCATGATCCTTTTGCCGCTGTTGGTTCTTGCGATCTAGCGTTTCAATCACCTCTCGCTGGCGCTGAATCTCGCGCTCTTGTGTTTCGATCGCGTCTTGCTGCTGCTTCAGATGGCGTTGCATCATCTCTTGATTCTGCAGCTGCATCATATGGGCCTCAAACATCTCTTGCTGCCGCCGGGTCTCGCGCTGCAGAGTTTCGATGGCCTCTTGCTGCTGCTGAGTCTCGCGCTGCCATCGCTGCATGGCTTCTTCCTGCGCCGGCACGTCCGACACGCATGCCGAGCCAAACATCATCGCGCAAAATGCGCTAAGCAAATCTTGCACTGGATGCGTGTCGATTGCGTTCGTAAATGCCAAAAACGACTTTCGCACCAGTGCCTCGTCCAGTGGCTTGTGCAAAAGTGCCTCTTGAAATGCCAGAACTGCATCATAGACTGGCCTGTCGTGAAGCGCCGCGTCTAGGTTATCATAAAGCTCGGCAGCGGACTGCTTGGCACGCCCCTCGTGGGCGTCACCGTGAACTGGGTCGTGAACGTCACCGTGGACCGGGTGATCGGCACGCACGTCATCGTGACCTGGCTTGTCATGATGCTCGGCGAGATGAACTGGCTTGTCAACTTCCGCCGCCTGCTCACCGTAAGCGTCCATCCCAATCAATGCCGGTTCAGTGCTCGGCTCTTGCTCAAGCATGGCGCTTATGCCAGACTGCATCCAACCATGCAAGCCCGCCATGAACTGCAGATAAGACTTTGACTGACAGATGTTGTGAGCCCACCACTTGTGCAACTCTGGCAGCGACCAACAGCGCTTGAACCTTTCAACGGAAAATGAGGCAAACTCGCTCGTGGCGCACATGTAGTAAAGATAAACTTTTTCCAGCGTGGTTGAGCCGTGCCGTCTGTATGAAAATATACCCAGAACGTGTCCTGCGCTGTCCAGCTCATGGGTTGCCCAAAAGTCCGCTGGACATTGCGGCTCCTCATACGTGACGCCAGTTGAAATGAATCTGATGTTTATCGCCGTAATTTGGCGGCTCTGCGCCAGGGTAAGATAGTCGCGTTCAGAATAAAGTTCCATCGTGCGAAATTTGACAAACACATCATTGCAGGTGGCCGCCATCACTCAAATAGGAATATTTGCTGTAAGTGACCAAAAAATATAAAAATGACGTCATATTTAAAATATCATGACGTCATTTATGAACCAAAAATATACTGAATGACGTAAGAGATCAGAAACAGCGCGTTGGTTGCAAAAAATAGCAACATCCCCTCTACCAGAAAACGATGGGCATTGTCGCATCGATTTTCGGGTCAGTGGTTGGCGCTGTTGTGACAATAGTCACGCTTTTTGCCGTGAGCCAAAATCCACCGCCGCGTCCTCCGACAATTCCGTGCGAACGGCAGCCTGTTCCATGCCTGCGCCTGCGAACTGGATCGAGCTGGCTTCCAAACGCGGCAGGCTCGCCGAATCACATGAGGCAATTTGTCGACGCTGAGCGCGCGGAACTGGCCAAGCAGAGGGCTGCTGACGAACAACGGGCAAAGCAAGCGGCACTCTGGGCTGAAGTCGAGCGCGCAGCCAAACAAGCAGCGCAAAGGGCCGAGAACGAGCGCGTGGCCAAACAAGCGGTGCAAAGGGCCGAGAACGAGCGCGTGGCCAAAGAAGCAGCGCAACGGGCCGAGAACGAGCGCGTGGCCAAAGAAGCAGCGCAAAGGGCCGAGAACGAGCGCGTGGCCAAAGAAGCAGCGCAAAGGGCCGAGAACGAGCGTGCAGCGAAAGAAGCAGCGCAAAGGGCCGAGA
>Ga0214917_10001786_pt1 | contig 27308 bp, 39 predicted proteins | sample LL_1208_BB_MetaG_FD_177983 | JGI IMG/M metagenome (GOLD analysis project Ga0214917, IMG submission 177983) | Freshwater microbial communities from Lake Lanier, Atlanta, Georgia, United States - LL_1208_BB | ecosystem: Environmental > Aquatic > Freshwater > Lake | place: USA: Georgia | collected... | reverse complement strand
GTATCTTTACAAGACATTAAAAAATAAAAAAAAATAAAGCCGAGGTTTCCCCCGGCTTTTTTAGTTAGATTTATTCAAGAAGATCCTTGTTCAAGTAATTTCAATCTTTCTTTTTCTTCACGCTTACGTTTCCATCCATCTCTCATTCGTTGTCTCTGTTCTTCTGACCTCTTTTTGCCTCTGTTTTTTGCAGAGCGTTTTTCAATCGTTTCTTGAGAGGGAGAACCAAATTTTTTACCTTTCATAGATTCTGACTTTTTACGACGTGTTTCTTCCGAAACTATTCTTCCTTTACCTGCCTCAGAAATCTTTTTACGCGTTTCTTCAGAGACAGGTTTTCTATTCTCAGCTATCTTCTTCTTTTGTTCTTCTGTCAAACTCCATTTTCTTCTGGCCTCTGATAACTTCCTACGATGTTCTTCTGATTTAGGGCCGGTATTCTTTCCCTTCATAGACTCAGATCGTTTCCTCCGCGTTTCATCAGTGCAGGGTGGTATTTTCCCCCTGTTGGCTTCGCGAAGCTTTTGTTTGTGTTCTTCGGAGAGGTGTTTTCCGCGGAACCTATCCCCAATTTTTTTCTTTGCTTCTTTTGAAAGTGAAAAATGATCGCCTCCTGTTGTCATGTTGTATCCGTTTTCAAAAGAATCAAAATGTGATATCCAAAATTCTTCTCTTTGATTAGTGACTTCATCTTCACATTCTTCAATTACTTCAAATAGAAAGTTTTCTTCTCCGTACTTTCTAATTGCATAACATAACAAGCTATTATGACCTTCTTTTGCAGCATGAAGGTGCTCCCATAATCTTTTTTTTGGTTTATTTGTTTGCCCAACGTAAATCTTACCGTTTACTAAATTCCTAAAAGTATAAATGTGCCGCATAATAATAGCTATACGGCACATTCAAGAATTGTTAAATTACGCTAGTAATAATTTCTACTAAGAATCTCTCCACAAATTATTTGAAGCAAAGACTAGGATCTCCTCCGCAGATTCTGCTGAATACCCATACTCTTTCATAAGAGTCTCCACCATATCTGAGTATTTCTTCTGTTGATCCTCGTCACGTGTCTTTGACTTGGTCACTATACGAGCCATTGACCTGACTGAAGAGATCAAGTATGATTCAATTGCATTCTTAAGGGGCTCATAGGTCTTGAAAGAGACCTTCTCGCCGCGCCTCATTTTGGCAAACATGTAGGCGGTGACGTCTGAACGGAATCCGTCTCGTGACGAGCCGGTAACTCCGATTTGTTCTTCAATTGAGGCCATGAATCCTTCGTCTGGTTTTCGCTCTTCTTTTGTAACTCTATCCTTGAGTTTTGCACGTGTTGTATAAGCCTCAGCATTATCAAGATAAGAATCAAATAAAGCTTGAGCTTGTTCTTCATACGCTGAGATAAACGCCTTGGCGATTTCATTCTCAAGTATCTTTAAATACTCTTCTCTGATCGTTTTCTGGAGAAGCTCTAGGCATTTTGACTTGAGGGCTTCATCGATCAATTGCTCTTTGACCATCTTCGTCAATGAGTCAAGGACAGAGATGGGCGTGATCATGTTCTTATCCGACGCAGTGAGAGCATTGTCAAGAGCCTTGGTGATGAAACGAGTTGAGATGCCGTCCATACCTTCATGCTTCGCCTCTTCTCGTAGGTCCTTGATATCTACCTTACGAACGCGTCCTTTCTCGAGGACTTCCTCACCATTGTAGATCTTCATCTTGGTGAGAAGGTCACACTTGGCAGAATCCTTGAGACGTGACATGACAGAGAACATGGATGCTACCTTGAGGGTGTGTGGGGCGATGTGGGCCTTGAACTCAGACTTGCCTAACATCTTCTCATAGATCTTGACTTCTTGATTCAATTCAAGACAGTATGGGACGGAGATCTTGACGATACGATCCATGATGGCTTCGTTGGTGTGCTCAGACTGGAATCGATTCCATTCTGCCTCGTTGCAGTGTGCTAGGATGACACCGTCGAAGTGTAACATGTCTGATTTACCAGGAGATGGAACTCTCTTTTCCTGGGTGGCGGTGATGATGGTGTGGAGGAATTCAATTTCGTTCTTGAAGACCTCGACGAGTTCCACGATACCACGGTTACCGACGTTGAATGCACCGTTGAGCGATAGAGCTCTTGGATCATCCTCAGCAAATTTATCTAATTTAGAAATATCAACAGATCCGATGAGGACTGAGACGTCTTGGGAGTTGGCATCCATTGGAGGAACGGAAGCTACACCACGACGAGCTCGTTGTGAAAATGTAACTTCTTCAACCTCGAAGTCTTCATACTTTCCAGCATAGTCATTGAGAAGCTTATGACGAGCAACGGGAGAAATATCACCGTCAATCTTTACTCCTAAGGATTCTTCTACGGATTTTCGAAGAGAACGTGGGATTAATTGTAACGGTTCACCACGGTGTGGATCACCCTTCAATGCAAAGTACTTCTTCTGCTCTAGAGCCTTCTTGATGTGCTCAGTAAGTGCAGATTTACCAGCTCCGACTGGGCCCATAAGAAGAAGAACCTGACGAGATTCCTCACCTTTGTGAGCTGCGGATGACAAGAAGCTCATGACTTTTTCGATGACGTTCTCCATTCCGAAGAACTCGCCTTCAAAGTACTTGTGGATCTTTACTTGATCTCCATCGAAGACCTTAAATTTACGTGGGTCAGAATCCGGCATCACATAAGATCCGTGCTCTTCTATTGCATCGTAGAGTCTTTTGTGCGCTGATTTGACGATAGAAGGATCTTTCTCCACCATCTCGATGTAGTCCATGAGATTGCCAGAGAATTTCTTCTTCTTGCTTGATTCTTCGCGTTGTGCCTTGATCTGTTGGAGAAGTTGCTTTTTGATGCTCATGATCTATATGTATTCTTTCTTTTTCTTGAAGTTAATCGATTTCCCACGGTTCTTCTTCGAGAAGCGTATAAAATCTCACCGGTCCACCCCAAAGATATTTAATATGCTCGACGACTTCGTTTGCGTGTTTTATTTCTAAATCTCTGCCGTCGTGCTCGTGACGTACTACTAACATTCCGTCTCTCTTCATTTCATCAACGTAGACCACCGGGATTGATCCGCCCGCCACGTTCTTGATCAGTTCATCTTTAACTTTTTCCCACCCTATCTCGTCGGAGACATCGTCGATCGAAACTCCCGCTTTTTTCTTTGATGAATATGAGAAAAGGTTGAGCTCAACGCAGTCTTCTTCTGTCAAGTACTGTCGTAGGAATGATGCATCATAGCAGACCTCACGTGCCAAGAAGCATTCATCAATGCCATGACGTTCTTTGATCTTCTGGAATAGGTGGAATCCAAGATGGTATGGATTAATTCCGCCGACATGTGGACGAACAACTGCGTTGTGCATCTTAACGATGGGCAAATGAAGTCCATCTGGAAGTTCTAATTCGTGGCACAGCGTATAGTGCCAGTAAGATGCCCAGCCTTCATTCATTATCTTGGTTTGGATCTGGGGCCAGAAGTATTGACCTTCTTCACGACAGACATGTATGATGTCTCGTTTCCATTCTGGGATCTTTGCATTTTCTTCTATGAAACCTAGTAGATCATAGTCTGGTTCGATCGGAACCATGTCTATGTTGAAGTTTTTATATCTGCCGTCCTTGTCATTGTTGATCAATTCGACATATTCAGCTTTAATTTCAGCATGGGGACGCCTTACCTGTCCGTACTTGGTCGTTTGAAATTGAAGAGCCTGACACGCGTCGATGGTTCTTTCAACAACTTCAATTCCGATGTGCTGATTTTCTACGTACCCTTGAATTCTCTTCTTTGCAGACCTCAGACGTTGGATGACTGATTCTGGTCTGGTGTTCTTGAACATCCTGTTATTCTTGAAGAAATCGCTGTGACCAACACAGTGGGCCATGATGAGTATCTGGAGGTAGAGCGGGTTTTCTCTCATCAGGTAAGCAAGAGAAGGATCAGAGTTGATAATAAGCTCGTAGGGAAGACCTTCCATACCGACGTTGTATCGTCTCATGGTCTGTTCGAAAGACTTACCAAAAGACCAATGAGAATACATGGAGGGCATACCGTGGTGCACCATGGCGCCGATCATTTCATGATAGTCAATGACTTCATAGTCTAGTTCATACCAGTCAAGGTTGTGCTTCTTGGCAAGAGCGACGATCTTTTCATCCCATTCTTTTAGATCTTCTAGTTTATAATCCATGTCACTCCTCCGTTTGTGTTCCGCCCATGAGGCTCAAAAATGCCGGCCAAACATCTTCACGCTTGTTGATCCTGACTTCTTTTAGTCTAGGTCCCTGGTGCGGTCTAAGAAGCTGGTACAGCTTTCCAGGATCTGATATCCAACTAATTTCTGGTTCGATTTCACAGTAACCATACAGCTGGGCAACAGAGGTTAACTTTGCTGTTTCTTCTAGAAATTTTTCATTGTCTTCTGGGAAGTTGTCACCGTCAGAGCACTGGAACATATAGATGTTCCAAGATGAAGGATGGAAACGCTTTTGTATGATGTCATTGACCATGACTAGAGCAGAAGATGCCTTCGTTCCACCAGTGGAAGCCTTTTCGAAAAAGTCTTTTTCTTCAACTTCTTGAGCCTCTGTGTCGTGGGAGATGAACACAATCTCTATTGTTTCATACTTGAGACGTAGGAACTGATAAAGAAGGAAGAAGAAAGACCTTGCAAGGAACTTCTTTTCTTGGCTCATGGATCCGCTGACGTCCATGACGAAGAAGATGACAGCATTCGTGCAAGGCTTCTTTGTGACTTTGTAATGGCGATACTTTAGATCATCTTCATGAAAAGAGAATGTCTCGCCTTCTTCTGCTTTTTCTGGATCAAACCCTGCGGCTTTCATTCGCTTGATACGAGCGATAGCGGATTTTTTTCTATCCAGACGGGGCATAATTCCCTGCGGACGGTATCCCTTACGCTTCATCTTTTCTGTATCAATGTTGCTTAGGCGTTTCTTTTGAAGTTCTGGAAGTTGCAGTTCAGCAAAGAGATACTGGGCTAATTCTTCATGGGTGATTTCTACGTCATAGTATTCTTCACCCTTGTCGCCGCCGGCCTTATTAGGTTGACCACCTTGCTGTTGCTGTTGGTCTCCTATCTTTTGTCCACGTTTAATATCTTTTCCAGGTGCAGAGCCGACCTGCTTTCCGTTATCGCCATAAACAAATCGATATTCTTTTATTCCCCTAACTGGAATTCTATATTTTTGTTTTCCATCTTTTGAGATGATGCTTTCATCTGCAACGATGTGGTGAATACCGTCTCGAATAGCTTTTTCGATCTTTTGCTTATGCCTTCTGCGGTCTGACGCAGTTCGGTCAGCGACTGTTTTATGTTCACGAAAAATGCTCATGATCTTTGATTATAAGTACACATTAACTCTGCATATCTTCAAAAGATAAATGATTAATTCCAAAAATGAAAATCATCTGGAAAATCTAGGTTCCTGCTGCTTGATAATGAAGGTTTTGGAATGGATCCATTCTTTATTCTTAACGTTCCAATGAATAAACCTATGCTGATAGCTGCAATAGCAGCGTGACAAATTAATATCGCCATATAAATAACCCTTTTATTTTATTTAATTCAAATCAAACGTCTAGAGTTTTTGGATATCCTTTTTGTCCTGGCTTCAGTTTAGGTTTTCCTGCTTTTCTTCTTGCTCTTATGTTTGCCCAAAGACCCTTTTGGCCTTTTTTCTTTTTTGCTTCTTGAACCATCACATGATCTAAGTCGACGATCATCATTCCATCATCATCACAAGGAATATTATGAGATTTTGATTCTATGTACCCAAATAGGTCAGACATATCATTATATGCACGTCCTAATTTGTATTGAACCCACCCGGGTAATTCATCATTTTCTCCAATGATATTTAACAACATGTTTGCCATGTCAGATATTCTATGTAATTGAGAAGTAGCCATTTCACCTTCATGATCTGGGTGCCCTTCGTTCCAATCTCGACCGTTGTGGGTTAAATCTTTATGCATATCTTCTACCTTATGGGATATATATCAAATATCATATGAAGATAACTGTAAGACAATTACGAGAATTAATTAAAGAGGTCTTGGGACAAATTAATTATCCTCCTGGGCGTTATGAACCGTCCACCGGTGAACCAGTAGACAACCCAGAAGAGTTATACTACGATGGATTTCCTGACGGAATTGAAGAAGAAGATTCTAAGGAAGATGAAACATGAAAATTACTCCTGAAATCCTTAAAGAAATTATAGAAGAAGCTGTCATGCTTGAAGCCTTTGGCGTTTTAGACCAGTTTGAGCTTGATTTTGAAACTATTTCAGAAGAAGTTATCTTAGAAGCAGAGTATAAAGGTAGGGAAGTTTCTCTAGGAAAACCGATGCGTGGCGACGTAAAAAAATACAAAGTTTATGTCAAAGATGAAAAAACTGGTAATGTGAAAAAAGTCGAATTCGGAGATCCTAACATGGAAATTCGTAGAGATAATCCAAAGGCAAGAAAATCTTTTAGAGCCAGACATGGATGCGGTACTCCCAGAGCTTCAGATAGAACAAAAGCAGCCTACTGGGCCTGCCGCATGTGGTCTACAAAACCTGTTTCTAAGATTCTTAAAGGAAAGTGATTTAACTTTCTTAGTATAAACATTCTTGATGTCGTGATATAATCGTTGATAACATCTTTCATTAGATGGTATCGAAAGGTTATAAAATGTCAAAGAAAGTATTGTCAATTTTTTGTGTTGCGGCTTTTGTCTTCGGTTGCGAGGACAAGAAGTCAGAGACAGGGTCAACGTCCGCGACCGTGACTGTCACTTCATCAGCTACTGGGGGTCAAGGAGGCTCAGGTGGTGAGGGTGGTCTTGGCGGCGCAGGAGGAGACGGTGGCTCTTCTGACTCAGCCGGCGGATCAAAGGGTACCGGTGGGCAAGGCGGATCTACTTCATCTGTTGGCGGTGCTGGTGGGCAAGGCGGAAACTGATTTTTAAATTAGTTTATACGAATGAGGCTCTGGGAAACCAGGGCCTTTTTTATTTTTGTATTAAGTTAATTTCAGTAGGGCATCCTACATAAAAATCTGCATGAGGATCGCATTGAAGAGGTATTTCCTTATTTATCAATTTTCCATCAGGTCCTTCAACTACGATCCATTCTGATCCGCAATCCCAGTAATTTTCATTTTCTTCATGTTTCGATTCTTTTGAGTCAATTAATGGATAAGGACCGTAACCTTCTCCACCGATTGAACTTTTTATTATGTCTTCGCTTGTGTCTTCAATTTTTGCTGCGCAAGACATTATAGTCAATAGAAATAAAAAACTTATAAGGTGGTAGTTTTTCATTAGTTCACACCTTAAATATAAGTATTGTTATGGACAAAGAAGAACTAACATTAAGAAAGTTAATCAGAGAATTTGTTAAAGTTCACGATATTAAAGCAGGATCTCATCCAGAAGAAAGTTATGATAAAGAACTTTTAGATGATTCTGCTTTTAATGACGGAAGCGTGTATGTACCTGATGATATAAAAAAGAAAATTAAAAAATGGGCAAAAGACATGGGACTCTCAACGAGCAAGAAATAATTAGACCATGCCTTATACGATAAGAAAACAAAAATGCAAGCAATCCGATGGTGATAGTGGTACGTACGTTTTGTCATACACGGATAAAAAAGGAAAAAAGCACCGTAATTGCCATACGTCCAAAAAGAAAGCAAGAGGGCAGATTGCAGCAATTGAAGCAGAAAATGTTGAGAGGAATGAAACCATGAAAATAAACTTATCTGAGTTACGTAAGTTGATTAGAGAAACAGTAACGACATTAATGAGCCCAGAAGGAAAAGAAGCTGCATTTAAGGCTGCTCCTACTTCAAAAGACGGAAAATTATTTCTCAGCAAAGATGACTTAGAAGATCACATATTTGCAGTTCCAGGTGGAATAGATGACATGGTTTTATATGATACCTTAGAAAACATGTTGAAGCGAGATGATAATCTTAGCGATGATCATCCCTTAAAACTAGATCCAGAATTTAGAAGATACATCGAAGAAAAAGTTACTGAATGGCATCTTATGGTCGATCCTGGAAGAGGAGAAAGTCCTGAAGATGAGCCAAAGTTGAAACAAATGATTGATGATACTCTTGATGGATTATATGCAAAGAAAGCAGAAGATCCTTCAAAATACATTGCAGGATATAAATCTATGCAAGCACCCAAAGTTGATCCTTCAATGTATATGGCCAGAGGTGTTAAATCAGCCGCATCAAAATTTGGTGAATCTTCTGACATCAATAAATTAAAAAAAGTAATAAGAGAATTTATCCTTGATGAGTTAAAAGAAGAAGAAAATAAAAAAGAAGACATGGATGGAGACGGTGACACCGATTCTGCAGACTATAAAATGAAAGTTTATATGGCAGGAGGAGTAAAAAAAGATAAAGCTCTAAAAATGTCCAGGAAATATGATAAAAAATAATTTTTCAGTTTTGTGTAATTACAGTAAGCGTTGAATTAGATTATAATCATCTTTAATAGAAATTGAAGATGGAGAATTAATGTAAATGTTCGGACCAAAGCCTACTTATGATCAACAAGCTCTAGAAAACAACAAGCTTAAAATGCGAACTAGAGGTACTACCGGACAAAATACAACTTTAGAGTCGTGCACTGAATTTACATTGCATGTTACTCAACAAAATTTTTCATCTTCAAAAAAGAGAAATTTGATCGATTATTCTGCATGCAGATTAAAAAGATATATTGATACTGTCAATGACCCTCAACAAAAGATGGTATTAGTTGCATTACTTCATGACTACAAAAAAGGTGATGTTGCAATTGCTTGGCGCCGAGGGCAACCAGTATACGTTAAAGTTACGAAAGAATAACGTTTCATAACGTATGTACATTTTTGCTATTGATCTTAATATGATGACATATGTCATCTGAACAAGAGCAAAGTAATGTTGGGATTGTCTTTTCAAAAGACGCAAGAAAGAAGCTTTACAACGGTCTAAGATTAGCTGCTGAAGCCGTAAGCTGCACTTTGGGTCCGAATGGAAAAACAGTTTTAATTCAAAACGGTAATAATTCTCCAATTATAACCAAGGACGGAGTAACTGTAAGCAAATCGATCAAGCTTCCAGATCCTTTGGAAATGATGGGAGCCCAGCTGTTAAGAGAAGCTGCTTCTCAAACCAACGATGTCGCTGGAGATGGAACGACAACATCGACTGTTTTAACTCATGCTTTGGTAAAAGACGGCGTCAAATTACTTGATGCTGGATACAATTCAAAAAAGCTCTGTGAAGGATTTGATCTAGCTTCCAAGACTATTACAAACTTTCTGTCGATGATGTCTACTCCGGTTGAATCATCAGAAAAAATAAAACAAATCGGAACGATTAGCGCAAACGGTGATGAAAAAATTGGTGAAATCATTGCTGCAGCGATGGATAAGGTTGGAAAAGATGGAATCATAACAGTTGAAGACGCAAAAGGAACTGCAACTAGCTTTGATGTTGTCGACGGCATGCAATTTGACAGAGGATATCTTTCTCCTTACTTCGTTACAAATAACGAAAAAATGCATTCAATGTATAATGATGCATACGTTTTAGTTACAGACAAGAAGATTTCTACGATAAAGGAAATTCTTCAAATTCTTGAAAGAATTGTTGAAGTAAGAAAACCTCTGTTGATCGTCGCAGATGATGTTGAAGGAGAAGCTTTACAGGGGTTGGTTCTAAATAGAGTTAAAACTCAATTACAGGTTGTTGCAATCAAAGCACCTGGATTTGGTCCATCAAGAACCGACTATTTGAATGACATTTGCGTTCTAACCGGTGCTACATTAATTTCAAGCATTAATGGAATCACTTTAGACAAAGCTACGTTGAATGAGCTTGGTAAAACAAAGAAGATTGTAGTAGATGCAAAATCTACGACCATTGTTGGAACAGAATCTTCTCAAGAAAAAGTAAGTTCACATGTAGAAGATTTGAGAACACGAGCTACTGACATTACGCTGGGTCATGAAGAATTGTCTGCATTAAAAATGAGAATTGCAAGATTATCTTCAGGCGTTGCAATCATTAAGGTTGGAGGTGCAACTGAAATTGAAATGATCGAACGAAAGTACAGAATAGAAGATGCCCTTCATGCAACTCGAGCGGCAGCAGAAGATGGAATCGTTCCCGGAGGAGGTTCAGCATTGTTCTATGCTGCAGAAGAATCAAAAGCTGTTCTTCTTAGTGCAGATCATGATAGAGATGTTCTTGCAGGAATTGAGGTCGTTTTAAAAGCTTGCAAGGCTCCGTTGAGAAGAATCGTAGAAAATTCAGATAAATCATCTGACGTTGTTGAAGATGAAATGCTAAGAAATAAGGGTCAAAAATTAGGATATGATGCATCAACTGGAAGGTTTATCGATTTAATTGCAGCAGGTATAATTGATCCAGCCAAAGTGACAAAAACGGCCCTAAAAAATTCAACTTCTGTAGCAAAGTTGTTTATGACTTTGGACGCCGTCGTTTTAAATGATTCCAAGGTATAAAGTTTGCTAAATAAGATTAACAACGGAGACCTAGTTTATCACATCTTTAAAACAAAGTGTGGTATAGTTGTATGTTCTAAACCATCAAACAGCTATCCTAGTAAACACGTAGAAAATGTTTCTGAAAGCTATCATTTGAATCATTATGTTCTTTTTGAAGATTTAATAGAAGGACCTTTTCTTTCAAGCGAGCTATCTAAGGTAAGTTAATGATTGAAAATAGTTCTTCATATTCAATTTCAGGAAATTGTGAATTTGATCTTCCGAATTTCATGAATACGATTGAATCGTTTTATGATGATGGATCAATTTCTATCGTTTCTTGTGGCATTCATCCAAAAACAAAAGAGCTGATCATTTTAACATCTAGTTGTATATTAAAAGAATTAAATCTAGATGATTTCTTTCATTCTAAAAAAAATATTCTAAATGTCTATCCAATTCATAATGGATCAATTTTAGAATTTATTTTTGATGATATGATCGTCACTGTTGATGCGGAAGATATTTTAAGTTTATCGAAAGAATTACAACTCATGAACCTCGAAATAGGTATGAATCATGAAGATAACAATGTTGGCCCTGAGAAAAATGATCAGGGAAGAAATGGAACGTAATCTTAGATGGACTGCAGGAATTGCAATGAATGGTGCTAGGTTAAGTCAACCAGGCAGAGGCATAACATACGGAGTTCCACCAGGACTTGGAAAAGATTCTGGTGATGAAATTGAAGAAAAGGAGAATGAAGAGTTAGTTTATGAAGAAGAATCGTCATGATATGAATGATCGCGAAGATAGAATGGAATTAATCGGTAAAGTAGTTGAGTCGCTTCCTGGAACGTTGTTTGAAGTTAAAACTACAACAGGACAAACTGTTTTAGCAACATTGTCAGGTAAGATGAGACAAAACCACATTATGGTTTTGCCCGGCGATGAGGTTATCATTGAGGTGTCGCCTTACGATACCACGCGGGGACGCATTATGCGGCGAAAGTAACCTTATGTATACTTACATGCATGAGAAATATCATTTATTACGTTTATGCAATTACGAACACATTAAATTCTAAAATTTATACTGGTCAAACTAAAAGTCCAAAAAATAGAAAAGGACGAAAAATGTCCGAAGAACAAAAAAGAAAAATTTCAGAGAGCATGAAATTGTATAAAAAAACAAAAAAAGAGGAGAACTAAAATGTTCCAAAATTGGATTGAACAACATCCTTACATTTTTGCGTTTTTAGTTTTTTATGGAATTACATCAATATGTCATTCGGTAGTAAAGACCTCAGCATATAAATACAATAAAAACTTTCATGAATAAGATAGTTAATCTTGATGAATAGCTCAAAAGATTTTATCTTAAGACATTATATACGTTGCATTTTGCAAGAAGCATATTATAGCAACGTAGATGGTCCTCATCTAACAAATTTAATGTCTCCTCATCTTTCTCAAAGAGATGAAATTCCTTATTTGGGAAAGAAGAGAAAAAAAGAAGAAGATGAAATTTCAGCTCATTTAATGGAACCAGAGTTTGACATGGAAGATTGCTATGGACCGGTTCCTCCACTTGCTCAAGAGCCAGGGGTGTTCATCGATCCGTACACACAAAATTGGCATGTTACTCCTAAAGCCGACCATCGTAGATAATCAATGTTTCTAGCTTTACGACACAAGTTACGAGTCTTTACATCGAAGATTCGAGAAAAGAAGAAAGAAAAACGAAGATCGAAAGATTGGTCTGAAGTAAGAGATAATTTTCTTTCTTTGAATCCAACATGTGCTGCATGCGGAGGAACTGAAAAATTGCAGGTTCATCATATAATTCCTTTTCATGTGAATGAAAAATTGGAACTTGATGAAAATAATCTCATAACTTTATGCATGGGAAAAGATGAATGTCATCTTGCAATTGGTCACGGAGATTCTTGGAAATGTTATAACCCTCGTGTGGAAAGAGACGCAAGAAAATATTTGTCTTCTGATGAAGGTCATAGACGATTTTTGATAGAAGAAATTAAATCAAAAAGATTTCATTCTTCAAAGGCATGAGAAACATTCCACCAATCTGTCCATCCTGTTCCCGAAGGCGTCATGATTTTAATCATAACTTGTCCTATGCTGTCCATATCAACTTTTATTTCTAAAATAACGCCTGAAGAACCTATGGGCCAAGAGGGACATGTTTCCCAATCTGACATCCACTCATATGCGTTTTTTCGCAACATGATAGGATGAAACTTTTTTACAGGTATGACAATATCTCCAATTCGGAACTTAAGTCCCGAATGTTGATCATCTCTCATATTGTTAAGTATCTAAGACAACGATTCCCAAGCGATTTTAAACATTGATTTATGATATGCTAAAAGTTGGCAAATCATCGGCGGATTTGATTTTAACATTTCAAGTCCAAACACTTGTGTTTCATCCACAATTAGTTGTTTTAATTCTAAAATAACATGTGGATCATTATCAGAAGTATTTTCTAAAAATTTACAGTCAGGCACAGTGAATAAGTAAGGACCATATTTGCGAGGAATAAACATGTCACCAGGGTTTGAACATCCTATGATCATGAAAACATCTTGTTCGTTTGGATTTTCTGCAAAAAACCCCCAACAATTCATGATATCTGACCAAACCCTGGATCGATTTTCTTCTTGCTTTATTTTTTCTTTAGCAGCACGTCTTATTAGCTCTAATCCATGCACTTCAGATAAATTTCGCATGAAAGATTTTCCTATAAATTTTTAATTTTATCAAACTTCCAATCTGTATAAGAACGTTTCAGTTCCTGCACCAAATCCAGATGCATTATTTGAAGCAAGACGTATTGACGTCAAATTGTCAGTTGTGTTTGACCACCTTATAAAAGGTTGATTCATTTCATAAACGGTAGTTGATGATGCTACCCCGTATCGGGATAATTCTGTTATCGCCATTCTATTCGGTCTTTCTGCGAAAACATACATGGTTACATTCCATATATCAATACCTCCAGAAGATGCATATGCTCCTGTTGAATTGCTGCTAACTGAATTGACGCCGGTATTTCCAGTATTTGGGCTATTTGTCCAATATGCATAATGGTTTATGACAGACAAACCAGAAGAGCTTTGGTTAGGATAGAAGTAGTATGTATAACTTGTTGTTACTGGTTTAACAATTCTTTGTTTAATAATGTAAATTTTTTGAGTATCTCCGTCTAGTCCGCTAAAGTCGACGTATTGTCCGTTTGAAGCTTTGTTATCGCTAGCTATTAAAACCAAGCTGCTTCCTGCTGCAGCTGATGAGCCTTGTGATCCTTGAGTTCCTTGATTTCCTTGAGATCCTTGCACACCTTGAGAACCTTGCGAACCTTGAGATCCTTGAGTACCAGAATTTCCTTGAATTCCTTGCGTTCCATTTGCTCCTGATGCGCCTTGTGATCCTTGAGATCCTTGAGATCCTTGTGGACCTTGAGCGCCTTTCGCTGCTTGAGCACCTTGTGGACCCTGCAATCCTTGCGATCCTTGCGGACCTTGTGAACCGTTGAAACCTTGTGCCCCTAGTGCTCCTTGTGCTCCTTTAGATCCTTGAGGACCTTGAAACCCTTGATGTCCTTGTGCACCTTGCGAGCCTTGAGGTCCTTGAGATCCTTGCGAACCTTGAGGCCCTTGCGCACCTTGAGGTCCTGATCCGTCTCCTATGATGACAGAAGAAGCAGACGGTTTTACGTTTGAAAATGTCTGAAGAAGAATCCAACTTGTTCCGCCTTGACATTCATAAACATTGCCATTTATGTGTTTTGCAAGAGATTTAACAGTAGAAGATACGACTCCGTTTGGATTTGAATTAACACGTAAGACTTCTACTGATCCTAAATTTCTTCTTGATAAAATCGCCATGATTATACCTCATACCTGTAAAGATGAAACGAGCTGCCTGATGCAATGACTGATGCAGAAGCATTACTCGAGCTAAGATAACTAGAGATGTTAAAAGACGTTAAATTATCAGCTGTATTATCCCATCTTGCTGCATTTTCAAAAACTGCATTTGAAGATGCTGCAGTGAAATATCCTCCACCGATATCTTTAATATATCTGGGATAAGAACTTGAAGTCTTCATATCTGTTTTTGTGATATAATAGCTTCCAGATGAACCATTATTAATCATTAAATGTTTGTTCGTTCTTCTAGAAAAAGTAGACGCAGCTGTTGTGAATCTTGAAATTTCTCTAATGTTTGCATCAGAAGAAGATCCATTTAATTCTAATTGAACGTAATATGGAGTTGCCGCAGATCCACCAATAAAAATTCTTGAAAACAAAAGATAATTTTTATGAGCATTTCCATCTAACCCAGAAAAAGTTACGGATGAAACAAACGATCCTGTTACAGTTTGACTTTGTACTAAATAAATTCCTCCTCCTGACGTTAGAGAACCAGCATCACCCTGGGTTCCTTGCACTCCTTGAGAACCTTGCAAACCTTGCGATCCTTGAGCTCCTTGATTTCCTTGAGATCCTTGAGATCCTTGAACGCCTTGTGATCCTTGAGATCCTTGAGATCCTTGAACGCCTTGTGGACCTTGAAGTCCTTGAGGTCCTTTATCTCCAGATTCATTGGTTGATCCTTGAGCCCCTTGAGGACCAGGATTTCCTTGTTGGCCTTGGTGTCCAACGTTTCCTTGCGAACCCTGCGCGCCTGGATCTCCTTGATCACCAGCATCTCCTGGGCTTCCTTGATATCCTTGTGCTCCCACATTTCCAGATGCTCCTTGAGGACCTTGAGATCCTGGATTTCCTTGAGCACCTTGTGGACCGCTGCTGGATTGAGATCTTAACAAAGACCATGTTGATCCATCTAGCGTCTTATATACTGAATTTGATGATGATAATTTTGCAAGAGATCCTGGCAATGCAGTTACGCTAGTTAAACTATCAACGTTTAAAATTTCTATATTATTAAAGTTTCTTCTAGATAATATCGTCATGATCAAACTCCATACTTGTAAAGGTAAAACTCGCTACCAACCCCAATAGCATTTGTCGACGTTGCGTTGTTTGACATGGTGTCGATTACTAGCGAAGTGATATTCGTTGAAGTGTCGTTCCAGTTTCCTCCCCAACGGGTGGTTTGAAAAATGGAATTAACTGAATCCCAATGTACGGAAGTACCAAAGAACGTTCTTCTTGTTCCTGTTCTTGCTGAAATTTCGCAAGTCGCTATTCCTTCAGATCCAGCAGTTCCTTGAAGCAATTGTATTAAGCTAGTACTTCCAAGAATTCCAGCTCCTTGTGTAGATCCATCTTGATAAAGAAATGAGTTTCTTTGGTTCGAAGTTCCGCTATTTGGCTTTAAATTGACGTATATCGGTAAGCTACCTGTTGTTACGTTTCTAATGAAACATTTTAAAAAATAATTTTTGTCAGTATCGCCATTTAATCCAGAGAATGTCACTGTGGTTACTGCAGACCCAGTGATAATTTGTCTTGAAACTAAAGACAATCCAGATCCAGATCCGATATTCATTGCGGCCCCGCCAGACCATCCTAAACTTTGCATACTGGCTGTTGGCCCTTGCGATCCTTGAGCTCCTTGATTTCCTTGATTTCCTTGCGATCCTTGATTTCCTTGCGATCCTTGATTTCCTTGAACTCCTTGAAACCCTCGATGCCCTTGAGCGCCTTGGTCTCCTTGAGCCCCCTGAAGTCCTTGCGTTCCTTGATCCCCTTGAGGTCCTTGCGAATTTTGAGCTCCTTGTGATCCTTGCTGCCCTTGTGCACCTTGATCTCCTTGAGGACCTTGTACACCTTGTGTCCCTTGAGGACCTTGTGCGCCTTGCGCTCCTTGTGTGCTATTTCCTTGTGGCCCTTGAGGACCTTGTGCGCCTTGCGCACCGGCTGGTCCTGATGCACCTGTTTGTCCTTGTGCACCCTGAGCCCCTTGTCCACTTCCTCCACCTTGACCCGATATTTGAGTTGGATTGATGGAGTTTGTTGGAGAAACTAATGTCCATGAAGTTCCTCCATCATTTTTATAAAGATTATTTGTGTTTATGTTTTTTGCCAATGAACCTGCAGCTGCAGATACACTTCCATTCGGATTACTAGAGACTTTTAATATCTCTATATTCCCAAAATTGCGTCTAGACAATACAGCCATGATCAAATCCTTTCTAGAAATACAGATCATGCTCAACGCACAGCAACATCCGCACGTCAAACTATGCCAGAAATATTTATTTCATGATTTACAAATTCTTTATAGAATTTTTCATTACAAAGAATTTTAATTTTCTTTATCTAAATTTGTTGTAATCGATGCACCAAGATTAAAAGGTATTGGTGTTCTTATTATGATACTATGAATTTTATTTTAAATGTTCCATTTATTGAGCTGGAACTATGGGAATTAATTATTCTAATGTTAAAAGATCCGTTGGTTATTGAATCTACATGAATATATGGATGTCCGTTGGTTCCAAATGTGCCTGAATAGTCTCCAATAGAAGCAACAACGACTGAAGTTGAAGTCACGACATTGTTGTTTACTGTAAAACTTTGTGAGTTGTTTGAACCTATAGAAGCATTCACGGTCGTTATGACCCCAGAAGCAGAATTGACAGTAACAGAAGACGTCAAGCTACCTGTTTGAGTCACTGAAGCTTGTCCTATGTTAAAGCTATAACCTTTTGCTACTTCGAAGCTTCCACTAACTGTAACTGCTCCCGTAAAAGTAGCACCAGTTGAAACTGAAAGTTCACCGTCAATATTAATATCATCTAAGACATTAAGAGTTCCTAGAATTGCAGCATCTCCAGACACAATTGCATTTCCAGTCGCAGACAATCCACCGGCGCTATTTAAGGATCCTGATACTATAACATCACCGCCAAATAGAGAAATTTTAGGAGAAGATATCGAACCCAAGGTTCCGCTGACGTAGAAGAAAACATCTTGTCCTTTTTCTGCAGGTGAGCTAATCGATTCTTGTCCTCTTAAAGCCAAAGAACCCGTTGTTATAATCGATGCGCTCGTTAAGCTAGAAAAGAAATTATCTCCGTTATTTCCTTGTGAACCTTGAAGACCTTGTTGCCCTGTTGATCCTTGGCTTCCTTGTGTACCCTGAGGACCGGAAGATCCAGTTTCACCTTGATACCCTTGATGTCCTTGAAAACCTTGGGATCCTTGCTGTCCTATTTGACCTTGCCATCCTTGAGGACCAGCCTCTCCTTGTGCTCCTATAACGCCTTGGTTACCTTGAGACCCTTGACTTCCTTGTGCACCTTGAACACCTTGTTGCCCTGTTAATCCTTGTGAACCTTGATTTCCTTGAAGACCTTGTGGTCCTTGCGGCCCTTGGTACCCTTGAGAACCCTGCAATCCGGTTTCTCCTTGCGGTCCTTGGTTTCCTTGAAGACCTTGTGGTCCTGTGGACCCCATTTCTCCTTGAGGGCCTTGCGAACCAGTACTTCCTTGAAGGCCTTGATTTCCCATAACGCCTTGAAGACCAGTTTCGCCTTGGTATCCTTGAGGTCCAGCATAGCCTTGAGGACCCTGAGAACCAATCAACCCTTGAGGCCCTTGGTTTCCTGTGGCACCTTGCGATCCTACTGACCCTACTTCTCCTTGAGGACCTTGCGGCCCTGTGAGACCCGTCACACCAATTTCTCCTTGAACGCCTTGTGAACCAGTACTTCCTTGGACTCCTTGCGGTCCTTGAAATCCTTCAGACACATTCGATGAAATTGTGATTGATCCATTAGATCCCGTAGTTATAGCTACGTTTGGACCTGCTATAAGATATGAAGATCCATCGATTAAATTTGTCAGTGATCCGCTCAATCCGTTGACAAATTTAACAGATCCTGTTACGTCTGCGCCTGAAGAAATGTTAATTTTTCCTTCAACATTTACGTCGTCTAGAACCGTTAATGTTCCTAGAAACGCTCCATCTCCAGAGATCACAGAGTTTCCTGTTACAGATAATCCGCCTGCTGAATTTAATGAACCAGAGACTACAACGTCTCCTCCAAATAATGAAATTTTGGGAGAAGACGAACTGCCTAGCGTTCCGCTAACATAGAAGAAAACATCTTGTCCCTTTGCGGATGGAGAACTTATTTGTTCTTGTCCACGAAGTGCGACAGATCCAGTTGCGATGATGGAATTAGTCGTTGCGCTAGAAAAGAAATCTTGTCCTGAAGACCCGCCGCCAGAAGCAGATCCAGATATTGCAAGATATTGAATTGATCCTGATGAACCAACTATGTTGATCGTTATATTATCTCCAGCAAGGATTTTTGATGATAAGAACCCCGACGAAGAATCATTGATTGAAATCCTAGATTTAGTGAAGTCTTTTTCAAGATCATCATCAATATCTGCCGACTTGATCGTACCATCTTGTATCTGGCTGCCTTTTATTTGCGTAGTGCTCACGAGAATATGTATCAACAATATAAAAAAGATATATTGATACAATAGTTATGACAAATAAAATGAGCAAAATTGATCCAAAAATCGTTGTTTTAAGACAGCTGATAAGAGAAATTATTGAATCTTCTTTATTAAACGAAGATAACACACCAGGCGGAGGATTGACTGATTTTGGCGCAAAATTTAGAATTGAAAAATCCGGAGCAATTTCGGATGCAATGAAAGCTTTAGCTGCAACCGGTGGAGATGCTACTAAAGCAGCAAAATCTTTAGGAGTCAGTACAAGAAGAATGTACGATTACATCTCTATGTCGCCGAAGCTCGACACAGCTCAAGATAAATTTCAAGATGAAGAAAGAAAAGAAAAAGAGACAGAAAAAAGATTATCCAAAGATAAAGATTCTGATGATGACGAATCTTTAGAAGATGAAAAATTATAGAAGCTTTAGCTTTTCAATTAGCTTCGCCAAAGATTCTTTATTCATTTTTTCTGAAAGTTTTACTTCACCTTGTTTTCCTCCTCCGAACCAAGTTCCTTTGGGACAAATAGAGAACCATGTAGACATGGTTCGAGGATCAGCAGCTGGAAATCCTTGCCAGCAATTTTCCGTCGCAACAAATAGGAACACAAAATCTTTATTGATTCCAACGCTTTCAAAAATTTTAATTCTTTCATTGAAAGAATTTTCCCATTCATTTCTGGCTCTTCCGAGGCTGGTTTTACATTCAATCACTCCGATGATCCTGTCATCCCTCCAAATTGCCACATCTGGTTTAACATATTTTCCTTTATCAATTTTTATGTTATTTTCTGATGTCACCTTAAGGCCTTTATGAATGAAATCTTTTGACCTCAACACCGCATCAATCATCATGATTGTGCATTCTGTAAAAACTTCAGAAATTGAAGGTTCTTTGATTCTATTGATGACTTCAGAAAGTGATCTTGATCGTCTCGCAGATTGATCAAGATATTTGCACATTCCAAGTTGAAGTTCTTCTGCGGAAATTGTTCCATCAGCATAAGAGTCACATGCAATTGCATATGTGATCATCTCTTGAGTAGGAGACAATCCATCACACATCATTGTGCTTGAAATTCTTGAAAGCAAATTTGTACTCATGAATTTATCATATCATGAGATGTTAAAGTTTTATATTTTAAAAATCTTTATTGATTTTGTTTATATAGTTCTCTGAACTTCTTTGTTGTGATTCCATAATCCAACAAAACCAAACATCCTTCACCTGTAATTCCCCAAGAAGACAACTTCGCAAGATCCCCTGGCAACATGTCTTTATACCTTTCCATGAAGGAAGAAATTGCGGATAAAAAGTCATTGCCGGTCATACAGTTTTCTCTTCCTACTGGTTGAACTCGTTGTGTAACCCCAGATTTTTGTCCTCCCACCGGCGCAGTTGCATCATATTCTGATCTTGCAGATAGTCCCATCGTTTTTCTTACTTCATTCCACGGAACTCCTATAATTTTTTCCGCTTTAGAAACTTCTGCATCATGAAGAGGGATGACTTTCTTTGAAACGACCCAATAAAATTCTGGATCATAATCTAACACCCCAGAAATGATCGATTCTACTTGAGGATCTCTTCCTGCCGTGACTTCAAGTTCATTTTGTGCCAGACCTTTTTCATCTTTAGCCAATTTAACGACTGAATTTCCGTCAAGTTCGAACACTAATCGTGAACTTCCTTCTCCGATTTGCTTTAATCCAAATTTGCTCAATGCTTTAAGCATTGCCTCAAAAGGAGTTTTTGATTCCCATTCTTCTGGGCTTTGGTATGCAGCAGTTATCCAATCAAGAGGATCAGAAGACGTTTCGACATCTTCCATTGCCATTTCATTGATCAATTCTCTGATATAAGCTTTTAATAAATCTTTTTTCATATCTCATTATAATTAACTCAATAATCATGAAAATTAAATTAAATGAGCTTAGAAAAATTATTAGAGAAATAATTGAAGAAGATTCCGTTGATCAAGGGCATGAACAATCAGGTGATCCTGAATCTGTCCAGTTAAACCACCAAGGTGATGGAAGCGAATATGATCAAATGGGAAATGCAGAGAAATAATCAGTCATCTGTTTCTATGCTCTTAAGCCAAATGAACTTATCAAAAGATCCTTTTTCATGACGCTTACGTTTCGTCTTTAGGTCTAAATCAGCATCGATAAAACCGTGTTGATATACCAGCGCCAACAAAACCTCATAAACGTCTGCGGCTTCTTCTAGAAATTCATTCGCGTCTTTCGAAGTAGAAGCTTTTACAAGCTCATCGACTTCTTCTCTGAGTTTGTCTACCAGCGCGGGAATCCTTTGCTCCTTAACAACGCTAACCCACTTGGCTTCCTTACCAGATTTTTTGATTAATTCAGGAATATTGTCTCGAACGAGTTTATTTGTTTTCATTTGCAGTTGACTCCAGTGCGCTATAATCTTCGATATTTCCTTCTTGAACGTCTACCACTTTCATATCGCGAGGGTTGATAATCGTATGAAGAGGCGTGGCAAAAGCTGATGAAATTGAGAAGGTAAAATTCGGATCTACTCCTACTGCCATATCGATTAATCCGTATTGCGATTTCCACTGAAATGTAGAAGAAGCCGTTGGTGGTCCATTTGCTTCACTGTTTGTCGTCATTAAAACTACAATTTTAATTCCCAACCCTTGTGAAGACCAGTCTTCTGCCAAATTTTGTAGTTGTTTCGCCTCAGAAGCGCAAGCAGAGCATTCGTATTTTGAAGTGATGACTAAAACAGCATTAATACTCTTGCTCCCATCGGGATCGTACCATTGATGAGGACTTAACGTATTCAATTGTGATGTATTCGGATCTCCCTCTAGATATCCTGGCCATGTTAAGGACTCTGAAATGGTTTGACCAACGTTGTAACCAACATTTTCTTGGGGCCATGAGGGTTGTCCGTCACCTGATGAAGTTGATGAGACCGATGAAGTAACTGTCACGCCAACAGACGTTTGAGAACCAAAGATGTTTTTTCCTTCAAAGTCCCTGTTAGGTCCACACCCGACGAGAAGACTAATGAGACCAATCAAGCTTTTCTTCATGACTTTCTCCTGCGCTTAGAGCTCACATAATCGTGCATTGCAATCGAAGCAGCTGCTCCGACATTCATACTTCGAACAGAACCGTAGTTTGGAATCTCAACAAACTTGTCGCATAGACTCAACACTTCTTGCGGAATTCCATTACATTCTTCGCCGACTACAATGCAGGGCGGCTTTTCAAGATTCCAGTTAAAATCGTATAAAGACACGGTTTCGGAAATGTTGTTCTCAAGGGCGACTAATGTGTAATTCTTTTTGATTTCAAAGACGCCATCGATATCATCGATAAATTGCATCTTTGTGTAGTTATGAACGCCAACACAACCTCTTCGATCGAATTTCTTTCTTCCTAAATAATAGAAATCCCTCGCGCCGTGGAAATTTGCAGATCGTAGCACTGTTCCAATGTTAAAGTCACCATTGATGTGCGTCATCAGGATTGCAAATTCGTTTGAGCGTTGATCCAAACGTTGGTTGATTTCTTCGTTTGTCAATCCCTTAAATTCATCGATGACATTTCGTGTCCACTGGCAAAATGGGCTTTCTGGATCGTACGGCATGATATGATCATATCAATTTAATTGTTACATTTGCACCTATTTCCGTTGAGTACGTTTTCTTGAACGAATACGTATTCATATGCGAAGTTCAACTAGCAAAGTTGTCACTTCTTTATTGATGTTGTTGATGATGATTACGACGTCGATCAGCCCATCTGCATGTGGTCCAACGGTCATATACATGGGCGGCAATAGAGAGGTTTTAAATGTGTCGGAGAAAGCAGAAGTTTGCGTCGACGTGAATAAGAAATATTTGCCAGAAGTGCTGGATGCAATTTATGCTTGGGATTCAGCGATAAGAAACTGGAAGCACCTAGCTCCCAGGTTGGGTCCAGACTTTGATGATTGCAATTACATGATAAAAGAGGTCGATCCAGACGATGATACCGGTCCAAGGACTCTTGGCGCGACTTCAAGATTGTTTGGAAGAGAAATTAAACTATACCGTGGAAGATATGAGATCGATCCGTTGTCAATTACTCTTCATGAAATAGGTCATGCTTTAGGTGCAAGACACATGCCAGGTACTATGATGAATGATGAGATCATTTATTTTAAATACAGGTGTCCTGACGCTGCTACTGTTGCTCAAGTTGCCATAGCAAATGGAATCGACCCAAGCACTCTTTCGTGGTGTAGGCAATCTTTTTAATCATCTGTACAAGGACATATACCGTTCGCCTCTATCGCACAACATAGTTACAACAATTCCGTCGGGCTTGTTTGTGTCTATCCATCGTTCTGAAGCCACAAGGTTTGCCCCTGAACTAATCCCGACGAGCAAACCAGTTTCTTTTGCAAACCGTTTGGCTCTTTCAATAGCTTCTTCTGTCTTCACTACGATGGTTTCATCCATATCGGCTTGCTTCGCAAGGAAATCTCTTCCGTCTCCAATGCCTTGAATCCCGTGTGGCGACTCGGTGGGGACGACCATACAAACTTTGACATGACCATTGTCTTTCAAGAATCCAGATTCATTACGAACATATTGTCTAATACCTTCGATTGTTCCACCTGTCCCAGACCCATGGATGAATGCAGACCACTTCACTCCCATCAACCAAGTCTTCATGGATATTTCTGGCGCTGTTATCGTACGGTGACACTCAACGTTGTCGGGATTGCTGAACTGCATCGGAGACCATGACCCTGAATTTGCTACAATAAATTCGTCTCTCATCTTTATAGCCGCTTCAAAGTCGCTGGGAGGTGCCTCGACAATCTCAGCCCCATAAACACGCATCATCTGCTTTCTTTCTTCAGACATGTTACTCGGCATGAAGATGACACATCTCGATCCAATACTGGCTGCTAAGGCGCTTAAAGATATACCGGAATTTCCACTCGTCGCTTCGCACAAGACAGTACCAGACTTGATGTGACCAGATTCGATTGCTTTACATAGCACATAGGCAATCATTCTGTCCTTCACAGACCCGGTAGGATTAAATGTTTCTAATTTGGCATATAGTTTATCTGAAACTTTTATCAGAGGGGTATTTCCACATGCTTTCTTGAATTCTTCAGACATACGTAAGTAACTATACTCCTTGAAGGTCTAATTTTTTTAACCTGCTAATAAATGTCCATCCGACTTTTCCGCATGATGAGACAACCTTTATCGAATAATCTCTAGAAGATGATTTTTCATCAATCTCGATGACGACTAAAAGTCCATCTGGATGTACATGACCGATGTCTGCAGAAATATTCATTCCTGATTGAGGTCTTAACCAAATTCCACCATTATACCCAGGGTCGATGCCTGTAAGTTCTCCAACCTTAAACCCGGATCTCATTTATAGATTATATCTTTTAATTCAAAAGATTAATTTATACTTTATTTTAAGCTGCTTATGAAACAAATACCAACACCAGAACAAATCAAACAACTTCAACAAAACTGCTACAACATCCAAGAGTGGCTTGACCACGTGCATGGCTTTTGCCAAGATACGGTTAACGAAGCCTATTTCAAGCTTTCGCAAGACGGTAGCGGTGATCCTACCCAGAAGTGGGTGTCGGGAATCATGGACATAGCCATGGCTGTTGTTGCTGACTTAGATTTTCCTGGCGCGGCCATCACGGGATATGCGATGCAAAGCCTCGTGGGTTCTTTCTCTAGCGACACGCCTGAACCTCTCAACAAGGCTTTCGGTGACGTGTGGGGTAGATTCTCAACCACCTTCCAGACGATGCAAGATTCCTTCGGCGATTATGCTACTAACCCAGAGGAAAACTGGGATAAGACGATCAACGATCCTTTCACAGGCAAGACTTTTACAGTGAGTGACTTGGGCCGAGGTGACGTGTTCTTTCCTAGTAGAAATCCTCAGGTGGGAGACCAGAGGTTTTATAACCCAGCAAAATACGACGAAGCGTCAGACAAAACCGTGGCAGCTTTCAAATACAATCTCGTCAAGAACGTGATCGGTAAGAAGTGGAACATCCTCCATTCTCCCAAGAACGATTTCTGGGATGGCTGGTCTGACGACGATGCTCGAAAGTTTGCAAAGGATCAAACGAATTCCAATAGAGACATCATAGTTCTATGGTGGCCTGACCAAGATGGATCTTGCGCCGGATGCCCAAACAGCGGTATGTCAGTGACGGAACCTCGTCTGGGAGTAGGTGACTGGTACTCTAGCTGGGACTATTACCATGGAGAAAGCGCATCAAAGGATATGTGCGATTGGCTCATGCAAGATGATGGTTACGGTACCATACTCAATCCTGACGCTATCACCACTCGACACGATGTATTCTATAACTGGCCTATGGAGGGTAATTTGACAGATCATCCAGAGGGTCGAACGGGGGTTAGTAAAGATCTACCACCAGTTACAGAAGAGAGTCGAGAAAGAGCTAGGGATTGGCATAACCTCTTTTCAAATGTTTCTCGTAGCGAATTAGAGGCTGGACTTGTACAAAAAACGATAGATGATCCATCATTCAAGGCTAATTTGGTTCGTAATCCAAAGGAAGCAATAGAAAATTACCTTGGATTGAAGATTCCAGAAGAAGTCAAATTAGAAGTGATCTTGGAAAAACCAGGCGATTACAAGTTGGTGCTTCCCTATGTCGGTAGACCAAAAAAATCTGGTCATTAGTATCTACGGTTTATGCTTCCGCTGGGATACATTTGAATGTCTAATGCATAATACGGTAGAGTTGTTTCACCTAGTCTTCCAGCAACCCTGTAAGCAAATTTTGTTCCATTTACTTTCATTTCTTCAAGAACAACGACTAATTCATTCATCCAAATTGGTCCACCGATCGGTAAAACTCTAGCTAAACAGCCAACCTCGACAGGCAACCAAACAGTAGGTTGCGCCCATGATGGCGTTTCTACTTTCCATTCTCCCAAGCTACTGCTGGGTATGATGGACCATGCCATGACAATAAATATTCGTCATGGAACTAATTCTTGTTTTTTAGATTTAGAAATCTATCTGTAGAAGAATCAAGTTCCTAAAGAACCGCCTGTTCCACCTAAGGTATCAACGGGTTGGCCCGTACGAATATCAATAACCTGTGTTCTTTTACGACCGTATTGAACGTCACGTTCAGATGTTACATCTGCTTCTTTGAAGAATCCTTTCAACTTTTCGTAGTCGTTGTGCATTTCTTCAGCTTGGTCACGGTTCACATCCATATTGAAGTACATGTCTATGTAATTTGGGAGTGCGGATGGGACTTTTTTCTTGACTGCATCAAAAAAACGATAGTAGTCGCCTTGGGCTTCTTCTTTTAACGCATCAATATCTGGAATCTTTGATGCTAGCTGCAGCCAAAGACCAAGATGCTTTTGTCCTTCTTTAAATTTTGCATAATCTTCTGCGGATTGTTCTAGGGTCGTGTTTTCAGAAATAACTCTAGAAACTTCTTCCTTGATGATGTCTCGCAATTGTCTTACTGTGATCTTCATGGGATATAACTATATACCTTATGATAGAAAATTATTTCTCCCAATACACTGTCTCTCCCCTACGATAATATTTCATATTCAATTTTGCTTCATCACTTGTGAAGTGTTTATCTTTAAATGTAACAAAGTTATTTGGTAATAATCCGAATTGTCCGCAAGATAATTCAATCAAATTTAAAGGTTTATGTTCTTGAGGGTATCTGCTGTATCCATCTGACCAATCAATTATGATCCCAGTATGTCTACCTTCATACTTCGAAGGACGAATGATTTCGCACTCCAATCCCTCTAAATATTTTGCGTGAAAAGTTTGAATATCGTCTCCCATGCAAGACCAGGGCATCAAGTTTTCTAGCTTCTCATCAAAATAGTCAAAAGTCGATAATGCGTGCAATGGAAGACCACTCCAGTTTGCCCCAGATTCCAACATCACGTGACACAATAAAACCTGATGTGGTCTTGAATAAACTCCATACCAAATTCCAGATGTACATCCACTAGGCATTGCGGGTCCAAGAAATTCATTTTTCACGTTAACATAAAGATGAAACGGAAGATTTTCATTTCTACCCATAAAACCTCTTTGTAATTTAAGATCTTTTCTTCTTTTTCTGCAATTCGCGATCAACAGCAGAATGCCATTCAGGTAATGTCCACCCCACCTGAGGAAGCAACTCAGTAAAAGCTTTAGAAGTCATGTTAGCTCGAAGATCTGCATTCTCAACGTG
>Ga0214917_10001785_pt1 | contig 27312 bp, 27 predicted proteins | sample LL_1208_BB_MetaG_FD_177983 | JGI IMG/M metagenome (GOLD analysis project Ga0214917, IMG submission 177983) | Freshwater microbial communities from Lake Lanier, Atlanta, Georgia, United States - LL_1208_BB | ecosystem: Environmental > Aquatic > Freshwater > Lake | place: USA: Georgia | collected... | reverse complement strand
GGTGTCAGTCGGGCGTTGGGGTGGGTATGCATGGGGTGTGAGGTCAGTGGGTCGGAGGTGACACCCGGACCATGGCGACCTCACACCTCCTTGTCAGCTGAACTGCGAGCACCTGATTAACTCCACCGTTTCCGATCTGACCCCCAGTTCTGAACTGGCCCTGTGCCTTCAGGTTGATCTGTCGATAGGAAGCGGTGGGGCCCCATCAGCCAGCACGAGGTGACCTGGTAGGAGCCTGGTCGAGAGGCCCCGTCGCAGTTCTGTCAAGCGTGCCTTGCTGATGGTGTTCCTCCCCAGCACCATCCCTTCACGAATGGCACGAACAAATCTGGCATCCGCCCCTGCGCCTGGCGGGGATTCAGAACCAGTCTCCGTTTACATCGGTATCGACACCCACCGCGACTTTCATGTGGCGGTGGCCCTCGGCGGTCAGGGTTGCTTGCTCGGTGAGATGAACCTGCCGGCCTGCACAGCTGGCTACGAGGCTCTCCTGGACTGGGCTCTGGAGCTCGCCGAGGGCCAGGCGACCTCCCTGCTGTTCGGGATCGAGGGCACCGGCTGCTACGGAGCGGGGCTGTCACGCCATCTCCAGGCTGCCCAGTGCAGCGTGCGTGAAGTGAACCGTCCGAATCGGCAGACACGTCGCCAACGAGGAAAGGATGACGCGATCGACGCAGAAGCGGCTGCCCGAGCGCTGCTGGCTGGGACAGCGACGGCCGTGGCCAAGGCCGGCAATGCTGATGCGGAGATGCTCCGGGTTCTCAAGAGCACAAGGGATTCAGCGGTGCGGTGCCGCACCCGGGCGATCACCCAGCTCAAGGCACTCCTGATCGTTGTGCCGGCGGAGCTGCGGGAGTCCCTCCAGCACCTCGACACTGCAGAGCTGGTCAACCGCTGCCTCAACCGAAATGAGGAGGTGGCCTCCAGCCCATTGACGGCAGCCTGTCTGGTGATGAGGACCCTGGCAGAACGTATCCGCCATCTGGAGCAGGAACTCATGGTGCTGGGCCGGCAGCTCGATCGGATTACACAGGCAGTCGCGCCGGGTCTGAGGGCTGCCCAGGGCATTGGGCCTGACAACGCCGCTGCCTTGCTGATCGCCGCCGGTGACAACCCGCAGCGGTTGCGGTCTGAGGCTGCTTTTGCCGCACTCTGCGGTGCTTCTCCGATTCCTGCCAGTTCGGGAACTCGCCAGCGCCACCGGCTGAACCGCGGCGGAAACCGTCAGGCCAACTGCGCCTTGTTCCGCATTGCTCTGAATCGGCTGCGCTGGGATCCGGCCACCAAGGCGTATGCCGAGAGAAGAACGGCTGAGGGGAAGAGCAAGCGAGAGATCCTGCGCTGCCTCAAACGGTTCATTGCTCGCGAGGTCTATCGCCTGCTGCAGGCTGGGTCCCTACGCCCGGAAGTCACGAGGGCGTGAAATCGGGAACAGGATGCTCAGCACTCCATCAGGATGGTGGACCGCCCTGGCTAGAAGCTCAGCGAGCCTGATGGCCGAGCCTGGCCAAGGACACCATCCAGTTGGGAAAAGCCAAAACAGCTTGACGATGCATAGGAGCATCAATCTGCTGGGACTACACACCTAACCCACCTTTCCAGATAAACAACCTACAGAAACAGAACAGACAGGTCATAAAGTTTAGGATGCCACTGCAAAGGGAACTGCAACATTTTTGTCTAGCCAAAAGCCAATAATCAGCTCAACCGCTGCAAGGGTAATGACCCAAGACAAGCCACCGAATAGGAGGGCTATGGCAAGCACTGCAGTGGCGGTGATATAAAGTATTGAGACGCGGGCATGGGACCACCCCGCCTGATGGAGTCTCTGAAAGAGATGGAGCCGATGGGCTTGAAACACATTCATGCCGACTAGAAGGCGGCGGGGTACACACAGGCAAGCGTCTCCCAACAAAGGGGTGGCAACCAAGAGCAAACCTAGCGCTTCGGGCCAGGTGGAGGCTTGAAGTACCAAGCCAGCAAACAGAGCGCCAAGGAAGGTGCTGCCAACATCGCCCATGAACACCTTGGCGGGATTCCAGTTCCAGAACAGAAAGCCCAGCAGCGCCCCTACCAGGGACCAGAGAGGCCATGGAGCAGATAGCTTAATAGCTAGTGCACTTATGGCTACGGCCATGCAGCCGGCCACGATGCCATCGAGGCCGTCCATGAAGTTGGTGAAGTTGACCACAGCAGTAACCGCGATTACCAGCACAGGCAGTGCCCACCAGGGCAACGTCAACGAACTGGCCATAATCATCAACATTGCAGTGGCAAGCTGAACGCCATAGCGGAGGCCAGCTGATAGGTCATGGCGATCATCCAAAAATCCCAGAACAGCAAGTGGCAAGGCGAGCAATGACAACCGAGCTAATGCTGTGGCACTCGGAGGTTGCACCATCGGCAGAACAGCAGCACTGGCTAAAACCGCAAATAAAACAAAGGCAACACCTCCGCCACGAGGCGTGGGCTTTTTGTGGGAACTACGGGCGTTGGGCTGATCAAGTAGGCGATGGTTCAAGAAAGGGAGAAGACCCCAGAGGAGCAGGGCGCAGAAGAAAGCAGACAAAAATAGCGCTAACAAACGTGTGAGTACCAAAGAAAGCGACACGAATAGTGAGAAGAAAATCAGCTGGAAAACGCGCAAAGGCAAAAACCGATTTGGGCAGCATTCAGAGCGATAGCTCGCAAGGGCTGAAAGGGAACTGATTGCGGGTACAGCACATGGGATCGTTAAAAATGCTTCCGAATGTGTTGGACAGGCGGTTCATAGCTAATCAGGTACAGGAAACGATTGAGGAGGCCTAGCCGTTAGCTGATAGCTAGGGGTGAAACCCGCCAAATCGGCACCCAACCGCAGGATAGCCTCATAAGCCTTGGGGGAACGGAGCAAGAGCGGTGCCGTGCCAAGGAAGAACAACTGGTTGGGTACTTTCAGCAAACGACAGCAACGGGCTGGATCGCCGGGGGGAAGAGCTTGCTGCAGGGCACGCAGCATTGCATAATAACTAATTGTGTTGTCCCCGCCTAAGGCAATGCACCGAGGAAGATGAGTATCCCAGCCGCGATCAAGGAATTGAACTAGGAGATGGAAAGCCACCGCGGCCAACTGCCTAGCGTGGATGGGTTGACGCAGGCCTGTGTGTTCTGGGAGAGGCAGGAACCGTAGTTGACGCATCAGTTGTACCAGTCGGCTAATATTGTTGTCGGAATAGGGACCAACGCGGCCATAGATAAGCGTGGGGCGCAAGATTCGGCACGGAACCTGTAAATAACTGCAGGTGTCAAGCAGCTGGTCTTCAGCAGTGGTGAGGCTGGCGACTAGTTCACGATCATAACGATTGAAAGCGAAGCGCTTAGTAATTGCCGATGAGGAAGAGCAGGCAATTAGTCCACGCAATCCCTCTAACCGGTCAGGGAAATCCTGAGCAATGCACTGAAGGAATGGGGCAAAATGCCATATTGGTCCAAAGCTAATCCAAAGGCAAGGGGCGGTGAGATCTCCACCAGGCCGAAAGGACGCCGGATCACTGAAGTTAGCCGGCAATAGGGCGGGATTGCTGCGGGAATAGGAAAAGACGGGAAGAGAAGGTGAAGCGGGACGGAGCTGCTGGATCAACGCTTCACCAGTTGGCGTCGACGCACCAAAAAGATGGATTCGCAGATGCGCAAGAGATGTACAATGATGTAATAATGAACGGGCCCTAGAAGCGATGGCAACACGAACAAGCTTTTATGATATAGACTGTAACAGGATCGCAGAAAGGTGGGCTACCTAAATATGAAGAATAAAGTTAACAAGGCACAAAACCGGTCCAAAAATACAAACAAAGCATGGAATGGATTGAGGTAGAAAAGACCTTGTTCACGGGGAGGACGGTGAAAAACGCTAAAAACACGAAGAGATGAATCTCCAGTCAGTAAAATCAACAGAAAAGGGAAGCATAAGAGCCGATCTACATCAGAAGCGCAACGATGCCAGTGCCTGATCCTTGTTATCGAAGAAACAGTTGAAGGGCATCCACCACCTAGAAACAGTATCCTCATTCATAGCATGATCAATTGTAAGAATAAAAGGCTTTGCCAAAGCACCGTTGAATAGCTTCGCTACGAAATGGGAAATCCCAAGACCACAGGCGAAGAAGGTAAGGTAGCGAATGAAAATAATTGAGAAAAACACAGAAGAGCAAACAGACGAAATAAAGTATAATGCTTTACCCAATAGAACTGGGTCGGATGACGTGGCCCCCAGAAATCGGTCCAGGGTGAATGAGAGTCCTCATCCGGCCAGACTGGGCCGGGGACTCCACCATGAAACGCACCCGTCACACACCTGAGCAGATCATCCGCAAGCTCAAAACGGCTGACCAGCTGATTGCCCAGGGCCAGACCGTCGCAGAGGCCTGCCGAGTTCTGGAGGTGTCTCAGCCCACCTACCACCGCTGGCGTCAGCTCTACGGCTGCATGAAGGCAGAAGAGGCCAAACGGCTCAGCCAGCTAGAGAAGGAGAACGCCCGGCTCAAAAGGCTTTTGGCAGAAGCGGAGCTCGACAAGGCGATGCTCAAGGATCTTGCCGAGGGAAACTTCTGAGCCCGGAACGTCGCCGGCGGGCCGTCACGGTCCTGCAGGAGCGCTACCGGGCATCCCAGCGGAGGATCTGCCGCCTGGTGGGCCAGCACCGCAGCAGCCAGCGCCATGTCTGCAAGGTCGTCGATCTTAAGGAGGCTAAGCTGAGGCATCGTCTCCGCGAGATCGCCGCTGCGCTGCAAAGCGCACCTCACGGTGCGACGCACATCCGCTGGGGCCGGCGGATGGCCCATCGCCTGCTGCGGCGGGAAGGCTGGACGGTGAACCACAAGCGGGTGCACCGCCTTTGGCGCGAGGAGGGGCTGCAGCGGCCCACCCCGAGAAAGCAGAAGAGGGCACGGCCGGCTGACGGCTCCGTGCGGCGTCACAAGGCCGAGCACCCGCACCAGGTCTGGGCCATGGACTTCCAGTTCGACGCCACGGCCGATGGCCGGCGGCTCAAGTTCCTCAATGTGATCGACGAGCACAGCCGTCTCTGCCTGGCCATCCGGGTGGGCAGGCGGTGCAAGGCCAAAGACGTGGTGGCGGTGCTGGAGGAGCTCACCTGCCTCAACCCAGCCCCAGCGTTCATCCGCAGCGACAACGGGCCTGAATTCATCGCCCACGACCTCAAGCGCTGGAGCGAGAGCAGCGGCACCACCACGGCGTACATCGAACCAGGTTCACCGTGGCAGAACGGCTTTGCCGAGTCGAAAGAGCTCCGCTCGACTGCGTCTACAACAGCCGGTTCAGGGATGAATTCCTGAACACCGAGCTGTTTAACACCGCGGCCGAGGCACAAGCCTTGGCTGATCGCTGGCGCTGGGAGTACAACACCTTGAGGCCGCATTCGGCCCTCCAGGGGCGTACGCCCCTGGAGGCAGCTCAACCAGCTGCTGCATAACCACCCGCTCTCATAAGCACTGGACCGATAAAGGGGGTCACGTCAGGACCTCTAGAGAAGAAATCAATGATAGGAAGAAAGACCAAAAGGTTCTGTGGCAAGGCTGGGAGATCGAGGCAAGACAAAGGTTGAGAGCAGGGATTTTTTCGAGCAATAAAATAAAGCCAAATGGCAATACTCAGTTAAGAAGGTAAAACATGCAAAGGGAAAGACCGATAGACAAAAGGCGGTAGGTAAAACTATAGAAGCAAGGCCCTATAGTAAATAGCAAGAAACCGACACAAAGGTTTTCTATAGTTGACCTAAAGATATATTAGACGAGAGAACAAAGTAAGTTTTCAAGCCTGTCAAGCAAAGCACTCTTACCGAACTCTTGGCGGGCATATGAAATACCATTAGAACCCATCTGAAGCCGAAGTTTAAGTGGCATGTTTGAAAGTTGAAGCACAAGTTTAGAAAGGCCCAAAGAATCACCGGCACCGCATACAAGACCCGCATTAGCATTGGTGATGATAGATGCACCCTCACCATCAAGCATGCCAAGCAATGGCACACCAGAGACCAAGTAAGTCTGCAACTTACTTGGGATAGTTAGCGAGAATGCTGGCTTTTTGGACAATGAAATGAGTAGTGCATCAGCTGATTTAAAGAAAGAAGGCATCCTTTCATAAGGAAAGCGACCAAGCAAAAAGAAACAATGCGAAAGACCCCGCGAAATTACCTGAGACTTGACCCAATTATACCGACTACCACTACCAACAATGACCCATCGTATACGAGAATTAGTGCTTAGAATTTGTGCAGCATTTAGAATGGCAGGGAAGTCCTGAGCATCACCTATATTACCGGCAAAGAGAACCGTAAAGACACCAGAAACTATCGGGAGTTCAGGAGGGTGGCTTGTTTGAGAAAGAACGGGGAAGCCATCAGACCAATTAGGTAAATAATGGATGCGGGACGAATCATTTACATACTCGGATATCTTACTCGCGAATGACATAGACTGTACGAGAATAAGAGTAGCTTGTTTGTAGATAAAAGAAACCAATATCCTTGCAAAAGAGACTGAAAAAGAGGATTTAAGTATATTAAGGGAGACGAGGGTGTCCGGCCATAAGTCTTGAACCCATAGTACCAACGGAAGGCCCCTTAAGCGAGATATCAGGATACCCGGTAGAACGAGGGTAATAGGGGATAATTGATAGACAAATACAAGATCATAGGTATTCACATGAAGACGAAACACGCCATAAACACTTGCACATAATGCAAAGCTAATATAGTTGAGAATTAGTCGAACGGGACTAGAGCCCCTAGGTAACATGGGTGATCGAAATACTCTTGCTCCATGGAAGGTATCATAAAGATGTTTGTTATTGATATAATCTGGAAAGATTTTACCAGATGGGTAATTAGGAATACCAGTAAGTACCGATACTTGATGACCACGAGAAATGAGATCCACAACAAGCTCGTTTACACGAAAACTCTCAGGCCAAAAATACTGGGAAACAACGAGTATCTTCACGAGCGAATTATTGGCTCGACCAGACAACACGGTTAATATAGTCAACATAACTCATGACGACCCTCAACACTTGCTTAGATACGGGGCTACCCACGTAATCAGGCACGATATCTATGAGCCGAACGGAATTGTCATGCTCAGAGAGAACGATGGAGACTGCATCAAGAACACGATCCTTCCTCAAACCGCTCATGATTAAAGTTCCTACATCCATACCCTCTGGCCGCTCGTGTGCGTTCCGTAGAGTAATTGATGGTAAATTGAGCAATGAACTCTCTTCGGTAATTGTTCCACTGTCAGATAAGACACATAAGGCTTCCATCTGGAGTTTAACATAATCAAAAAAACCGAAGGGCTTTAGAAAGTGTATATGGGGATTAAGTGTGACTAACTGCATTTTATCAAGCCTTGCTTGGGTTCGGGGATGTGTAGAGACAATGACCGGACAGTTATATATATCAGCAAGTGCATTCAATGTGTCGACCAAATTCAACATATTCTGAGGACTATCAACATTCTCTTCCCGATGAACACTAACAAGAAAGAAGTTTTTGGATTTGAGATTCATCCGCGATAAAATATCCGAACGAAGTATCATCGGCATGTAAAAATCTAAGACCTCCTGCATGTGAGAGCCTGTTTTAATGATAGTCTCAGGCCGAATACCCTCAGCGATGAGATAACGTCGTGCATGTTCTGTAAGAACGAGATTAATGTCACTCAAATGATCAAGAATTTTGCGGTTTAGTTCCTCTGGAACACGTTGATCGAAACAACGATTACCGGCTTCGAAGTGGAAAACAGGAATCTTGCGACGTTTGGCTGAAATAACTGCAAGGCATGAGTTAGTGTCGCCGTAAAGAAGTACGGCGTCAGGCTTTTCCACATCCATGACAGCATCGGATTTCTCAATTACAAGAGCAATCGTTTGCGCTGCGTTACTGCCGACTGCGCCAAGAAAATAATCAGGCTTACGAATAGATAGATCGTCAAAGAATACCTGATTTAATTCAAAATCATAGTTTTGACCTGTGTGAACGAGGACATGCTGCGTATACTTGTCAAATTCTGCGATGACACGTGACATCTTAATAAGTTCGGGACGTGTCCCAACAATAGTCATTACTTTAAGCACAAAGTTGTTCCTGAATAAAATCAAGTTTGAGAAGCAATGCCTTTATCTCGTCAACATTAAGGCGTTGAGTATTATGCGAAGTATAGTCGTCTAATTTAGAAATATCGAGCTCACCCTGAGTAAAGTACTTAGCATAGTTAAGGTCACGATTATCTGCGGGAACTCGATAATAAGCACGCATATCATGGGCGCGGGCCATATCCTCCCTAGAAATTAAAGACTCATACAACTTCTCACCATGACGAGTACCGATTACTTGTATTGGACTGTTGCTATTGAATAAGTCTTTAAGAGCTTGAGCTAAATCTAATACAGTTGAGGCAGGCGCCTTCTGTACAAATATGTCACCCTGCTCACAGTGTTCATAAGCGTACAGGACGAGATCAACGGAATCATCAAGAGACATCAAGAAGCGTGTCATATTGGGATCTGTGATGGTGAGAGGTTTGTTGTTCTGAATTTGCGAAACAAAAAGAGGGATGACAGAACCTCGTGAAGCCATGACATTGCCGTAGCGTGTGGCGCAAAATAAGGTTTCGCCTTTACGCTGGGATCGTGATTTGGCTATCAGTAGTTTCTCGGCCATCGCCTTAGATAAGCCCATGGCGTTAATAGGATATACAGCTTTATCTGTGCTTAGGACAACAACACGCTTGACACCGCAACTTGTGGAAGCATTCAACACATTCTCTGTGCCAATAATATTAGTAAGAACTGCTTCCATAGGATAGAACTCGCAGGACGGCACTTGCTTAAGAGCAGCTGCATGGAATACGTAGTCAACACCACGCATTGCGTGGTAAACACTGTCGTAGTTGCGAATATCTCCAATATAAAATTTAAGCTTATCATTCATATTGGAGATGCGCATATCTTCTTGCTTTTTTTCGTCCCGACTAAAGATGCGTATCTCTCGTACTTGAGTAGATAGAAAACGTTTTAGTACTGCATTGCCGAAAGAACCTGTTCCGCCTGAGATAAGTAGAGTTTTGTCTGCAAACATGGTGCAACTCAAGAAATCAAGGTAATGAGTGAAATCGCATAGATCTAATCAGATCAGGCCATTCAGGTGGTATGTAACCAGTTGCTTTGCGAAATCGGGAAGAGTCCAGGGATCTGTTAATCACGGGAAGATTGGTAGGAACAAGAACGGCAGAAGAAGCATATTCCTGCCCGACCAGCCTTAGCAAGTCATACTTGCTAATCGGTTCAGAGGAGACATGGTAAAGCCCATGCAAATCAGCATTAGGGAGCACATAATCGCGTACTATTCTAGCAAACTCGACCGTTGTCAATCCGGAAAAAACTGCATTTGTATAACCTTTAACTTCACCACTCTGCGAGAGAAACCAATTGATTAAGCTTTTTGAAGAACACAACTCATGGCCTATGATGGAAGTTCGCAAGGTAATCGAGTGCGGGTAGTACAATTCGCCGATCAACTTAGTGCGACCGTACAAATCGGTTGCATCCGGGATATCGTCTTCTTGGTAATTACCAGTTATACCTGAAAAAACACAATCTGTGCTAACATGGATTAGTCGTGCTCCAATCAATGCGCATATTTGAGCGAGGCGATGGGGAAGAATTGTGTTTATTGGGATAGCGCACAACGGGTCGTCAGCTTCAGGAAGCTGCTTAACTAAGCCAATACAATTAATCACAATATCTGGTCTAGTATCAAGAAAAAGCCGTTGAAGGCTATCGGTGCTATTAGCATCAATACCTGTAACAATGCGTGAGTGAAGTTCAGATGGCATATAACGGAGCAAACTAGGAGTCCGAGCGGAGCCCCAAACACGAAACCCTGGACTATTGGCAAAGAAACGCAACACGGAGTTACCTAACATGCCGGTTGCGCCAACAACAAGGAGTGTTGTTAAAGGTTGAGTCAATGAAATACTCCTGCGAATCTAGGTACTGAGTTGAAAACGAGGATCAAGATGACATATTAGAAAGCTAAAGATCAATGACATAGTTTATCTTTCTCAAAGGATGATGGATAACTAATTAATACAGCCTTAAAATCACCCTTAAAGACAAATAAGCTACCGGCAGCAGCGCCGACAACACCACATTTTTCGAATAATTCAGCAATGTCGGCAAGTGAACCTGCACCTCCTAATACAGTAATCGGTAAATTAATGGCATCACGTATCTTTTGTGCGAGTTTTAAATCGTAACCAGTCATAAGACCATCACGATCAATTGAATTGATAAGGACTTCTCCAGCTCCCAACTTCATTGATTGAGTGGCAATCTCTAATGGTGAGCTCCAGGTATTCTTTGTACCGTTATGTGTCCAGACCTGTTGTTTTCCGAATAGACCAGTCTTAACATCCAAAACTACAACAATACTTTGTGAACCAATTTCAGTGGCAAGCTCAGAGATAAGCGATGGCGTCTCTGATGCGGCCGTACCGAAAGCGAGCTTTTCAACGCCTAATGAAATAATCTGTCGTGCCTGAGATATATTGGTTATGCCACCTCCATAACAAAGTGGCATTCGACACTCTGCAGCTAGCTCAGAGATTAGTCGAAAGTTTGGTTCTCGGCATTGAACAGTGGCATCAATATCCAAGATGATTAGTTCATCAACCTCCTTTTCGTTGAACAGTCTGACAGTATTAATAGGATCTCCAATGTATCTTGGATTTTTAAATACAGTTGTCTTGACCAGGCCTTCGTCATGAAGAAGAAGGCAGGGGATAACGCGAGGACGTAACATTTTATATTCTCGAAAAGTTTTTTAATAGGTTAATGCCAAAACGATGGCTTTTTTCAGGGTGGAACTGAACACCATAGATTGAGCCCTTGCACACCACAGAAGGAAACATGTGGCCATAGGTAGAAACCGCTGCAACATCTGCAGAATTACTGCAATCGAAATAGTAAGAGTGTAGAAAATAAAAGCGTGGGTCTGCCTCAGATCCTTGGAAGAGGGGATTTCCAGATAATGCAGTAACGTCATTCCAGCCCATATGAGGAAGGATCAAATTTGGAGTTTCAGGCATTCTGAGGCTTCGAACTTTGCCTGAAATCCAGCCTAAACCAGCTAGCTGACCTTCATCACTGCAATCGGAAAGAATCTGCATGCCAACGCAAATTCCAAGGACAGGTATGCAGTTATCTAACACCAACTCGTCTAATAGTGAACGCATACCAGAACGCTGCAATTGCTCCATCGCATGGTCGAAGGCTCCGACGCCAGGGAGAATGAGCTTGGTTGCACCTATAAGATCAGCAGTGGTTCTCGCTAAGTCGACGGGAACATTAAGACGCTTGAATATATTCTGAAAAGCACGAACATTACCCAACCCATAATCAATAATTTTAATCATCGGATAATTGCTCTCTGGACTCCAACGGAACGCATTAGCTTAGTACCAAGGTCTATTAACGCATGACGGGATTTATAGTCACGCCAACTCTTATTAGGACCCTTATGCAACGTTCTTAATTCATCGACAGATATACCAAGCTTGGTTGCTACATATTCGAAATCATGTTCGATTGTGTTCTCATCGTAAGCGGGTTGAGCTATTCTCAAACAAGCCTCTTCACGAGACATTTGCTTTGTTAAAATAAGACTAGAAAAGTGGGCGCGACGCTTATCGTAGCCAAACTTAGTCGGCAGCCAATAGCCCTCATAAAATCTGGTGAAACGTGATTCATAGTGCTTATGCTCATACTTGCGCCAGCCATATTTATCCATAAGGAGACGCATTGCATCATCCTTTACATAAGACACACAATTAAGGGGGCGCCATACATGTACTCGCTTAAAATATCGATAATATATCTTATAAGTAAAAATGTCGCATGTTGGGAAGGATTTAAGTGCACGGACTCCAAATTTAGAATGTATGTCTTTCAGTTGCACTAAGTCAGAAGCATGATATGCCCACTCTAATGGTTCACGCACGCATTCCGTAGAGTAGTTTCCCCCGTTAAGAATATATCTAAAATTATGTTTGGCGGCAAAGTTATAGAGAGAAGCAAAAAAGGCATGATCTTGTGGCGTGTCTAGATGCGGGACTTGTGCCTTGAAATAGGCCAATTGCAAATCCCGCATTTCTTTCCAATTGATAACTTCTGTATGAAGGTGTATGCCTAGGTGATCGACAATGCACTCAATATTGTGGACAGCTTGTTGCGAGTTCCAACCAGCATCAACATGGAAGATGAGGGGTCGTAATCCAAACTTTTCCTTGGCTAAATAGGCGAGATATGAGCTATCGACTCCACCACTAATACCAAGGATGCAATCGAATTCACGATCTTTTCCATCCCTACGAATCTTTCTTACCATCAGGTCGATTTCGGTCCTACCACGCTCACCAGTTTGCCAGTTGGGAAGAATATTAGAGTAAAAATTATTACAATAGTCACACCAACCTTTGTCATCAAAAGAAATAGAACTGTCACTGGTGTCCATGATGCAGTTGGAGCATACGCGGTAGCTGGGGTCCCTCATAGATGAAAAAGTAACATGGGTTTCACAAGGAAGTATAGAGGTTCCGATTGCTATCAAGTACTGCAGGGTCAAAGATGCGGCGAAAAGCTTGCTCGCGCACTACAGGCCTTAGCGCGGCACGTTCTTCAGGAGCGACTGTGGCTAAAGTGTTAATGATCTCAGCAAAACGATAAGTATCTGTGAGATCAACATCCCACCCAAGTCCGTCTTCCTCCAATGAGTGCCAAGGGGTTAACGTGCTAATTAAAACGCGGGTACCGACGGAAAGTGCTTCGGCGATAACATGGCCAAAGTTCTCACCGTGAGAAGGAAGGAATAGAAGATCGTATTCGGCTAATGTAGAAAAAACCTGGCTAGGAGGAATAGTTCCAAGATAGGTAGCCTGTATATTATCAGGAAGTGCGTGTAGCAAAGTGGCGCATTCACTCCAGTATTTAGCGTCCTCTTGTGGACCAACAATATCAAAGACGACTGGCATAGTCACTCCCATGAGTAGACGCAGTGTTCCATCAAGGTTCTTCTCACGCGTAATCCTAGCAAGGTAGACAACCTTTAGTCTGTGACAAGCCTGGTAAGGATGTAAATTTGAGGTTGAAACTTTGGCAGGAAGGTCAAGAGCTGTCAGTACTTTCGTTGGAACTACTGGAATGGTATTACGCAAGTCCTGGGCCTCAAGAGGGCTAGAGACATGCCAGTATATGTGATGAAATAGGCCAGCAATGCGAGCAAGTTCGATATAAAGTCGCTTCTTATAATATTTAAGACTAAGAGAGCCCCAACCAAACTCACCTCGCGGAGAGAGAAGCACATAAGGTGTTGTAATACGGCGAAGGCGAAGAAGAAGCAAAAGTCTAACTGTGAAAATAGGGTCAAAAAAACTGTTTAGATGAAGGACATCATGCGGGGTTTCAGAGACAATAGACTGTAGATGATTGAAGGAAAGCTGATGAGGACCGAGGTAACGAACTAACGTGTGGCCTAGTGGAATCCATCTATCGTAAAGAACTCCGGGATAGGGAACCCTAGAACAAAGATCACGATCGAGAGTGACAATTAGGAATCGAAACTCATTTCCAAGCCAATCACAGGAATTTTGAATACTGCGTGCGATACCACCAGAAAGATAGCCTGGATAGTAGTAGGAAACGAAAATAAGTATGGTTTTCATGAGCACTTGCGGTTACAACTAAGCAGGGGAATAGAAGTAGAATTTGAAGAATATCGCATAGATTGGCTAAAGGCGATGGTCAGAAACAAAAAGATGTGAAAAACTGAACTATCTGTGGACATCGCCTGATTGCCGTTAGTTCCCATGAAGAAAAAGAAAGGAACTCCAGCTGATATAAGATAGATAGCGATTGAGTCGCGAATGCGAAGTGCCTGAAATACACCATACAAATATGTACAAAAATAGAGAAGACCTCCAACAAGTCCAAGTTTCATGAATGTTGCCAGAAAATCAACTTCATAACTAAATGGACGCTCTGTGCTACGAATTACGGAAGCAAAGGAGCCAAATCCGTTGCCAAGTAAAGGTTTCTCATCTATTTTTCTGATAAGGGCTGGAATCTGTGTATAACGCTGGTATGAAGACGGATCAGCTGAGGTAAATGTAAAGCGATTCAAGATCCAATCAATATTAGGAAACAACAAATAACCCAAGGCGAAGATAATGACAAACAATGAAATGGCACGATGTAGAGATGTAAGTCTGCAAAATATTAATGGAGCAACAATCAGCAGCTGCATAATTTCGGCAACGACAAGCCCGCGACGACCGTCAAAGAACAAAGCCAAGATGTAAGAAATTATCCATAGCAAATCTCGGAAAGCGAGAGAGCGAGAGAAGCGGTACAAGGCTAGTGCGTTACCCAGAAGAACAAGATGTGCAACATTAGTATAGAGACCAAGTACTTCGGAATTGTGGTCAATTTTCCAAGCAAGTCCGAAGCTATTGGCAAAAGAATGAATAGCCACTATCGAGTCTGTCGATATTCCTCCAAATAATAAATATACTATTAGGGCGACGAAAATACTAAATAAGGCGATAAATCGCGAAAGGTGCTCAATATACAAAAAGAAAAAGCGTTGCAAATGATTATGAAGGATAAATAAATAAAGAACAGGAAGAACAACTAAATAGAGAATAAACCCTGCAGAATCCTGGTATACGTAAAGAAGATTATTACCATAAATGACCGAAACAAAAAGCCAAAAAATATAAATAAACGAGAAGGAAAGCCAGGTATAGAGAATGAACGAATGGGGAACGCGAAAATGACGGAGAGGCAATCCAATAATTACAAGTACAAAAGTAAGTGCGAATGAGAAGTAAAGTACTGGGGAAATTAAATTAAGTAAAATAGGGTACAATGCAAGAGAAGTACACAAAAAGACCATCAGGAGGGTCAATAGCTTCGTGTGAAGACTAATGGAGGATGCAGGTATGTTAGAGTGTGCTGAGGTATGCATGAAGGAGTGAGATTAAGGGCAATTTTTTCCTTAGGATAGCCATAGAGCGGGAAGATTCTCGTAAACGAAATTCCGTAGAGCTCGTACTTTTGGAATCACCATGAAAAACATGCATACGGGGATCGTAAACTATACGCAAGCCATGGCATATACAATTAAAAGCAATAAGATCCTCTTCACCGTACATAAACAAGTCTTCATCAAGTTGTGGAATCTGAGAAAGATAGTGTTCAGAGAGGAACAAAAAACAACCATGCACCATATAAACATCGTACGGAACGGACGTTCTCATTGATGTATTAAGACTATCATGTTGTTGTGAGTTGGCTTTGAAGAATAAGAGGCTACTACCAATATACTTAATTGCAGTCCAAAGTGGACCAAGATGAATAGCGGCTATGTACTGAATCGTTAACCGATGTAGCAAAGGATTTGACGAGCAAAACTGGTCACTAATAATATATGGGCCTACTACGGCAATTCCAGCGTCACGCGCAGATAAACACCTCTCTATAAGATCGGTAGACAGTATGCGGGTATCACTAGTAGCGATAACAACATTATTGACGTCCAACTGACGCAAGATAGAGATACCGATATTGTTACCAATAGAGTAGCCGCCATTATGAGGAGCCTGAACAACGGTTACTGTAGAAAAACCCGAGAAGCGCGCCTGAAGAATCTCAAAAGAATTATTAGGGGAGCAGTTATCAACAACAACGATAGGAGCATTTTGCCCTAAGCAAAGGATACTAGAAACACAGTCGACAGTTTCATGATGATTGTTGTAATTAAGGACAACGAAACCAATTGTTTTATTCATGATATGGGTAGTCGAGGTTCGAATTAAAGTCATGAGAGGTGCGCAAGGTCTTACGCAAAATATTGACGTACTTATTGCCGAACTCAAGCGTGCGTAGATGAAGCATTTGCTTAGCTAGCTTTTCATCCTCGAGCGAAGGACCAACAGGGTTATTAAGCCATACATGTCGAATATGGGAAGCTAGGGCAGACACATCACTAGGTTTAAAATAGAGCGCATTTGGATGGGATTGTTCACGGTGAACCGCAAGGTCGGAGGCTATTAGAGGTTTTCCCAAAGACTTAGCCTCTTCAACACTGCTACTCCATCCTTCAAAGTGGGAGGGATTTATTACCGCAACACTAGCGCGCATTAGCTGAAGGACATGAGAGTAGTCGATACTTCCTAACAAGCGAACATGATTCTGGAGGCCTTGTTGCTCGATTAAATTCACGGCGGTATTCGAGAAGGTGTTGCCGTTAGGATCAGATAAAGAACCAGTACACACTAGAAAAACATTGAATCCATGATCTCTTAAAATTGAAACCGCCATGAAGGCTGTATAGTGGTTCTTATGCGCCCAGAACTGATTAGGTAAAAAAAGAAATTTGTTAGGCAACTGATACTTTACAAGCAAAGAATGAATGGAATCCTGGAAAGACTCGGCTTGAGGAATCTGAGAAACAAATGGCAATATATACGTGCGCGGAGGTCTTTCTATAGCCATGACTCGGACAAAGTCACCATAGGCATTCTGACTACTGACGATAACTGCATCACTGGAATGGTGGAGTGCGCGAAGATCGGAACATCGTTGCTCTATACTAAGACCTGGGAAAAGATGTGGTAGATGTAAAAATTGAAAGTCGGGGATCCACGAGATCAAAAAAAACTGACCATTCAGGCTATGTACCATTGAGGCGTGAGAAAGGATATGTATATTATAGTAACGCAATATTCTTTCTATAAAAAACTGACTTCTTAGGCCACGATAAGCAATTCGGTGTAACAACCAGAAAACAGTACCGCGGGTAAGTATATCGAGTTTTACTACCTGAACATATTGACTAAATTCCTCCTCTAAGACAGGGGATAAATCTCTAGGAATAAACAGAGTAAAATTAAACTCTGCAGGGTTGGCTTGGTGAACGGCGTAGAGAAGATTCCTGAAATAATTCAATCCTCCTGCATAACTTAATCCGTAATCAAACCAGAAACCAACGTTGTAAGCGGGTTTGTGTAATTTATGTGACATTGTCAAAAGTTGGCATGATTAGAAGCTCGTACCCATGACGCATAGCTTTCTAAGCCCTGATGAAAGTCAACAGTTGGACGCCAACCTGTGAGAAGCAATTGCTTTGTGTCGGCGTGGTAGAAACGCGGGTCTCCGGGGCGGACTATGCCATTAAAGGAAAAAGTAAGCTTACTGTCTAGTGCGAGAGCAAGGCGATTCAAAACATCACGTACTGTGAGCCTATTACCAGAAGCACCATTAAGAACTCTTAAAGTAGAAGGTTCTCCTGCAGAGATAGGATTTTCGGCTAAATACAGGATAAGGCGAGCAGCGTCATCTACATGGATCCAGTCACGGGTTTCATCACCTGTTCCCCAGAAAATCTGAGGCGATGTTCCACCAAGAAAGCGTTGAGAGGCATCCCAGAGGAGCTGCTTTCTTAAACCAGGGCCGTAAATTGAAAAGAATCGAATTGCAATGGTCGGCTGGCAAAAAGTACGAGTATAAGCTGCTAGAAGCGACTCTGCCATAAGCTTGTGATAGCCATAAAGTGAAACAGGATTAGGAAGATCAGTTTCAACAAGAGGTTGATCAGGAGCAGCTCCGTAGACGGCTGCGCTAGAAGGATAGATGAACGTAGAAGTTGGGGAATGCAGTCGCAAGTAATCAAGTAGCTCAGCAATAGATGCAACAGTATCATCGAATGCATTTAAAGGCAGATTGTGCGAAAAGGACACAGATCCACTTCCAGCACAATGAACGACGGCATTAGGTTTGATATTCAATGCCGTCAACGCACCAAGGGAGAGAGCCGAATTAGTCCAATGGTTGTAACCTACTTCGGCCGCCTCGCGAGTAGACCAACGCGATCGTCCTATACCTACAACGTACCAACCGGCCGACTTAAAAATTCTTGCAGAGGCCCGACCAAGGAAACCAGAGCCACCAGTAATGAGCACGCAAGGCGACATGTTGTACTATACAGCAATATTATTTCTCTTAATCAGTGATCCCACTGTGATCAAGCAATCTACCTCGATATCAAAAAGTGGAAGATGTGCAATTTTTTCTAGCTGAGTTTGATAATCACAAAAAGTAAGTTTGCCATGTTCGTCATGAAACTCGCGAAATTGAGCTTTTCTAAATATTTCGTGTGGTGTGTATACGCGAAGGTTGCCTAACATGTCATTACGCACGAAAAAAACATTGTTGCCTGCACAATTACCGGCAACCAAAGAGTATCCTTTGGAAGACGCCAGGGCATTCAATGCTGAAATCGAAGCTCCGTAATAAACTTTTGAGTGGTGCGCAATGTCACGCACGAAGGTGGGATCGTAAGGAGTGGTTACCTGAGCTACTGGACCAAACAGACTATTGTATTCACAAATAATAATACGCGGCGAGATAACGTCAATCGCCTGAAATACCCAGTAGTCGTTGCCATCAATATCTATAGATAGAATGCCGATATCACCAACAATGCCATTACGTCGCAACAGACTATTAATGTTGTCTTTGGTAATAAACTCGCATAAAGCTTTCAGGTTAGCCGCCCAATAGATAACATCCCGCTTGATGTAATCAATATTATGCTGAGAACCGTCAATTACTAATCCAGACCAGTGATTATTGGTGAGTAAGAAGCGGGTATTAGACTCGACATAGTTTTCGACTCCAAACTCTACAAAGATCTGCCTTTCTATAGGGACGCGATCAATTAAATATTGAATAATGCCATCTTCGCCCCATTGAGAGAAAACTCGAAATTCAGCTTTAGTAGGCGTGCTGGCCATAACGGAAACTTGTCTAGACTCAATACGACCAAGTGCCTCCTGCATCCGAATCACTCGATCCGATAGTGCATTAAATCGTTGAAAAGTTCTATAGATTTTCATTAACATAATAAATGAGTCTGATCGTCAAGGAACCTAATTATCTTAGCTGGAACACCACCCACAACAGACCGATCTGGTACATCACGGGTGACAACAGCGTTGGCCCCAACGACGGAATTTCTTCCAATAGTCACACCAGGCATGATCACTGCACCGGAGCCGATCCAGCAACCGTCAAGCAATGTAACATTCCCAAAAAAACTATCGCCCTGCAAACGGATTGGAATATTGGGATCATGGAAGACATGATCGGCATCGGTTATAGTTACACGTTCACCGATTAAAATATCGTTACCGATCGATACATTCTGCCATGCATTTATATGGACCATGCGTCCAATGTAAGTACGATCGCCGATAAATAGTGTTGGGCTGCCATCGCCACGATCATCCTTAGCATTGAGCCAAGCATAGCTAGAGATATGGACAGCGTCACCAACAACTACTAGGGAAGGATCAATGAGCTTGCTGGGAAACTCTATCCGCGATTTTGTACCCTATTTCAAAAAACGAACTGAAACAAGTACTGAGTAGATAAGCGTCGCAAATGCTGGGAGTATAAAAACAGAATGCTCAAAAAGTTGATGCCATAAAGGCTTATAATATTTATTATGTGAATAATGAGGGAGGAATCTGAGTGACATGGCCAATTAGAATGATGCAAGAGTCTACACTACTCTAAAAAGAGTATTTGCTATTGCGAAGAAAAGAGGGACAGTGGGAGATAAAGTTATATCTCTATATAATCAGGTGCAATTAGTTCATTCACAGCTAATTTGAAAGCCGAAGCGTCGAAGGGAGCGTAAAGCAATGGGGGGCGATTGGGATGGTTAGAATTGGCACTAAGTAACAGATGCCCACTGATGATATCCAGTAATCCAGTGGGTGTTTCAAAAAGATGTACAAAATCAAAGATGTCAGAATGCCAAAAGTAATTTGAAATTTTATAGATGCAGACCGACTTACCAGCCTGCAAGGCTTGATAAGCCATAGATGAGTGCACGACGACAACATAGTCGCAAAGCTCAAACAACTCACTAAACGAATAATCATCCGAAATAACTGTAATATTTTTGTGGCACTTGAGGAAAGAGATTGTTTCACTTTTACGTCTATACTCATGGGGATGCAACTTAAAATAAATAGGAATGTCCACTAACGGAGATAAATCCATTGATAGACGTAGCAATGAATTATAATACATATAAGCAGATACGACCAAAAGGCCTTTAGATTTAGATGGGATAATGTCTAGGTAAAGGCTATCATTACCAATCGAACGGGAGATCCCAACAGGATAGTGAGTATTATTCCTCCAGTAATCACTAAAAGTCAGGTAAGCGGTTGGCAGTGAAAGGCCGACATGACTACTTTCAATAGATCTTGGGTATGACCATAATAAAGTGTTCTCATTTGAGGCACCATGTTGAAGCTCGATAGTTGGAACCCCAAAGTCCTTCGATGCGGCGTACAATCCAAAAAGTGTATTGTCATTGACACCAATAATGGCATATGGACGAAAATGCGTATAAAGCTTGGCGAAGAACTTGTAGTTAGCTTGATACTTTGCAAGTGAACAAGCAATAATATTTGATACATCAAGTGAGACATCAAAGTAGTCATATATAGCTTTGTTAATCGTGGAATTGACATCATTTAAAAAGTACTGTTTATTGCGGGTCGTGAAAACTGGAGGGATCCTAGTATTGAGACCTAAGAGCATGCGCAAGAGATTGCATGATCTACGATTTAGAAGTTCTATCGCAACTACATTAGGCGTGACTTGTAACATCAAGTGATCGGATATAATATCTACAATTGAATTTCCAATGGCCACTCTCTGTGCTGTAACAAAGATAAATTTGGGTCTCCTAATGAGAATATATCTGAGCCATAACTGATTCTTTAATCTGGATACAATTGATCTAACCAGGTTAGTCCGTGGAAGGCTTGATGTAGCAAATTCAATGCCATAAAGTTGAAGCAAATGTTGATATACATCTAATCTGCAGCAATTCCAAATGTAAATACCTGAACCCACCTGGATAGAAAAGAGTGATTTCTCTACTTCCATTGAAAAAAAAACACTTCGAATGTGTTCGAGTGGTAATTGGGACTTGGAAGAAGTTTTTTTCACTGTGAGTAAAGTTTAAGGAATGGATATACTAAGCAGATTGTTTATAGGTACATTTAAGATTCATAATGCCTTGTTCGGATATCTATAAGCGCCAAAAGAGTTGAATTAACAGTGATGTTAGCAAATTCTAGGATCAACTCCTATTAATAGAATGTGCTCTGAAAAACCCAAGAGTCAGAGAGCGCAATATTCTGAGATTCGGGCACAAACCAGATCCAAATCTAGATACGTCTAGGCGACGCTGAGTGTGGACAGGAACAGTCCGAATACATAAACCTGCGCGAGCGCAACGAAGGGCAAACTCAGTTCCTATGGACTTATACGAGTCGAAATAGCCGAGACTTGAAAGATGACTGAGCTTGTAACCTTTCATGCCACAAAGCGGATCTGGAATCCCCCAAAACAATCTGGAGACAATTGAAAATAGAATCTCCGAAGACCTTTGATAAAAATCACGTGTCCCAACAACAAGATCTGCTCCAAGGGTAAGCTGTTCCTTAAAGGCTAGAAGTAGATGCGGGATATGTTGACCATCTGCATCAAAAGTAACTGCATATTCGAATCCCAGAGCAATAGCCTTAAATAAGCCAGATTCTAAAGCCGAGTCATAACCCATATTTACTTTATGTCTGACTACAATAGCCCCAGCAGACTCTGCCAAATATGCTGTGTTGTCTTGTGAGCCATCGTCAACTACTATTGGCTGACCATAGACATAAACATCAGTTACAACACTAGAAATTGAATGTGACTCGTTAAATGCAGGTATAACTACTGCAATTTTATCCATATTTAAAGATTCAGCACAAATAAAGATTATACATCATTTATGGCGAAATAATCGCCTTCATGCTTATCATATCTCAGTCTACGGCCAAGCAAAGAATCTAGTTGATAAGGGAGGACGGCATCAGCTGGACAAGGCCGTAGTACGCAAAAGTCGTCCTTGGTTAATAAGTGACCTGCCTTAAGTGATCTTGCTGCTCTTACAGCACGTCGCTGTAAAATAACGGTTTGTTTTTCATTGTCCTCAACTTTCTTCACTCCACCGCCAAGTGCTGCCTCTAACTCTCGAGTTCTTAATACCATCTCCTGCCAAGCGCTTGGATTCATACTGAACGCATGATCAGGGCCAGTGCGATTGGTGTCATCTGTAAAATGCTTTTCGATAATCCGCGCCCCCAGGGCTACGGAACCAAGGACTGTTGTGTGGCCAGGAGTATGGTCGCTCAGGCCGAGGACCATAGATGGGAACATCGCACGATAAGTCTTAAGAACATTGAGTTGAATATAGCGCATGTTCTCAAGAGAACCTGTATAGTTAGTATTGCATTGAAGCAAAGCCAAGTCCGGATTAATCTCCAAACCAGCACTAACTGCACGGCAGACGTCTTCCATTGTCGATGCACCTGTAGCCAGAATATATGGTTTTGATTTACTAGCAATATGCTTAATAATATCAATCCATGTAATATCGCCGGAGCCGATTTTGTAAGCCGGAACGTAACTATCAATATGTTCAATGAATTCATAATCATATGGACTTGTGAAAAAAGCGATACCCGCGTCTTCACACGCAGCCTTCAAAGCTTCTGTCCAGTGCGTGCTAACAGAGGCATCGTTGTAGATTTCATATACCGACTTACTCCACGATGATTGGTGAGATTGCATGCCAGCTAATGATTTAAAACCATAATCGCTAACTATGGTTTTTGCCTTAAAATGCTGAAATTTTGCAGCATCAGCACCTGCCTCTTTGGCTAGGTATATTAAGTCCTTTGCACGCGAAAGATCACCATCATGGTTTGCAGCAATATCAGCAATAAAATAGACAGGATTATTCTCGCCTATTAATTTTCCGGAAATTTCAATTGTAGAACTAGATACTATCATGATATTCCGCTGCAATAGACTCGATAATCTCATTAAGGTCTGGTAACCGCAAGCCCATCATTTGCTCGAAATGCGAACTGTCCATACACATATTCTTTGGACGGTATGCTCTGAGGAAAGAGGCATCAAAGGAATTAATGCGCTTCATGGTCAAAGTGGGAAGATTTAAAACTTTTGCGAACGCAAAATCAAAATCAGCTTTGCTCATTCCATTGCGTGAACCCAAATTATAAACGCCTAAAGGCTTGATTTGGGCAACCAATTCGATCATTTCGCATAACTTTACCAAAGACAATGGGCTAAAGAATATGTCTTCTAATACGCTAATTTCCTTTTCAATTAGAAGTGAGTTGAATACCCAGTCTGTTAAACTTTCACGATGAGCTGTCTTGCTTTTGCCAACAAAGTTAGTTCTTAGAATTGCACTAGGCACCTGAGCCGCAGCTAATTCACCAGCGTATTTAGAAAAAGCGTAAGTATTGGTTATAGTAACACTATTTTCTGAATGCAGGCCCGGGCCGTCATAGACTTGGTCGGTTGAAATATGAATGAGGTAACAATCAGCACATCGTTTCTTTATCCATCTTGAGATATTTTCTACAGATCTCGTATTAAGCAAGTAAGCCTCGTGAGGAATAACTTGTGCACGCTCTACGCTCGTCAATCCAACAAGATTGATGATAAGATTGGGCTGAAGTTCGTCTAGCAAATTGTAAGCTGATTGAATTTCAGTCAGGTTTGCAAGATAATTAGCAGAATTTCTGAAAGCATGAGTACGAATCTGATGCCCTTTACTTCTTAAGTAAGGAACCAAGCTTGATCCCAGCAGACCGCTTGCGCCAGTTATTAATATCACGATTCTACACGGTTTATGATGGAATTGAAGAGATACGATGCGAAGAGCCAGTCGTCTTGAGTATCAATATCAACGACTCTCCATCTTGGGATAGGGATTCCGAGACCCTCCGAGTGCATGTTCATTTCATTTATCCATGCTGTTGTCGTTCCCCAATAAAACTGGGCAGCATCATGATACAAGGGCTCAAGATCTTGCGTTCTAGAAAGCTCATATTGTGGCATAAAAAACTGAATTTTGCCGTCGGGAGAACATCGCACTGAACGTTGAATGGGATGAGGATACTCAGTAACTGGATAGACATAGTTTGAATTTCTCTCGACCATCAGTTTGTAAGCAGATATTAGATCCTCTACTACCATAAATGGTGCGCATGGATAGAGACAACAGGCATACTTTATATTCCAGCCCATACCGTTGCAAGTGCGCAAAGCATGAGCGATCACTGGGACAGTGGGGGTGTGGTCGTCAGCAAGATGCTCGGGCCTCATAAACGGAGCTTCTGCTCCAAATTCAGTAGCTATATTTGAAATTTCTTCATCGTCAGTTGAAACGACGATATGGTCAAACAAGCCAGATTTTTGTGCTATCTGTATAGTCCAGGCAATCATTGGCTTACCTGCAAATACTTTAATATTCTTGCGCGGGATTCGTTTGCTTCCGCCGCGCGCTGGAATGACAGCTATTTTCATGTTCAAACCTCGCTCCGAGGGAAAATGAAGAAATAAAAGGCAAGCCCTTTTGCCTTATGATGGCATTTACAATAATAACACCATTTCAACAAGATATTGAGAGCAAATGAAGACTATGTATAGAATTTCCATGAAATCGAAGTGCCAACCGGTCACCATAAGACAGTATCATGCGAAGTGAGAGGCAATATAGTTTCTGAGAGAGCTATGGCGCCAAGAGTAGGGTGCTCATTATCTGTCATTTTAACGCATTTAAAATCACCTTTTCCGCGAATAGACTGGCCGCATAATAACTTCGATTGCTAGTGATTTAGCAGCAGAAATACTTCTACCAGAATAATCTCGTGTCAAAGTTAGATGCATAGCATGTCAAGAACAACTTGGATAACGCCAATCGCGCGAAGTTTGGTTAGCTCGCACTCTCCTAATGTTCAGGAAAAGTATAACTACTGACACTATTAATTTCATCGCCGAATAGATAACATAAAGCCAGTGGATTTACGAAAATCGAACTAGAGCAGTTGCAAAATACTTTTAGTGTATTCCCACTGCTTTCCCTGGGTCACCAATTTTATTGCAAGGTATTTCTAAGCACCTCTTAATTGAGCTGAACTGTCGTCCAATAGCCAGACATACGATAGATCTGGGACTGAACTGGCTTCTGGGGTGGCGGGGGGCTCATATGCTAGAAAAGATATCCATCACATGCCTTCGACTGTTATACTTTGTCCTTTAAAAACGATTCCTCACGATACTTATAGTCATTGAGAAGGCGGTATTCATGGAAAAGAATAAATAGTCTCAATTGATAAGCATCTAATTTAATTACAAACGACGGAGGGCTCGGAAACGTCGACGGAGGATCTGCCGGATATATGCATATCTAGGCAATCATGTCGTCGCCCTCTAAACTGGAACTTGGGCAGAGCTGGCGTTTGCAGAGAGGTCGTAAAGTCATTAAATATGATCCTCGGGCCAGGAGATGCCAGGGAGAAGTTCAGTGTGGTTTTCGAGACCACTACATTCAAGCCTACGCACAAAACTCCCGCTGTCGTGATATGTCAACTCTTCCTAATGAGGCATAAAGATAGCATCAGGCTTTAATGAATGCAAATCAAAAACAGTTGTCATATAAAAGAGAAGAAAACTTGGTGGGTATACAGCCAGGGTTAAACTTAAATCAAGCCGCTAAAGCGGGAGATGTGAGGCATCTAAAAGGCCTGCGATGACGTCTGTAATGCGAGTGACTCCAATAAAATTAAGGCCCTCTGGTGTGAAAGCGAAGTCTATTGAAGTACGTTTCGAAGGTCGGACATCTCTGGAGATTGTCGAGGAGGGTAAAACAATGATGGCCAAGCCCATGGGGATCCTCCTCGTCGGTGTTGGGAATACATCGTTTCCAAGTTGGCTCAAGCAGTCCACGCACGGATGAAAGTGATGAGAGCAACAAGTGCAAATGCAGCAAGCACTATATGATTTAATGCCTTAGCCAAGAACAATGCAATGGTATTTTGTGACCCACATCTGGCATGAGCTCACCGAGTAGCCACTGGGTCGGGACATGCCAGGCTCGCGGATTGCGGCCTGTACAACTCTGCCGATGAAAACCACGAAAGGCACTACCTATTCCACCTAAGTCAGCTTTTGAACAAATGGTTAGTTACCCAATAACAGAGCTCAGGCTCCAGCTAGTCAATAAGCTCTAACACAAGTAACTAGACTGCTTAAAATAAGGCAAAGCAAAGTCACTTCTCAGGACTGGAATTCCATTGATTTCTGGATAACACGAACCTTCTTTACTCAACCAAAAACCATTCCTACGAGTGACCTGGTTGTTACTAATTGGGCACGCATAAATACACTCACTATTTTTCGAAATATTGACTGCCAACCTCTTCCTTGCAATAAAGAGGGTTGTGCGATTCAAGGGATTAGCACAGATAACTTCTGGTACGATGCATTCACCTAGCACTTCAATCTGGCTATTCGCATATAGTAAGGTTCTTAAGTTTTTGATATATCCAAAGTGCCGCATTCGCTCTTGCTGCTGCGTCAAGGTTTCGTATGCCGGCTCAGCCAAAATAATAAAGTTTCTAGTGATTCTAACTAATTCATTTAATATCTGCGCTTCTGACCCTCCATTTGGCTCAATCGCATGAATCGTCAATGCACAGTCAACAGAATTATCCGTCAAAGGAATGTTTTTTAAGTCACCAAGAAAAAAGTTGGGTATTATTGACTTTGCTTCAATAGCCGAAAAACTCCTTGCGACGTCTATCCTAGAAAGTGAGATATCCATGCCGTATGCATTGATATTTTTACTGAGTTCAATCGAAAGATAATTCAATAGTAGATTATAGTTTGTTGCTTCACCTGTGCCGAAATCGCAGATCACCAGATTATCATCCTTTTCGCCAAGTTCTGGTAGAACTCTTAAGCATTTTGGCTGCTCTATAATATAGGAATTAAAAGCAATCGATCTGGAATAATTCTCATAGTACGAACGTATGTATGAGCCAGCCTGGAGATCGTAGCTGATTGCAATTACGTCAGACTCAGATAAACCGTTGCTGCTTGCGAGTTCTGGATTCTCTTTAAGGTATGTGCTTAGGAATCTCTGGACAAACGGGTTTTGAGCGGGCCGCAGTGAGCAGCAAGGATGCTTTGGCCGTGATTGGCCTCTGAGGTAGCTTTCTGATGGCTTATGGTCTCATTTTCAGC
>Ga0214917_10001784_pt1 | contig 27313 bp, 26 predicted proteins | sample LL_1208_BB_MetaG_FD_177983 | JGI IMG/M metagenome (GOLD analysis project Ga0214917, IMG submission 177983) | Freshwater microbial communities from Lake Lanier, Atlanta, Georgia, United States - LL_1208_BB | ecosystem: Environmental > Aquatic > Freshwater > Lake | place: USA: Georgia | collected... | reverse complement strand
AGCAAAATTTTGTAACATCCTTGATCAAGTCGGATGGGAGTATCCTGCCCTTTTTCAGCCGGCCTGTTGCATCAGTCCTTGCCTTGATGACATTTGTAGCGATGCTCTGGCCGCTTGGGGTCTGGTTCAAGAGACGGGTCCAAGCCCGGTGATGATTGCAAGCCATTAAGGGCGTTAGTGTGCTTAGATAGGAACTAGATTGATGGTAACCGATCTGCGTATTAAAACCCTCGCGCGAAAAATCGACTTGTACATTTCTGCGATTGTCCTTATGGCCGTTGAACAATCCATCAAAGAGGGCCATCATCCAGCGTTTAGGGTTGGGCCCGGGGTCTTTCTCAAAGACCATATTGAAGAAAAGTTCAAGTTTCAATGCTACGAAGTAAAAACGCTCTTATCCCAACTATGGGATGTCCGGGGTATTTTTTCGAACACGCTCTTGATGGAGGCGCACCACCCTTTGCGGTTTCATTTTGTGAAGGCTGAACATCCGATGGGGAAATTGTTCGTGCTGAGGGACTTGCATGACTTGGGAGAATGTCACGCCTACTTTTTAGATCGGTCTAAAAGAATGAGACCACTTTTTTTTAGAGAGTCCCGCAATGCGCCGACGCTCGAAGAACTTGACATCATGCTGCATTCGCTTGAAAGACACGCTTTGGCGCTGGGCTGCAGTGTGATTTCGCACCTCGCAGATCACTGAATTAAGTCCTTGAACATGTCAAAAACTAAATCGATAGAGCCCACAATTTCAGGCGCGAGTATTTTCCATCCCGACGAATGGCAGGCCAGGCTCGAATTGGCGGCCTGCTATCGCATCTTTGCGATGCTCGGGTGGACCGAAATGATTTATAACCATATCACCTTGCGATTGCCAGACTCGGTAAGCGATGGAACGCTGCAGTTCTTAATCAACCCTTTTGGGTTGCACTACAGCGAGGTCTGTGCAAGCAACCTGCTACGCGTGGATGCCGCAGGACGCGTTATCGACGCTTCCCGCTATAAACCGAATCCAGCAGGTATGGTCTTACATCGCGCCATTCACCAAGGCATTCCACAAGCGCATTGCGTCATGCACACACACACCACCGCAGGCGTTGCGGTTGCCTCGGTGTCGCAAGGTATCGAGCAACACAATTTTTATGGCGCACAACTTTTTGAACGCGTTGCTTATCACGACTTCGAGGGCATCACGCTCTATCCCGAAGAGGGTGAGCGATTGCTGAGAAACATCGGCGATCGGCAGGCTGTGGTTTTGCGCAACCACGGCTTGTTGTCTTGGGGGCTGACGATACCCCAGGCTTTTGCGATACTTTGGACCATGCAAAGGGCCTGCGAGGTTCAACACGCGGTGTCGTCGCTGGGTCAGTCCATCCCGATTCCAGATCAAGTCGCGCGACAATGTACCGCGGACTCTTTGCAGTTTGATCCGAGTTTTGGCGCTGGCAGGGATATGTTCGATGCGTTATGCAGGCAGGTCGATCGTCTCGATGATAGTTATAAAATATAATTATCTAAGGCTTGCGATCTAAGGCTTGCGATCAAAGCTTGTAAAAACTAGCAATCTCATCCCAGGCTTGCTCGGGACTGTCGACATAGCGAATCAGTGCGAGGTCTTCTTCACTGATGGTGCCGAGTTCTGCAAGCATCTGAAAATCAATGAGGCGTTTCCAAAAGGTGCTGGCATATAAAAGAATAGGCACGGGCTTCGCTTTACGGCACTGAACCAGCGTGAGCATTTCAAACATTTCATCAAGCGTCCCAAAACCACCGGGAAAGGCAATCAGCGCCTTTGCACGCATCATGAAATGCATTTTTCGCAAAGCAAAATAATGAAACTTAAAGCAAAGTTCTGGCGTGATGTAGGGGTTTGGCCTTTGCTCATGGGGTAGTGCAATATTCAGACCAACATTGAGCGCGCCCTCATCATGGGCCCCTCGATTTGCAGCCTCCATGATCCCTGGTCCACCCCCTGTGCAAACAAAGAGCCGTTTCTCGGGGTCGCTTTGGCTGGCCGTATGGCGCGCGACCAGTTGTGCAAAGCGTCGCGCTTGACTGTAATAGCTGGAAAGCTCAACTTGTTTTCTAGCCCATGCAATAGCCTTCGGGTTGTTACATGCCTGCGCATCGACAAGCCTTTGTTGAGCCTGATCCGGGGCCAGAATCCGAGCACTACCGAAAACAACCACGGTGCTATCAATCCCCAAAGCGGCCTGGGCGAGATCGGGCTTGAGCATTTCGAGTTGAATACGGATGCCACGCGTTTCCCGCTGCAACAAAAACGCCGGGTCTGCAAATGCAAGTCGGTTTGCATCGGCCTTTAGGGGTTCACCGAGCCTTGCCTGAGCCTGCAAATCGGTCCATGCGTCTGCTATGCCTTGGGCTTGAAGTGGCGAGGGAGAATCCATGATCGTCGTCTTGGTACACTTGGAGGCGAAAGTGTAAGCCTAAACCCTTGATGCTCTTTCCGGCGCGACCTCCTCATGGGCACAACATCCATCGTCCTATTTGTTTACTGCTGCATCCTGGCTGGTTTTATGTTGTTTATCGGGATGTCAAAAATTCCTCAAGGCGTTCGTCAGTCCTGGGCGCCGGAGGATCTCGAAGCCATGCAACGCGAGTTGGATTTCTGGCGATGCGTGGGGCAAATTGTGTTGATGATTTTGAGCTTTCTGGTGATGATTTGGTTGCTGATCGACTGATGGCCCTGCACCAAGGGCCCTACACCAAGGGCTCTGCACCAAGGGCCCCTGCATGAGTCGCGTTCCGTGAATCGCAGTACGTGAATCGCGTAGCCTGAATCGCATTCAATGATTTCATGGGATGAAACGCCCTAGCTGCAAACGCCTGCTATGCGTTTTTGTCCTGCTGCTTGCCAGCCCGGCGCCAAGGGCGCAAATGGAAGACCTTGGTGCATCCGGCGCAGATCGCCAAAGCCTGCGCGCGCCACGCATTGAGGTCACGGGCAAGCCTCAGTCGGATGCTGATCTGCGTCGACAGTCTTCATCGGCAAAGCAGGTATACGGTCGCGAAGCATTGGACCGCTTTGGCGACAGTAATCTGCTTGATGTCCTGAAACGATTGCCTGGGCTGAGCGTGCAGGGCGGAGAGCCGCGCATGCGCGGACTTGGTTCGGGCTATACATTGATTTTGCTCAACGGGGAACCCGCACCGCCCGGCTTTCAGTATGACCAACTCGATCCGGCGCAGATTGAGCGCATTGAGGTCAGCCGTGCGCCGACGGCCGATCAAAGCGCTCAGGCTGTCGCTGGAAGCATTAACATCATCCTGCGCCAAGCACCAAGGACGCTTCAACGCCAGTTGCGCGCGGGTATCGGTTATCGCGCCGTCCGACCGACAGCAAGTTTGAGTTATAGCCATGGCGAAGGGCTTGGCGCGTGGTCTTATAACCTGCCGCTCTCCTTTTTCGAGTGGCAGGGCGTTAACCGCAGCCTGACGGAGCGCGGCGTTGCCGGTGAGCCATCCCTCGATCGTCTCGGCGTGGGTGCGCTTGCCCTGCAGCAAGGTAATCAGAAGGTTTGGGGGCACGGGGTCAACCTATCGCCCCAAGTGCGTTGGCGCCAAAGCAGCGACCAGGAAGTCACAGCCCAGGGCTTTCTTCAACGGGGGCAATGGCATCAAGCTCAGTCCTATCTGAACCAATCACTGCCATCGGACGCGACGCAGCACGCCGTCCTCAGTGACTTAGGGCAACCGCTGACCCGCTTTCTCGAACCCGATCAGCGATTTGTCGGCGCCTGGACTAACGCGAATCTTCAAGTGCGCTGGGAGCGGCGAATCGCCGGGGACAGGAAACTCGAGTTGCGTGCAAGCACAAGACAGTCGGAAGGCGAGTTTGACGGCAGCAACAGCTACAGTCGACGTGTGATCGGCAGCAATAAGGACCGTAACCTCACCCAAGGCGGACGGCTCGCCTTCGCTTTAGGTGAATCACACGCAGCTAGCCTGGGTTGGGATTTCGAGTGGCGGGAGCGCAGCGAAATACGCAACGTGACCATTCAGGGGATGCCTCAGCTTTATGATATCGAAGGCTTCCCTTATGACGCACGAATCAGCAGGCAGGCGATCTTTTTGCAGGATGAGTGGGAAATAGATGCTCGCTGGACCACCTACATCGGGCTACGCCACGAACGCCTCATGACCCGTACCGAGGGCGTCGGCATGGGCGAAGGCACGCGTAGCGCCGTGACGACACCGGTATGGCATTTACAGCGAAAATTGGATGATCAGGGCAAGGATATGCTTCGCCTGAGCCTATCGCGGCGTTACAAGGCCCCTGAGCCTTGGCAGATGATCCCGCGACCCACCATCAGCTATCTGGCAAGCGATTTAACAAAAATCAATGATGAAACCTCGCCAGATCGTATTGGCAACCCTTCGCTGCGACCCGAACTCGCCACGGGGCTTGATATCGCACTTGAACGCTACCTCCCGTCGGGCGGTGTTCTGAGCATTGGGGGGTTTTATCGCGAAATCGAACAGCTGGTACGCAATCTGACCCGCTTGCGCGAGGTGACTTGGTCAAAGCTGCCGCGTTATGTGGCCATGCCGGAAAACATCGCGCAGGCGAGCAGTTATGGCATCGAACTCGAGGCCAAGGGGACGCTTGAAGCGCTATGCCCGGGACTTGCCGTCCAAGGTTTGCCGGTGGAATTGCGTGCCGCCTTGAACTACTACCGCTCAGCGGTGAAAGATCTGCCCGGGCCGGATAACCGGCTTGACGGTCAGCAGCCTTGGTCAGCGCTATTGGGGCTCGATCATCGCCTGACTGTTTCGCCGGTCAGTTATGGATTTCAGTACACCTTGAACCCCGCCTTCCGGACGACGCAATCCGCGTTGCAGTTTGCGCAAACCGGCCCGGTGAGGAGTTTGGACGCTTATGCGCTGTGGCGCATCGATCCATCGTCGTCTTTACGCCTGTCCGTAACAAATCTGAGTGCCGCCGATCGTTTGTCCTTGAGTGGTTTTAGCTCCGGCGCTTATGCGGCAACGACGGCCTACGGGCAGCGTCAAGTGCAACTTGCTTACGAGCGGCGGCTCTAGCGGTTTTGTTCCCCTGAAGCGCCTGATACCATGGGGGCTGTTGAAAAAATAACGCAGGAGCCTATTGTGGAAACCGTACGTGAGTTGATTGAGTCAAAGCCTGTTGGCCTTATCACGGTCAAGCCCGATGTGAGTGCAAAAGACGCGATGAAGTTGATGGACGATAAGCATATTCATTCGCTGCTTGTCTACAAGGACGAGCGCCTGGTTGGCATCATTTCTTCAAGCGACTACGCGAAGAAAGTTCTCGCCATAGGGCTCGATCAAGAACAGACCAAGGTCCAGGACATCATGACGCCTCACGTCTCGACGATTTCACCCGAGGCCACCATCATGGAGTCGATGCAGTTTATGGCCTCACACGGCTTTCATCATCTGCCCGTTGAAGAAGACGGCAAAATCGTCGGCATGGTGTCATGGTCGGACATCATGCATTTGATGCTCAATTAAGCGATCACGACTGCGGCCTTTTGCTTTCCGGCCGCTAGAGCCTCAGCCTGAACTCGGTCAGTTCTTCTTTTGACCATTGAATCCCCACGCCCTCTTCGACTTTAAGCCAGTGGCTTGCGTCGGAATCCAGCGGCTCTGAAGCGATGACACGAAGGGCTTGATCACCGGGTTCCACAGCATTGGTATGGGGTGTGCCGTAATACAAACTCGGCGATTGTTGGTCGCTTGAGCAACGGAGTGCCCATATCGAGACCCCATCGGTAAGCGCAAGCGATACCCGAAGGGGTTCGCTTGCCCTTTGCTCATCCATGACCGATAGGACGCGATGAAGCATGCTGACAAGTGCGCCCACCGGATCGTCGAGCAAGCCAAGGCTTAAGGCCAGCAAGAACATGGCTTCACTATCCGTGGTGCCCTGGCGGGCGCTGTAAAACGCTGGGGCAATCATCTGCTCCACTGATTTGCGGCAGTCTGACCAGTTACCGATCTTGCCGTTGTGCATGAATGCCCAGTTCTTGTAGGTAAATGGGTGGCAGTTGGTTCGCGTGACGGCGGTTCCGGTGCTTGCGCGTACGTGGGCGAAAAACAAGCGCGTCTGGATTTGAGCGGCGATGGAACGCAGATTGCTATCGTTCCAGGCGGGCAGAACGTCCTTGAACAAGCCTGGCGCCGATCGCTTGCCGTACCAGGCCACGCCAAAGCCGTCGCCATTGGTGGTAAAGACCGACTCCCTCGCTGCCAGGCTTTGGGAAGCAATCGAATATTCCTGCAAAAACAGCAGGTCTTCCAGGAAGATTTCCGAGCCTGAGTAGGCAATCCAACGACACATGCGTCTTTCCTTAATCGTGAGTAAACGTTTTTCGAATCATCGCCGTAACGAGCTCTAAGAGGCAAATTAAACGAGGGCCAAACAGCATGCGTACCACGACGCGAGAAGATTTCAGCCGCTGGCTAGATGAGAAAGTGCTCAATCCTGTGTCTGAGGGTCCGCAAGTGGATGTGTTGGTCAGCAAGGATCTCAAAGCTGCGTCACCGCTGAGTCGCGCGGCCAACAAAGCGCGCGAGCGGGCCAGGGCACGTCGCCTCAGCATGCCCGGGGGCATAGCCTCGGTCATGGCAGGGGGCTATACCCAGGGTTTCAAGCAAGCGCTGAGGCTTCCCGCGAGTTTTCAACTGGTCAAGGTCGACGGACTTGAGACGCTTGAAAAGGGCGCTTGCACGGTATTGTTTTCTCAAGCGGTGGCATGTGTGTTTCAAGGTCGTAGCGCTTTGAAGGTTGAGGTCAGGACTGAAAGCGAGGGCGGACGCCTAGGTCGTCTTGGTGCTTTCTCTGAACAGGCGACCCATTATTACGACCCCGAGACCATGCGTCTTCTTGGCTGGGAGCAGGCAAGCCGCGTGCTCAGTTTTGACCTTGCTTTAAGCGAACCCGCCCAGTGGCAAATCGGGCGCAGCTATGCGCTTGGTTCGTCGACCGTCTGCCACAAGGACGGCCGTTTGCTTGAAAGCTTTGTCCAGCGCGCCGAGATCTCCGAAGCTCATCCGGTGTCCAAGATGTCCGCCTTGGCGAAGCGACTCCAGCCTACCTTTCCTAGCGCGGCAGATACTCGCGCCTTCAGTTTGGCGCTTCGCTCCTTCGCGGTAGATGATACGAGCGACCAGAGTGCGGTGCTTGAGCTTTTCGAGTTTGAGCTCGGCCCCAGGGGTTTGAAAACAAAATCGCACAACATTTGTTCGGTTCAGGAAAGCCTTGAGTTTGGCAATGTCTTGCTGATGACGATGATTCGCTGTCCCTAGTTATCGACGCTAGCAGCAGCCATCACGCAACAATCTGCCGTGGATCAAGTGTCGCTCCCCTTTGCAGGGATCCGCGTGCTTGATATCGCCTCTTTTATTGCCGCGCCTGTCGCGGCGACGATCTTCGCCGACTATGGCGCGGATGTGATCAAAATCGAACCACCACAGCAGGGCGACCCCAACCGACAGACCTGGGAACTTGCCAGTTACCCCAAGGCGGGGGTTAATTTTCCCTGGGAGATGGATTCTCGCGGCAAACGTTCGATTGCCTTGGATTTGCGATGTGCAGCGGGGCGAGACGTTTTATATCGTTTGGTGAAGCAGAGCGATATAGTGATTACCAACTACCCGCAAGCCGTACGTGAGCGTTTGGGTTTGCGCTATGAAGACCTCAAAGCACATCATCCAACGCTGATTTATGCAGCCTTCAGTGGCTATGGAGAGGAAGGCCCAGACAAGGACTTGGTGGGCTTTGATGTGACCGCTTTTTTTGCACGCGCCGGACTTCTCGACACCAATCGCTATGAAGGTCAACCTCCAGGCGTTGTCATGCCGGCACAGGGTGATCGAAGTTCGGCGGTCAGCCTTTTTGCGGGCATCATGATTGCGCTCTGGATGCGCGAGAAAACAGGCGAGGGTGCTTTCGTGAGTAGCTCGCTGTTGGCCAATGGACTCTGGGCCAATGGCGTGGGTGCCCAGGCGGCCTTGCTCGGTGGATTCCTACCTCCGAGACCGCCGCGTGATCGGCCTCGCAATGCGCTAACAAATGCTTACCAGACCGCTGATCAGCGTTGGGTTCAACTGTCGATCGTGCGCGAGGAACGCGATTGGCCGAAGTTCTGCCGACTTGTAGAACGGTTGGATTTATTGACCGATCCTCGTTTTGATACAACCGAAAAGCGCCGCGCTGCTTCGGCTGATCTCGTGGCCTTACTCGATCCAGTCCTCGCTTCAAAGCCATGGCCCTGGTGGCGTGAGCAATGTGATGCTGTCGGTATCCCGATCGGTCTGATCGGTCGCTTGCAGGATTTGCCCGAGGATATCCAAGCGAGATCAAGTGGTGCGGTGGTGCCATGTTTGTCGCCAGGCATGCCCGAGACCCTCGCAGCGCCTTTCCAACTTGATCGTGTACCGCTTGGTCCGAGGAAGGCAGCACCTGCTTTGGGTGAGCATGCATCGGAGATACTCACCCAAGCAGGCTATGGCGCCGATGACATCAGCCACTTGGAAAGCCGAGGTGCCTTTGGCCTGGCTGAGGGTAGGTCGTCGTGACGATGCAGGGTCGCTTCACGTTGCAGCATCAGAAGTGCTGAGCCGGGGTTTGCAGGCTTTGCGATGAACCTTAACTACCGTCACCTGTACTATTTTTGGGTGGTGGCGCGTGAAGGCGGCTTTTCAAAGGCTGCCGATCGCCTCGACATGGCTGTGCAGACGGTAAGTGCACAGGTTCGAGAGCTGGAGTCAAAGCTCGGTCAGCAATTGCTAAAGCCCTCAGGTCGAGGCGTTGTGCTCAGTGAGGCGGGTCAAACCGCATTTCGACGCGCTGAAGAGATTTTCCAGCTCGGCTCGACACTGATTGAAGAGTTGGCAAAGGTGGGCGCGCAAGCAGTGCTCCGGTTTTCATTGGGTCTGCCCGATGGCGTATCGAAGCTCGCGGTTCATCGGCTACTTGAGCCGGTCTTGCAACTACCTCATTTGCGATTGCTCTGCCATGAGGGCGAGTTTGACCCGCTGATCGGCGAACTTGCGATGCACCAGCTTGATGCGGTGATTGCCAGTCAGCCAGCACCAGCCAATCCAAACCTGCGGCTCTTCAGTCAAAAGATCGCCTCAAGTCAAATCCATTGGTATGGGCCTGAATCGCTGCTGGGTCAACTCAAGCCCGAGCAGCGGGCGTTTCCGCTTTGCTTGCAGCATTTGCCGGTGCTGCTGCCCACAACCCACACGCCGCTGCGCCATGCGCTCGATCGCTGGTTTGAGACCGAGCATTTGCATGTGCATATCACCGGTGAATTCGAGGACAGCGCCCTGATGAGCTTATTTGCCATGCAAGGCATGGGTGTTTTCCCGGTGAGCGCGCTTGGCGCAGAAGACTTGAAGGCTCTGCCGGGGCTGCACTGTCTTGGTACAACCCAGCTTGGTGAGGATCTTTATCTGATTAACACGCGCCGCGCGCGCCAGCATCCCGCGGTGCTGTTGATACTGCATCCCAGCGAATCGACGACCTCTCACCAAGATCGCCCGACGCAGGATTAGATTCGTCCGCTGCAGCATTAAGATCACCCGAGGAAGCATCGAGCCCATTCGAAAGCTTGCTGTGGTAGACAGACGTTATGACCTTATTATTCGAAAAAATCTGAATAATATTCAATCAAAACTTTGTTTTTTCGATGTAAGAACTTCTCTATCCTCGCCTTGTTGGGAAAAGCCTCGTGCTGACCAGACAAGTTCTTTGAAGGGATAAAGCTATGCAAATCGTGATCGAATCCTCAGTTGTTGACCAGTATGCGCTGTCTCGTGCATCGATACAGGCTCGCGTTCGTTATCTGTTGCGGCGTCATGAAAAAGCGATCAATTTGGTCCGTATTCGCCTCGCACCCGTGTCTGCGCCGCTTGGGGGCGCAAACCGCCAGTGTCAGTTATTGTTGCGGGTCGATGGTATTGCGCCAATTCTCATCACCGCAAGGGCGCGCAACACGACTCAAGCCCTCGAACACGCCTTACAGCACGCCGCCATGAAAGCCATTCAGGCACGCAAAAGGCAGTGGATCAGACGTCTTAACCCGTTGCGGGTGCTCGATGGCATGCGCAGAAGAAGGCTTCGGTACGCCGCCGCGTGAATGCAGTACCGCGCCTTCTGAGTGCTGCGCGGCGCTGTGAGATCGTCACCCAGCCGCTTGAATTCGACTATCGGGCATTTTCATCGGATGTAAGGATTATTCAATCCGATACATGGGCTTAGGGATAGAATCTCGGGAATTATATTCCCGCCGCTCAGTCCTTAATCATCGCCTCGCCCATGAATCCACCTGCTTTTGCCCGAAAGGGGTTTGTCGCTTATTGGCCAAGCCTTGGCCTGCACTTGCGATGCTTGCTCGCTGCTTTGTTGATCATTGGGATAAGCGCCTGCTCAAAGTCGACTGAGCCCAACGATGCGATTGCGACCGAAAAGGCCGGTGCTGCCAGCACCGCTGGCGAGGGCAAGGACACAAGCGCACCGCGAGAAGAAAAGCCAAGACCGGTACGGACCATGGTGCTTGGTCAGGGTGCTGCGTTTGAGGGTGGTGCTGCGGTTTATCCTGCCGAGCTGCGTGCAAGACACGAAAGCCGGCTTGGTTTTCGTGTGGCGGGAAAACTGATTGCAAGGCAGGTCCAAGCGGGGGATCGTGTTGCAGCGGGTCAGATACTGGCTCGTCTGGATCCCACAGAGACCGCCCCGCAGACCGCTGCGGCCAAGGCGCAACGACTTGGCGCCGAAACAGAGCTCAAGCTTGCAGCCGCTGATTTACAAAGGCTCATAGACTTGCGCACCAAAGGCTTTGTGAGTGAGGCACAAGTCGATCGTCAACGCGCAACGCTTGATGCGGCGCAGGCGCGCCTCGATGCAGCCCAGGCTCAACTTGAACAAGCCGGCAACAATGTTGAGTTTCAGGTAATTCGCGCTGATGCCGCTGGCGTTGTGGTCGGGCTTGATGCCGAACTCGGCCAGGTGATCGCTGCCGGCCAGTCTGTGGTTCGGCTCGCTCGAGATGGTGAGCGTGAAGCGCTGGTCTATTTGCCCGAATCGAGAATGTCAGCTTTGATGCTGGGGCAGGCTTGGTCGGTGTGGCTTGCGAGTGACACAGCAGGGCAGGCCAGGCGTTATCAGGCTGCTGTACGAGAGATTTCGCCGATTGCTGAACCCGGCACCCGAACCTTCGCAGTCCGACTTGCCCTACGCGAGTCGATGGGTGGGATGCCCCTCGGGATGAGCTTGCTTGCGCAGCCCATGACCCAGACCAGAGCCGTCGCGGGCAAGGAACTCTTGATGCCGGCAACCGCCTTGTACTCCCGGGATGGAAAGACTTATGTGTGGAAGGTTGATGAGGCCACGGCAACCGTAGTTCTTGTTGCCGTTGCCGTGATCGGCTTTAGCGATCAAGGTGTTCGTCTGCAGGAGGCAAATCATCAAGGCGGGGCGACGGGTCTGAAGGCAGGCGATCGCATTGTGACTGCCGGGGTCAATTTCCTTCGTGAAGGGCAAAAAATCCGCTGGACTGGAGCCTAAGGCATGGCTCCGCAAGATCGCCGGCCCGGCGAGGGCTCGAGTTGGAATATTTCTGAATTGGCCTTGCGCTGGCCGCAGGTCACATTGTTTTTTATCGCGGTCGTGGCGATTGCCGGCACCCTGGCGTACTTCAAATTAGGACAACGTGAAGATCCGGACTTCACCTTTCGCGCGATGGTGATTCGCAGTATCTGGCCCGGTGCAAGTGCTGAACAAACCGATCAACAGGTCACCGACCGGATCGAAAAAAAGCTTCAGGAGATTCCCTATTTCAAGTTCACGCGAAGCTATTCGAGGGCTGGCGAGTCTTTGATTATTCTGGAATTGCTCGATACCGCGCCGGCGGCAGAAGTGCCGCAACTCTGGTACCAGGTCCGAAAAAAACTTGGGGACTTGCGCGGTCAGCTTCCCGCCGATCTGATGGGTCCGTATTTCAATGATGAATTCGGTGATGTGTTTGGTTCGATTTGGGCATTTACCGGTGATGGCTTTAGTCCGGCGGAATTGAAGCGCCATGTGGAGCAGGTGCGGCAAAACCTGCTGCGAATTCCCGATGTATCAAAAATTGAATTGATCGGGGTGCAGGATGAAAGAATATATATCGATGTGTCGTCATCAAGACTTGCCGCGCTGGGCCTGGACCCTTCGCAACTCATTGCACAACTGCAAGCGCAAAATCTGATTTCGCCTTCAGGGGTGGTTCACGGCGAACAGCAGTCCATTCCTTTGCGCATCAGTGGCGGCTTTGATTCGGTCGAGTCGGTCGCCAAACTCACTATTTTTCTTAACGGACGAAGCCTCTTGCTCTCGGATGTGGCGCGGATTTACCGCGGTTATCAGGACCCGCCCGTCTACACGATGCGCTATGGCGGCAAAGAAGCCATTGGCCTTGCCGTCTCGATGGTTCGGCGGGGTGATGTGCTAAAACTTGGTGCGAACCTTGATGCCGCGATGGCTGCGATGCAGCAAGACTGGCCCGTCGGTATCCAGGCTGCCAAAGTCTCTGATCAGCCGCGTCTGGTCAAAAAAGCGGTTGGTTTGTTTATGCAATCACTGCTTGAGGCTGTTGCGATTGTGCTTGCGGTTAGTTTTCTAAGTCTGGGTTTGAGAGCCGGCGGTGTGGTGGCGTTAACCATACCGCTTGTGCTGGCCGCAACATTTTTAGGCATGTCCTGGTTTGGCATCGATCTTCATCGGGTATCCACCGGTGCCTTAATCATCGCGCTTGGCCTTTTGGTGGATGACGCCATGATTGTTGTTGAAATGATGGCGCGAAAAATTGAAGAAGGTTTCGATCGTTTTTCGGCTGCGACCTACGCTTACCAACACACAGCTTTTCCGATGCTCACGGGGACCCTGATCACGGCAGCCGGGTTTTTACCAATTGCGACGGCGAAGTCTTCGACCGGTGAATACACCTTTGCAATTTTTGCCGTCGTGAGCCTTGCGCTGCTGGTGTCTTGGTTTGCTGCAGTCCTCGCCACACCATTTCTGGGCTATTACCTATTGAAATCGAAGACGCGTAATGGCCCGGCTAAGGGGAAAGCCGTGGCGCCGGGCGTTGAAGCACAAAGCACCGATGGCAGGGTGATGCTGTCTGAAGCTGTCGATCATGAAGCAGAGGTTTTTAACAGTCCTTTTTATCGTCGCCTGCGAGCTTTGATCAACGGCTGCATGAAGCATGCGAACCTCACGATTGCCTTGACACTGATGAGTTTTGTCCTCGGTGTTGTGGGGATGGCTGCAACCGAAAAGCAGTTTTTCCCCTCTTCCGACCGCGCAGAGCTCCTGGTCGAAATGTGGCTGCCCGAAGGGTCTAGTCTCAAAGCAACTGAAGCAGAGGCGAGGCGCTTGGAAAAACAATTACTTGCCGATAAGCAGGTTTCGACCTTCGTCAGTTATGTCGGGAATGGATCACCGCGTTACTACCTTTCGCTAGATCAGCAACTTTATCGACCGAACTTTGCTCAGTTTGTGATTCTTACCGCTGATGTTCAGAGTCGCGATCAGGTATTAGAACGTTTAAGAAAGCATTTGGCTGAGGATTTTCCTGCTGTGCGCGCCAGGGTGTTTCGCACGCCGCTCGGACCACCGGTGTCTTACCCTATTCAATTCAGGGTGATGGGACCAGATCCAGCGACCTTAAAACAGATTGCATCGGAGGTGGCGAGCCATGTTCGCGCAGACCCCAGTACGATGGAAACCCATATTGACTGGGGTGATCAAAGTCCGGTGCTGCGTGTTGATGTCGATCAGGATAAAGCCCGCGCGGCCGGTGTTTCGACGGCCCAGATCCGACGTGCGGTTTCGACGGCGCTTAATGGTGCGGCGATCGGACAATACCGTGAACATGATCAGCTGATCGATATTGTTTTGAGATCAACGGCCGATGAGCGCGAGCAACTCGACAGGATTGTATCGATACAAATTGCGACCGCGCTTGGAAAATCTGTCCCGCTTGAGCAGCTTGCCCGGATCGAGTTGGCGATGGAAGAACCGATTTACTGGCGTCGAAGTCGCATGCCAACGCTCACGGTTCGCGCCGACATGGTCGATGGCATCCAAGCACCTGACTTGGCTATGGCGATCGATGCGAAACTTGGTGCGATCAGAGCCAAACTCCCCGCAGGTTATCGTGTGGAAATTGGCGGGCCTTTCGAAGACAATCTGGCAGCACAGGCCTCGATCAACGCCGGTATGCCGATGATGCTTGCGATTGTCTGTGCCTTATTGATGGTACAACTCCGAACGCTGGGCTTGAGTTTACTCGTACTGCTTACGGCACCACTTGGTATTGTCGGTGTTGCCGCAGCCTTGTTAATCTTCGCAAAGCCCTTTGGATTTGTTGCAATGCTTGGCACGATTGCTTTAGGGGGCATGATCATGAGAAACACCGTCATCCTTGTCGAGCAGATCCGGATTGACAGAGAACAGGGTACACATCCCTGGCAGGCGGTCTGTGAATCGGCGGTAAGGCGCTTTCGACCGATTGCGCTCACGGCAGCTGCTGCGATTCTTGCGATGATTCCCTTATCGCGCGATGTGCTCTGGGGGCCAATGGCACTTGCGATTATGGGTGGCTTATTGGTTGCAACTGCTTTAACCCTGCTGGTCGTTCCGGCACTTTATGTTCGTTTTTATCGCGTTAAGGCACCCACGTGATTGGCCCCGCTCTCGAGGGTCCGGTAACTAGTTTTTTGGTGCTTTAAACAATCCAGGATCGAGTAGGCGTCGATAGTCATTGATAACCCCGCGATAACACTCACAGGCACGTTGTTCGAGTCCTTTTCGATCAACGATTTCAAGACGCCCCCTGCTGTAACGAATCAGACCCGCTTCCTGCAAGGCAGCTGCGACCGTGCTGATACCCTCGCGTCTTACGCTTAAGCGTTCAGCCATCACCTGGTGGGTAAGTTGAAGCACGGGTTGATCAACACGATCCAGAATCTGCAACAACCAACGGCATAAGCGTTGCTCAAGTTGATGGTGATGCGCGCAACCGGTCATGCGGCTCGCCTGAGCAAGGATCGCTTGCGTGTAGCGCCAAAACAATGATTGATTATGTAAATCGAAGCGAAGCAGTTCAGTCCGCATGCTTGAAGCATCGAGGGTGTAACCGCCACCGGCAACCTTGACAATTGCAGCGTTGATGGACTGATTTGCACCAAGTGCAAGGGGAAATCCAACAAAGCCCTCTCGACCGACGGTGGCGGTTTCGACAGTTTCGCCGTCCTCCAGTGTCATCACCATCGAGAAGACGCCAACAACCGGGAAAAGTGCGTGGGTAATTTGATCGCCTTGCGCATAAAACGACCATCCTGCCCGGAAATCAATCCAACGCAACTTTGACTGCCAACGCTCAAAGCAATCTTCAGTGACGCTTCGGAGTAACAGATTTGTTTTCGGTGAAGGACGATCCCTGTAGGGCATGCCAAGACACTAGCGCTGATCGGCAAAGTTGCCGCTTGAAAGGGGAGATAGGCGACCGACAACGGGGTCGCCTATTGAGACAGCATTTGTCGCTTACACGGCCTTAACGGCTTGCATCATGGCTTTTGATGCCGCAGAGAAGTAGGCGAGTGCGCGCTTGGTCGGTGCGATCATGCGCTTTCTGGTGTCGGTTGCTGACTCTTCGAAACTCACAAGATCTGCATCCTTCAGTTGATGCAAACGCTTATGAATGGTCGCAGGCGATGCAACATCACGCATTTGCATCAACTGCCGTACCGACATGGCTTCACCGTCATGCCAGTGATGGCCGATCAACACAAGCAAAGCGAGGTGATCGGGCGATAACGCTTCAAGGCCCTGGGAGACAGTCGCCTTATGAAGCAAGGATTGGTAATGGAAAAAAAGATCAACCTGGTTTTGATTCGACTTTGTGGCCATGGCACGGGCCTCCTCATTGGGAAGGGTCAAGGGCAAGCAGTTAAAAAGTTCAAGTGAGCGCAATACAACATAACAACATCAGGATCGGCGTTGCCACGAAGAAAGCATAACGTGGTTAAACATGAGCCGGAAACTGTGTTTCAATCTTCAACAGGATTCAAAAGTGATTACACAAAGACTATAACACCGCTCGCGATTATGTGCGACAACGTACACTAAGTCCAGTCGCGTTGCGACAGGATTGTGGAAAATGTTGCGAATTCTTCTTCTTGCGACCTTGGTCCTTCTACTTCCCGAGTAAAGGGGGTGCTTGTTTGGGCCATGACGGTTTGGTCCAGTCCACTTTTCCGGTAAGTTTTGACTGGACCGCTAGCAACTCAACACCCCGCTCGCTGGGGTGAATCTGGTTCCGTTGCTTTTCTTCAATCACCATCAGGTGATCCTTGTACAGTCTGGCGAGTTCCCTCATGGCGTCAGCTGGTTTTGCCTTTGCCGGGAGTAGCCAGAACACCTGCTCCGCATCAATGCCTGCGCGCAGCTTTCTTAATGCTGTCAAGGCCTCGTTTTCAAGCGTCTGGCTCGGTAAATCGTAGGTGCCTAGGCTAATGACCACTGTTTTTGCTGAAAATTTCACACCATTTTCGCGTATCCAGCGATCGGTCGGCGCATTAGCCTGGGTTTTCGTGACGCATTCAGGGCGAAACTGCTTAATCCCATCTGCGATTTCATCACCAAGAATGAGACAGTCCATCATCTAGCTTTCGGTATCAAAAAAGCGGGTTGAAAAAATCAACAACGATCCACATGGCAACATGCTTCCTATGCTAACGCTAATCAACCTTGCCAATGCGACGAACGACCTCAGCGAGCAATTTTGCGTCATTAGCCCAAAACTGCGCGAATTCTGGCGCATCAAGGTATTGGATCGGACTACCCGCCTTTGTGATCGTGCCTTGAACCTTGGCATCGATCGCAGCCTGCTTTGCGACTTGCCGTAACTGTTCGATCACGGTCGAAGGCGTTCCGGTCGGCACGAAGATTCCAGACCATTGCGAAAACTGGATCGGTACGCCAAGTTGCTCGAGGCTAGGAACATCGGGCATGCTCTGAAGTGCGTCTTTACCCCAATGGGCCAAGACGCGAATCTTTCCAGTCTTGACATGCGACAAAATCGAGGCAGGCCCTGTGGCCACCAGATCGATTTCTCCGCCCAGCAAGCCAAGCACAGCAGGCCCGGCACCTTTATAGGGCACATGGGTAATTTTGAGCTCACGGGCCAACTTCAGCATTTCCATCGGGACATGCATGGTGCCGTAGTTTCCCGAAGAACCGTAGTTGAGCTTGCCTTGATGCGCTTTCACATAGCGTTCAAATTCTGCATAGGTTTTGTAGGGGGCGTCCGCACGAACTGCCAAGACGGTCGGATCTGCGGTGATTCTCGCAATCGGGGTCAGTTGCTGCAGGCTGAACGATGCGGGCCGACCAAGCACTTCGTCAGCCACCGGGATGGTTGAAATCGAAACGAGCGCCATCAGGAGGGTGTAGCCATCGGGTTTTGCGCGGGCTACATGCGCCATACCAAGCGCACCGCCTGCACCCGCCTTATTCTCAATCACGATGGGCTGGCCAAGCATTCTTCCCATGGCCTCTGCCATCGGCCTGCCAACGGTATCGGCCACGCCACCGGGCGGGAAGGGTACCACCATGGTGATGGGGTGTATCGGGTAGCGCTCGGCCTGCGCCTGTGCCGAGCGCAACATCAACGCAGTGCTGAGGCCGGCGAGGCTCGTGGCAGTCGTCTTCAAGGCGCTAATGCCTAGGCCAGGAAGCGAAGCTTTCGCAGCGGTATGTAGAAAGACCCGGCGCTTAGAACATGTCATGGAAAAGCCTTTCCGGTTACAAGGTGTTGCCGATGCTATCAAGCTTTCGGAGACCTTGCGTGCTGATATGCTGTCAACCCGGTTGTTTCGGCAAAGTCCAGGCAAGTTTCTTTCGGACTTTCTCTGGCATACCGGTCGTTTTTGACTCCTTATCAGTCGGGACTGCTTAGCAGTCGGGACTGCATCCACCCCAGCGACGACGTCGACCGCCGGTCACATCGATCGAATAAAGCCTGAGGCTACATGCTGACTTACCGGGCGCCCGCTTCCGTTGGCTTACCAGGCGCCCGCATCGATGGCTTGGGTCGCGCAGCGAAGCTCAAGTTGTTCGCGCGCTTTTTGCAAGGCCTGCTCAAAGGCCCTCGTGATGATGCCGTCGCATGCGTTCACTTCCAGCGATTCATTACCCGCTAGGCGCAACCTGATCTGGCAGGCTGCCATAACCACGCCGGTGTTTGAATTCACCGGCCCTGTCGCAATTTGCACAGCGTGGATGATGTCTTCAAAGGGACCCAGTCGATTCAAAACCCGAACCCGTGAGTGTTTTAAGGCACTGAGTCCGAAGGCTTCTGCGGCCTGCTGAATGACAATTTGCATGATGCGCTCCAATGATGAAGCAGGGATTTCAGGACATTCAAAGACTACGCCTCATCGCCTGAGATCACTGAAAACACCCTTTGATGCGCATCAGTGTTTCTATGCAAAACTGATGCAAAAATTTTTCCGGTGACCGTATACTACAGGCTCAGCCCCTCATGACGCGCCACTGCTTCCAAGGCATCTTCAAACTGAGCCCGCGCGATGGCTGTGAACCTCACTAACTCAGCATGCAGCGCAAGGTCTTTAACGCCATTGCTCAAGCATTGCTGGCTGTAGTCTTCAAAAGCGAGCAGCTGTTCAAGAATTTCCGAAACATGCCGCGGACACTCGCAAGCGGTCGCAGGCATGCTTTGCGCAATCTCTCTGATTTTTCCAATGCTGTAGCGAGGCGGACTCGGCAGAAAAACCTCATCTGACGGTTGGTGGATCGGCTGGCGGGCCTTCGCCATGGCAGCGATGAGCTGATCGTCTTCAATCGGTTCTCTCAAAACCGTGATTCCTGCGTGTCGCAGCAAACCAGCAATGTGGGCCGCACCGAATCGGTAGCAGATGATCAATGGTTTCGGCGCGATGCTTGCCCTCAGTGCCAACATCGATTGCCCATGGTGCTCAAGCAAAGAAACCACCTCGATGAGCAGCAAGGCCATCGAGGCCGCTTTCAAAGCCTGCGGTTTTGGCAACTGATCGCCGACCTCGAGCGTAAGACCGAGCGATTGAAGCTTTGCCTGGTTTTTCTCCTGCAGTAGTCGAAGCGCCAAGGATTCGCCGATAATCAGCGCCTTACTGGCTTGATCGGCTTGGACGCGATCTGGTTTGCTTCGTTTGCGGTGCGAGGCCAAGTTCTTGCTTGCGCGGTCAGATGTACTGTCTTGACTTGCGTCCTTGAGCCTCAAGAGTTCATTAAGCTCGCAGCTTGCAAGCTGTTGAAGCGAAAAACCCTGGTCCGCCAATTGACGAATCAAGACCGCACGCGAGGCATCGCTTCTGGCGTAAAGCCGCTGACCGCTGACTGTCTTAACAGGCTTGAAGGCAGCGTAGCGGCGCTCCCAAGCCCTTAAGGTAGGGCTTGGAATGCCGCTAAGTCGCGATAGCGCAGCAATACGCAATGTGGCATCTTCGCTCGGGACAGCATCTAAGCTGCGTTGTGGCTGAGGTCTCATCGTGAAAGCCATTTTTGTATCGGTTTTGTCTAAGTTTAAGCGAACAACAATCGCCCTTATACCCGGCGATCTTCAGATCGTCCACGATTTCACGGCAGCGATGCATGTCAATGTGATACTAAAATAATAACGAAGGGAAGGGGCATCGATTAACCCTTAAGGTCGAGCGAATCGCTTGGGATTCACCGGCTTGCAACCATCGTTTCGCTAAGTTCAAAGTTGCAAATCCACCCGAGAGGGGAAAGCCATGAAGTTTCGAGACCTTTTCCACGCCATGCGGCATCCCGAGCGCGAGTCGCGCTGCCACGAACTCACCGACCATGAGCGCGAGGAAGCGGCGCGTCGGGTTGAAGCACTCCTTGCGGAGCGCCTAAGGCCAGCTGACCTTGGCCTTGTACCTAAAGAAACACAACAGAAAGCGGGGCAATGAGCGTGCTGCGCGTGACTTATCTCAGCCGCGAGACAGAGCCCTTTAGCGCAGGTGCCTTGATCGATCTTTTGGAGCATTGCAAGCACAACAACCCAAGCCTTGGTGTGACCGGCATGCTTGTCTACGCTAACGGTACATTTTTGCAAACGCTCGAAGGCGATACGCACAAGGTTGAGCTGCTCCTTGAAAAAATCGAGCGCGACCCTCGCCATCAGGACTTTCAAGTGATCAAACGTGAGCCGATCGATGAGCGGGTTTACAAGCAGTGGAGCATGGGATTTGAGCGACTTACGGAGACTGCGCTCCAGGAGGTCCCGGCATTAAGGGCCTTTCAGCTCGATGATTTCAATCCCGAATTTTTGAGCGCCCATCCTAGCGTGGTGGAGAATTTGTTGCAGCGCCATCGCTCGCTTCACTGGGATCCTCTGATTCGAGAGATCGATGCAAGGGATCAATTTATTGGCGAACTGCGAGCTGCCCTGATTTCTGCCCGGCAGCGCAATGAACAAGCACTCTTGTTGATTGAGTCGGTGATCGAGGCCGCTGCAGAAGGCGTGCTCAAGGATCGCCATCTTCAACTTTGCCGGCGCATGGTTGATACCCTTCGCAGCCGGTAACATAGAGGCAGGAATAGAGGCAGGATCGAGCTTCCTACATGCCGTGAAACGCCTCCCTGTCAGACTCGATGGTGGTTTGTTAACACGTTTAGTAGGGCTTCAAGATTTCGTAGTCGCCTGTCGCTCGACCCATCGTCGCAAAGCAGCAAAACGGCGTGCGGCACGATGAATGCGGCGCGCCCAGCGCCATGGCGCTCGTTTTGCAGCCGGTCTCTTGCCGGGCAGGTAGCGAACCGCAAGTGCTAAAAGGAGGTACGGGAGTAATTTTCCTGCGAGCACGAAGCTGCTGATCGATAGCAGCGAAAGCCCGCCGAGTGCTGCAGCAGCCACCGAGGTCCGTGGGCTGTCTGGAAAAATTGCGGCAAGCGCTAGGGCTGGGCCTCCCCAGTCTTTAATCAAAGACATGGCCTGGGCCCAAGCCGCTGCCTGGCGCTCCTTTTCTAACCATGCCGCCAGTTCAGTCTGTTGAGCTATCCCAGTCACCAGTGTCGCAAGCAGACCCGCGCTGGCAGCAGCAGCGCAGGCAAAGGAAATCGCGATGATGAATCCCCGGTGTGGTTGAAGAATCATCAAAGAAAGCGCCAGAAATTCAGCTGGCATCACCGGTAGCACAGCGTCCAGCATTGCTAAGGCAGCCAAGAAGCAAATCGCATAGGGTTGTTGGCCATGGATCATTAGCCAAACCATGAGCTTGTCGATGTAGCGCTTTAGCCAGCTCTTTTGCCGTGAGCTGGGCCTGCCTGTCATAGCAATTTATTGATCCGCTGACTCAACTTTTTTTTCCGCATCGCCGGGATTGAAGGCCTCTGCCATGATGGTATTGGAAGCGCTATCCGAGCCGTGTTCGTCAGACGAAACAAGGCTCGAATCGCAGTCCTGAGACCAATTGATCTTTTTGAGGTGGGCCACGTATCCTGGAGCACCATATCGAATGCGCTCTAAAACTTTATAGTAATCCCTGTCGTCTTCACGCAATCTCTTGAACTGCCAGGCCTTGTAGTGCTCAACACTTGACTCCCAGTCCTTGAAGCTAAGGTATTGCTTCGTACGGAATCCAAACAAATTATTTTTCGACATCAGATGTTCGCTTTTGAGCCAGCCTGTCTCGAGAATCACTTGTTGCATCACGATCTTCGGGAATCTTATCTTTGATTGACAGATACGATCGAAAACGGCGCTGATGCTTGGCTTGGGCTTTTTCTGGCTTAAAAGCGGCTTTTGTTGGCGATGGGTTTTTTTGGATTTATGGCTTGATGCAAACACATCCTGTGTTGCAAAACATATCGGTATTGTTACGATAAGAATCCAGAGTCGAATGCATAATCCTAAATTCGGCATCATGGTGCTTTGTGCTTGACTGACCATTCACTAATTGATGGTGGCGCCCGAATCACGGACTACTTTTGCCCATCTCACGATTTCTGATCGAATAAAGCCATCGGCCTCAGAGGGGCTGTTCGCAACGATATCATAGCCATAACTTTCAATTTTCTCCTTTACCTCGTTATTTCGAAGCACGCGGATCAACTCACTGTGAAGGCGTTGAATGATCTGTGGCGGCGTATTTGCAGCCGCCAGGATGCTGTACCACACCGAGACATCAAACTCTGGGACGCCTGATTCAATCACGGTCGGTACCTCAGGCAGGATTCTTGATCGACGTGCCGAAGCCATTGCCAAGGCTCGAAATTTGCCCGCCTTGATTTGCGGTAACGATGAGGATAATGAGTCAAACATAAAGTTAACCTCGCCACCGAGTAATCCAATGATGGCCGGGCCACTCCCCTTATAGGGGACGTGGATCATATCAAGACCCAGCTTCGACTTGAGGAACTCAACCGATAAGTGACTCGTATTGCCCGGCCCGGCCGATGCAAACGTGAGCTTACCGGGTTGCGCCCGTGCGGTGCTAATTAACTCCTGAAAGGTCCTGATGGGCGATTGCGCTGGAACAACCACGACCAGAGGCAGCGTTGCCGCAATCGTGACGGGCGAAAAGTCTTTGACCGTGTCATAAGGCAGCTTCGGCATGAGTGTGGCGTTGATCGCGTGCGCTGAGAGCATCATGACCAGGGTATGGCCATCGGGCGCCGACTTTGCAACGTAATCAGCGCCGATGGTTGTCCCGCCGCCGGGCTTGAAGTCGATGAATACCGATTGCCCGAGATTGCGGGTGAGTTCCTGCGCAATCGGTCGAGCGAGAATCTCCGAACTTCCGCCTGGCGCATAGGGCATCACAAAACGAATCGGTCTGGCGGGAAAGCTCTGAGATTGAGCGCGAAGTGGCAACAGGGCCGCTGCTGATAATCCCTGTAAAACGAGGCGACGTGATTTCATGGCAAGCTCCAAAAAGTGTATGGGAGGATGTGTCGCAACAATCAAGGTTCAAGGACCAGCCGTAGGGATCGGGACCAGGTCTAGGGCTCGTGACTAGGTCTAGGGCTCATGACCAAGTCTAAGGTTCGGGTCCCGGTCAGCATAACCTGCCGCGGTGCGCTCAATCACATGACTTTGATAAAGGGTTATGCTTATACACGCAAGGAAACTGATGTGGTTTTGGTTTTGGTAATTTTTTAGAGCTTTGCCATTCAAATCATCGCATACCGAAGTCTTTCGAAGTCTTTCGAAGTCCCTTTAACCGCTTAACGAACCACAGATTTTTTATGAATAAGTTCTCGATCTTTCTTTCCCTGGCAATCGTATTGGGTGCGGCTGCAAACCTTGTCCAGGCGCAGCCAGCTAATTATCCGGTAAAGCCTGTGCGGGCCGTGGTTCCCTTTGCGCCGGGTAGTGCCACCGATCAGGTTGCAAGGGCCTTCACAGCCAAGATGGCAGAAACCCTTGGCCAAACCTTTGTTGTCGAAAACAAGCCGGGGGCCAATGGCATGCTTGGTGCAGATAGCGTTGCAAAGGCCGCACCAGATGGCTATACGATTTTGATCGGCACGAACAGCACCAATGCGGCGCTGAAGAGCTTGATGAAGCGACTGCCTTACGACCAAGATACCGCATTTGCCCCTGTGGCTTTTCTTGGGCAGGTACCCCTGATTGTTGCAATCAATATCGATATCACATCTAGAACACTAAAAGAGTTCGTTGCATTTGCAAAGGCAAAACCCAATGAGCTTAACTACGCAAGCGCGAGCACCTCACAGCGGGTTTCCACCGAAATGCTCATGAGCATGGCCGGCATTCAGATGACGATGGTTCCCTATAAGAGCAGTCCTGGCGCCATTGCAGATCTCATCGGCGGGCAGGTGAGTTTATTCACCGCAGACTTCGCAGTCATGCTGCCTCAAGTCAAAGCTGGTAAGGTCCGTGGCCTGGCCGTTACCTCGACCACGCGATCAAAAGCTGTCCCCGAATTGCCCACGGTGAATGAAGCGCTCGGCATTAAAGACTATGAGCTGATTGCTTTTTTTGCGATTTACGCACCCGCTGGGACGCCACCCTCGGTGATTGCACAACTTAACAGGGCTGCTAACCTCGCTGCAAATGACAAGGACATACTTGCCCGGTTTTCCGGGCTGGGCTTTGAGACAGACCCTGGATCGCCCGAAGCACTGGCCGACCGCACGCGTCGTGAGACCCTGAAATGGGCTAAGGCGATCAAGGAAGCTCGCATCGAACCAGAGTAAGTTCACGCAGGGCTTGAGGGTCTTGGCCGCTAGGTTGCTCTATTGATTTGACTGGTCTGATCAGTAGACTGTTTTTATCAGTCGATCTGCAGGGTGCCGCGGCGGATTTGGTCGCGCTCAAGCGAATCAAATAAGGCCTTGAAGTTACCTTCGCCGAAGCCTTCGTCCGCTTTTCGCTGGATAAATTCAAAAAATACAGGACCAAGCAGCGGTTGGCTAAAGATTTGTAGCAGTAAGCGCTTATCACCATTTGCCGTAGACCCATCAAGGAGAATGCCACGAGACTGCAGCTCCGATGTTGGCTCAGCGTGTCCGGGAAGGCGCTCTTCTAGCATGTCGTAGTAGCTATGATTCGGTGCTGCCATCAACGGAATGCCTGCTTCTCTTAGTCGGTCAACGCTCGCTAGCAGATCGTCTGTTTGTAGCGCGATGTGTTGAATGCCTTCGCCGTTGAAAGCCAAGAGGAACTCTTCAATCTGACCGCCTGCTTGGCCGGCTTCTTCGTTCAGTGGGATTCGAATGAGGCCATCGGGCGCCGTCAATGCTCGGCTTGTCAAGCCTGTGTACTCACCTTTGATGTCGAAGCTGCGGATTTCTTTAAAGTTGAAAATCCTTTCGTAAAACCCGCTCCAATACGCCATACGACCTTTATAAACATTGTGGGTGAGGTGGTCGATCAACTTGAATCCATGACCTAAGGGCTGACGATCGGCACCCTCAATAAAATCAAAATCGATATCGTAGATACTTCTACCTTCATCAAAACGGTCAATTAAATAGAGTGGTGCGCCGCCGATTCCCTTAATCGCAGGCAGCCGCAATTCCATCGGTCCGGTAGGTATATCGATCGGTTGGGCGCCGTGCTCAAGCGCGTAGGCATAAGCCTGGTGGGAATCCTTCACCCGAAACGCCAGACCACAAGCGCTTGGCCCATGTTCGGCTGCAAAGTAGCTCGCAAGACTTTTGGGTTCTCGGTTGACGATGAAATTGATGTTTCCCTGACGGTAAAGGGTCACATCTTTTGAGCGGTGCTTGGCAACGGGCGAGAATCCCATGGTTTCAAAGAGCGGTTCGAGCACATTGGCCTTTAGCGAAGCAAACTCGACAAACTCAAAACCGCACAGACCCATTGGATTTTCGAAAAGATCAGCCATCACGTCGCTCCTTGGGATGTCCTTGGCGCTTGATAAGGTCATCGATTTGACACAGGTTAGTCGGATACTCCCGCCTAACCAACATCGGTAAGCTGGAGTGTCAAATGGCTTTTAAGCGCCTCACCATTGTAATTGTTACGTCTTTCATGCATAGCCTTGCATTGGCTCAGACTGAGTTTACAGCGACGCTTGCTGGTCATGCATTGCTTCCAGCGAAGACTTTCATCGACATGCCAGCAGACGCGCCTGAGGATCTAAAAATGTCGGGCAAATTTACCGACGCTATGGTTCGTAACGAAAAACCGGGTACGTTTGAAGGCCGATCGGCTGGTCGGTCCACAGGTGTGTTTTTGCCCTTCAAGGGGCAACCCGTACAGGGTCATTCCGGCATTAAGAAAATGCCCGACGGCACGTTCTGGGTGCTTACCGATAACGGATTTGGCACCAAGGCCAACTCGCCTGACGCCGCGCTCTTTCTGTCGCACTACAAGATCGACTGGACTTCAGGAAACATCGCGCGTCTGAATACTGTTTTTCTTCATGATCCCGATAAGAAAGTGCCCTTCAGGATCGTTCATGAGGGTAGTAGCAAGCGCTATTTGACGGGTGCAGATTTTGATCTCGAAGGCTTTCAAATCATCGCCGGCAAGATTTGGATTGGCGAGGAATTCGGACCCTACCTCATCCGTGCATCAATGGACGGAAGGGTCGAAGCTGTTTTCGAAACCCTCGCTGACGGTAAACCGGTGATGTCACCCGATCATTTCCGGGTTGTCGCGCCCAACCCAGGGCAGTCTGCGCCTGCCATGGTCAATCTTGGCCGCTCGCGAGGCTATGAGGGTCTTGCGGCAAGCAAGGACGGCCGCTTCCTTTACGGCATGCTTGAAGGACCGTTATGGGACCACAACAGCAAGGACTGGGAGAAACAGGGCGGCCAGCTGGTGCTGAGAGTGCTTGAGTTTTCGGTAGCCGAGGAAAAGTGGACAGGCCGGCATTGGAAGTATGTGTTGTCGCCTGGAGCGACTGCGATCGGTGACTTCAATATGATCGACGCAAACACAGCCCTGGTCATCGAGCGGGATAACGGTGAAGGCACTCAGGATCGTGCTTGTTCTGATAACAAAGCAGCGTCAAATTGCTTTCATGACCTTGCCAAGTTTAAGCGCGTGGTCAAAATCGAGATGAGTGAAGCGAACGTCAACAGCGCGGTCCGCAAGATTGGCTTCATCGATCTGATGAAGATCCGCGATCCCAAGCAGCTCGCGCGCAAGCCGCTTAATGCTGGCGTCTTGACCTTCCCGTTTTTCACCATAGAGAACGTGGATGTGGTTGATGAGCGCCACATCATCGTTGGCAATGACAATAATCTTCCATTCTCATCATCCCGTGACCCGAATCGCGCCGACGACAATGAGTTTGTTTTGCTAGAGGTGGAGTCACTGTTGCGGGCCCGATGATCATGCTCGGGAGGGGTCGACGGTGCTTCGTTAACAGGCAAGGTCGGCCTCTGGGTAGGTCGATAAGCAGTGATCAGCTTGGCAAGCGAGGCGGTTTTTTCATGTTTGAAGCTTTGTGCGGCAAGCACTGGTCCAAAAACCTCGCCTGAGGCGATTGTTGAGCCACGAGGGACTACCCCAGCCTGCACACAACAAGCCCCCAGGTCCGTCGCTGTTAAAGCAGTCCTTGTCCCGTCAGCCTCCCGGCGCGCTTCGGCCAATCCCCGGCGCGCTTTGGCCAGCCCCAAGTTGGCCTTGTCATCCGATCTGCGAACAACTTCATCAAGAAAACTCGTTAACACGAGGGTTCATAAACGGTAGCTCCCGTCCGTCTTGCGCACTCAGCCGCTGACCGCCCAAACACCTCTCTT
>Ga0214917_10001783_pt1 | contig 27323 bp, 21 predicted proteins | sample LL_1208_BB_MetaG_FD_177983 | JGI IMG/M metagenome (GOLD analysis project Ga0214917, IMG submission 177983) | Freshwater microbial communities from Lake Lanier, Atlanta, Georgia, United States - LL_1208_BB | ecosystem: Environmental > Aquatic > Freshwater > Lake | place: USA: Georgia | collected... | reverse complement strand
CAGCAGATCGCCGGCCGGTTCTTGATGAGCATGAAGGACTACCCGCCGAGCCAGACCCCCGGGTCGTTCAACCTCGACAAAATCCAGAAGCAGCTCGAAGCGTCGCCGGGTGGAGGGTGATCGTGCCCGGCGCCGAGTGGCGTGCCCGACGCGCTCGGCACGCCGGCGGCGCCGACCCCGAGGGGAGCCTCAACACGGCACGCCCCATCCCGGCCGATACGACTCCCGGCCCCACAGCGCCAGGCAGTGCGGCTGGTCGACGATCGCGCCGGAGTGCGGGTCGCACCGCACCACGGTGTTCGTGCGGAGGGCGATGTTCCCCAGGTGGCAGAGCATCGCGCTCTTCTGCCCCTCGTCGATCGGGCTGTTGAGGTCGGCCCGGCCGCGGATCGCGTCCACGAAGTTGACGAAGTGCGGCAGGTCCCCGGCAGCGGCGGTCGTGCCGCTTCCGGAACCGGACTCGACCCCCTGCGGGTCGTAGACCTTCCAGCTTCCGTCGCGGGCGATCGCCAGCGTGCCACCGTCGCCCGAGAACACCACCTCGCCCCACGGCTTCTCCGGGAGTGGCGTGCAGCTGCTGTGCACCCATTCGCAGCCGCAGTGGCCGAAGTCGTAGACGACGGTGCCGGTGTCGGGCGTCTCCTGCAGATCGTCGAACCAGTAGCGGCCGCCCGTGTAGCTGGTGCGCAGGGGACGATCGACCCGCAGTCCCCAGCGGAGGACGTCGAGCGCATGCACGCCGTTGTTCCCCAGCTCGCCGTTGCCCCAGTGCCAGAACCAGTGCCAGTCGTAGTGGGCGAGCGTGGCGGCCGGATGCCGCGCATCGTCGGGCACCGGGCCCTGCCAGAGATCGAGGTCGATGCCCGCGGGCAGCTTCCTGTCCTTGCCGGGCACGGCACCGCGGCGATTGCCGTAGGACGCGCGGCCGTACCGCACCGTCCCGATCGCGCCGGAGTGCAGGGCCGCGATCGCCTCCTTCATCCACGTCCGCCGCTGGTTGCCCATCTGCACGAGCCGGCCGGAGCGGCGGGCGGCGGCGACGAGCCATTCCGCCTCCCGCGGATTCTGGCTGCCGGGCTTCTCCACGTAGACGTGCTTGCCCGCGGCCAGGGCGAGGAGCGCGGCTGGCGTGTGCCAGAAGTTCGGCAACGCGATGAAGACCGCGTCGAGCGACGCGTCGTCGAGCGCCGTGCGGAAGTCGCCGACGCCGCGGCAGGCCGCCTCCTGCCGGCCGGTGACGGCCTTCATGCCGAGGGCCAGCCGCTGCGGATCCACCTCGGCCAGATAGGCGATCTCCACGCCGGGGATCTGCAGGAGCGACTGCACGTGGCCCATGCCGCGGCCGAGACCGGCCACCGCCACGCGGAGCCTGCGGACGGGCTCGTCTCCCCGGCTCCCGCCGGCCACCATGGCCCCGGCCAGCGCGGCGCCGACCGCTCCGCAACCGCGGCCGAGGGATGCGAGAAACCGTCGGCGGGGCGACGGGCGACGACGGGCGACGATCGGCTGACGGCATGGCATGGCGGGAGGGTCTCCTGGTCGGGACGTGTGGTCAGCGAGGCAGCGGCCGGGGCAGCCGCAGGTCGTGACCGAGATTGTCGAGGATGACGTGCACGAGGTCCGCGGTGCTGTCGGCCGAGATCAGCAGGAAGCAGTACAGCATCTCGTCGAGCGTGCCGTCCCCCCAGCTCACGCGCCGGGGCGGCTGCGACGGATTCCGGGGATTGGCCGCCGAATTGTCGAATCGGGCAGCGACGGCGATCCGCGTGCCGGCGGGCAGCGTGAACGGCCGTTCGTAGAGGTATTCCTCCTGCCACTCGTAGTGCCAGGCGGGAACGTCGATGAGCGTGCGCGGAGGCCCGCCCGGGGGTTCCGCGGTCGCGGTCACCGACGAGCCGAGCATGTGCATGTGCGGCACGATGCCGACGACCGTCACGTCCCGCGGCAGCCGGTACGCCGCCGTCACCGCGTGGTCGCGTGCCCCCGCCGGGATGTCGATGTCGTAGCTCGCGACCCAGATGCTGCCCACGAGCCGTTGGGGGGACGCCGCCACGGCCGCGGCGGGTTCGTCGAGAAAGTAGAGCCCGATGTCGGAACGGTCCATCCGGGCGACGCCGTCGGGGTGGTAATGGATCTGCACCACGAGATCCGATCCCTTCTTGAGATACCGGCCCCGGCCTCCCGGCAGGCGCCGGGCCGTGTTGCCGGGCGACCAGCCACCGAGCGCCCCCGACGGCAGGAATCCCGGTCCCCCGAAGCGGCTGTAGCCCGGCTCCGGAGTGGCGGCGTCGAGCGTGCGGGCGACGCCCGAATCGTCCAGGAAGAGCATCGCGTGATGCACGACCCGCCGGTCACCCGGCTGGAATTCGACGGCAGCCACCACGCGATCCTCGGGCAGATCGATCGGCAGCACGAAGTTCTGCAGGATGTCTGGGCCGTCGGCGGGCACGGAAAACGCCTCCGGCATCCGGACGACGAGGTCGGGGGGGCCGAGTTGCCACCCCGCGGCCCGCCGGGGCGGCGGCCGGACGGCCTTCCGCTCGCCCTCCGGGCACCCCGCCGCGGCCCATGCGGCGAACCGTCCGATCTCCTCGGCGCCGAGCGACCGATCCCCCACGAGCGCGGGCTGTGCATGCGGACGCGGAGCCCACGGCGGCATGCGTCCGCCTGCGGTCACCTCCACGATCATGGCCGCCTGGGCGGCCACTTCCTCTCGGGTCGTCAGCGAGAAGGGCGCCACCTGACCGGGCTGGTGGCACGGGACGCACGCGTCGCGCACCAGCGGTTCGATGTGCTGCCAGTAGGTCACCGCCGCACCGGCCGTGCTCGCCGCGCCGACGGCCGGTGCGAGCACGCAGCCCACCGGTGGCACGAAGGCCACGGCGGCCTCCCGCCCGGCATGCACCGCCAGCAACGCGTCGCGCAGGTGATGCCGCGTGACCTCCGGCCGTCGCCGACCGACCGCGGCGAAGCCGTCGTCGATGGCACCGTGATAGACGAGTCGGCGGCCGGCATCGACCACGAACGCCTCCGGCACGTGCGTCGGATGCAGCCGGGCACGCAGCTGCCCCCGGGGATCGAACAGCACGGGAAACGGCAGACGCCGGCTGGCGAAGTGCGCCGCCGCCTCGGCGCGGGACACGCCGCCATCCGACAGCACGCCGAACCACGCCACCGGTCCGGCATGGTCGTCGTCGTCGTCATCGTCGCCATCGTCGGCAGCGGCGGCCAACGCGGCCAGCCGCGGCACGATCGCGTTGGCGATCGGGCAGGTCGTCGAGAGGAACACGAACACCGCGGGCCCTGCCGCGCCGGCGGGCGACAGGTCGTGCGACCCACCCGACAGATCGTCGAGCGTGATGCCGGCCAGATCGACGACGGCCAGATCGACGACGGCCGGATCGCCGAGGCCCGAGCCCGCGGCCCCCGCGGAGAAATCGCCGGCCGAAGCGGCCCGAGGAGGGCATGCCACCACCACGGCAGCGAGACAGGCCACGAGCAGCCCACGGGCGGGCCGCCCGGCGACGGCGAACCCGATGGACCGCCCACGCCCGTGCGACCCGGCGGAGATGAGTCGGCATCCGCATCGCGGGCCGGGCAGCCACGCGCGACGGCCGTCGCCAAGCATCGCGATCCGGTCTCCGTGAATAGCCATGAGCGGCCCACCGACCACGAGTTGCGACTGCCGCCGGGCCGTCCTCCTCCCCGCCCGAGTATAGCGGTTCGCCGACCACTCCTCGGGCGGCGCCGCGGCGCGGCCGCGGCCGATGGGCCGCCAGGCGATCGGCCGCGCTGCGGGCCGGGCGGCGGTTTGCTATGGTTCACGGGGCCGCGTTCCCATGCCACGCCCGTCCGGGCGAGCCACACGCCATGACGTCCACACCCCTCTCCGCCCGATCGATCCACGGCATCCTCACGCCGATGGTCGTGCCGCTGGACGCGCGGGGCGAGATCGACGAGCCCGAACTGCGGCGGTACATCGGCTGGCTGATCGACAAGGGCGTGCACGGCCTCTATCCCAACGGATCGACCGGCGAGTTCACCCGCTTCACCGCCGAGGAACGGCGCCGGATCATCCGCATCGCCTGCGACGAGGCGGCGGGCAGGGTGCCCGTGATCGCCGGGGCCGCGGAGGCCAACGTCCGCGAGACGCTCGCGGCCTGCGAGGCCTATGCCGCCTGCGGCGCCCGGGCGGTGGCGATCGTCTCGCCGATCTACTACAAGCTCTCGCCGGAGAGCGTCTACGCCTACTTCCGGGAGATCGCGCTGGCCAGCCCGATCGACGTCACGCTCTACAACATCCCGATGTTCGCCAGCCCGATCGATCTGCCGACGATCCGCAGGCTGGCGGAATTCGACCGCGTGGTGGGCATCAAGGACTCCTCCGGTGATCTGGCGGGCATGATGCGCATGATCGAGACGGTGCGGCCGGTGCGGCCCGATTTCGTGTTCATGACCGGGTGGGAGGCCGTGCTGGTGCCGATGCTCATGGCCGGCTGCCAGGGGGGCACGCACGCCACCAGCGGCGTCGTGCCGGAAGTCACCCGGGCGATCTACGATCTGGTGCGGGCGGGCAGGCCGCAGGAGGCGTTCGCGGTGCAGGCCCGCATGCTCGGCCTGTTCGACGCGATCTTCGCGGCCGGCGACTTCCCCGAGGGCTTCCGGCTGGCCGCCGGCCTGCGCGGCTTCTCGTTCGGCGTTGGCCGTCAGCCGCTGACGCCCGGGCAGCGCGAGGCACTGGCCGCGGCCCGCGAGCGGATCGCAGGCCTGATCGATGCCGTGCTCGCCGACCCCCGGCTGGCCACGGCCACCGCGGGGTGATCGCCCGCGGATGTTCCGTCAGGTACGGTTTGGGTGAACAGACTCGGGTGAACAGACTCGGGTGAACAACGGGCCGATCAGCCTGTCGCCGGCCCGTTCTTCCCTTCATCACCGCGACGCATCGGCCCCGCTCCCATGAACATCCGCCTGCCGGCGCTCGTGCTGCTGCTGCTCACCCCGCTGGCGAGGCTGCATGCGGAGCCCCCCGCCGAAGCCGCCCGCGGCGGCCACGCCGTGGCGTCCGCACTCGACGAGTTCCTCGGCGAGCCGCTGTTCACGCCGATGCAGCAGCTGTGGGAAAAACGCGGCGGCTGGGGCGGCGTGCTCGCCGCCCCCGACGGCACGGTGGTGGCGTTCCAGTCTCCGGGTGGCGGTACCTGCCGGCGCAGCCGCGACGGCGGTCGCACCTGGGACCCGGAACTCCTCATCGCTGCCGACGCCACCGGGGGCCGCGGAATCGTCGACGAAACGACCGGCGACGTCCTCTACGCGAACCCCGCCGCAGGCTGGATGTTCCGGAGCCGCGACTCGGGGGCGACGTGGACCCGGGAGCCCGTGCAGGTGCGGCCCGACGGGCTCGGCAACGTGCCGAAGACCGAGGGCGTGGCGGCGATGCAGTGCGGCATCACGCTCGCCTTCGGGCCCCACCGCGGCCGGCTCGTCATGCCGGCGCGGATCATGGGCCCGAAGGACTCCAACGCGGTCGAGTGGCGGCCGTACCACTACAGCACGGCCCTCTACAGCGACGACCGCGGGCGGACGTGGCAGACGAGCAAGCCGTTCCCCGTGCTCGGCACGGGCGAGGCCGCGCTCGCCGAACTCTCCGACGGCAGGATCGTCTACAACTCCCGCGAGCACATGAGCCGCGGCAACCGCTTCTTCGCGCACAGCGACGACGGCGGCGACCTGTGGATCGGCGCCTTCCGCAGCCCCGACCTGCCCGACGGCCCGCGGGGCAGTTCCTACGGCCTGATGGGCGGCATGGTCCGGCTGCCGCTGGCCGGATGCGACATCCTGCTCGCCAGCAACGTGGATACCGACGCCGGGACGATGCCGAAGCAGGTCGGCGCGTCGGTCGCCGGCGGCCGCGAGCGGGCCACGGTGTGGGCCAGCTTCGATGGCGGCCGCACGTGGCCGATCAAGCGTCTGGTGTACGACGGCCCGAGCGCCTACTCGAGTCTCGGCGTCGGCCGGCACGGCACGCCGAGCCAGGGGAGGGTCTACCTGCTCTTCGAGGGCGGCCCCCGGGGCAGCCACGCGGCGGTGCAGGTCGTCTCCTTCAACCTGAGCTGGCTGCTCGACGGCCGCGACGTGGATGCGTTGGTCGAGAAGCACCGCGCGCCGAAATCCGGCGGATCGGCCCCCTGAGGTGCATCCGGCGGCCCATCTGGCGCGGCGGCGGTGGGCCCCATGCCGCCGCCCCGATCGGCCGCGTTCCGACCCGCCGCGCGCGGCTTCACCTCCCGATGACGTATAGTGCCGACTCGTCCGGTCCGGGAGTGGGATCATGCCGTCGCCTCGCCGTCCGTTCCTCCGCGTCGCCTGCCTGTGGGCGACCGCAGCCGTCGCCGCAACCACGTGCGGCGCCGACCCGGCGGCCCCACCCTCGGTGGAGGAACTCGCCAAGCGGGTGCGGCAGTCGGTCGTGGTCGTGACCTTCGAGGGCCGCGAGGGCACGCAGCAGGGGCTCGGCACCGGGTTCGTCATCGACGCCGCCGGACTCATCGCCACCAACCATCACGTCATCGGCGAGGGGCGACCGATCGCGATCCAGTTGGCCGACGGCTCCCGGCATCCCGTCACCGAGATCACCGCGTCGGACCGCGGCCTCGATCTGGCGATCGTGCGGATCGCGCGGCCGGACAAGCCCCTCGTGCCGCTGCCGCTCGGCGACTCGGGCTCCCCGCCCGACGGATTGCCGGTGGTCTCCATCGGCAATCCACTCGGCCTGACGTTCAGCGTCGTCAGCGGCGTCGTCTCGGGCACGCGCGAGATCGACGGCCGGCGGATGCTCCAGCTGGCGATGCCGATCGAGCCGGGCAACAGCGGCGGACCGGTGGTGGCGCCGGACGGCAGCGTCATCGGCATCGTGACCATCAAGTCGCTCGTCACCAGCAACCTCGGATTCGCCGTCGGCATCGACGATCTCAAGCCGCTCGTCGCCCGACCGAACCCGGTGCCGATGGCGCGGTGGCTGTCGATCGGCCGGCTCGACCCGCAGTCGTGGCAGACGCTGTTCGGCGGCTCGTGGCGGCAACGCGGGGGCCGCATCGCCGTCGGCGGCACCGGCAGCGGGTTCGGCGGACGCACGCTCTGCCTGGCACGCGAGCCGGCACCGCCCGCGCCGTTCGCGGTCGAGGTGGACGTGAAGCTCGACGACGAGGCGGGGGCTGCCGGGCTGGTTTTCCATGCCGACGGCGGCAACCGCCACTACGGCTTCTATGCCACGGCCGGGAAGCTGCGCTGCACCCGCTTCGACGGCCCGTCGGTGTACGACTGGCACGTGCTCCGCGAGCTGCGCACGCCGCATTACCGCCCCGGAGAATGGAATCGGCTGCAGGTCCGCGTCGAGGAGGGGAGGTTTCGCTGTGGCGTCAACGGCGCGATCGTGACGACGATCGAGGACGACGGGCTGCCGCCGGGACGCGTGGGGCTGGCGAAGTTCCGGGACACGGTCGCCGAGTTCAGGCTGTTTCGCGTGCGCCGGGCCGACGGCGCGTCCGAGGGCGACGAGGAGGCGGCGCAGCGGCGTGCCGCACTCGCCGACAGACTGCCGCCGCTGGCACGCATCACGCCGGACCAGCTCGCCGCGGGGGATGGCGATGCCGCGGCCGCGGCGGAACTGCTCCGGGAACGGGCCGCGACGCTCGACCGGCGGGCCGGGGAACTGCGGCTCGTCGCGGCCGACCTGCACACGGCGGACGTCGTGCGGACGCTCGTCGCCCGGCTCGACGCGGGCGATCTGCTGCGGGCCGCGCTCGAGGTCGCGCGACTGGACGATCCGGACCTCGATCTCGAAGCCTACGTGCGGCAGGTCGATCGCATGGCGGAAGACGTCGCGGACGGCCTGCCGCACGCCGCGGACGACGACGCCAGGCTCGCGGCCCTGGACCGCTACCTGTTCGCCGACAACGGCTTTCACGGCAGCCGTGCCGACTACGACCACCCCGCCAACAGCCACTTGAGCCGCGTCATCGACGATCGCGAGGGCCTGCCGATCACGCTCTCGATCCTCTACATCGAACTCGCGCGGAAGCTGGGCGTCACCGTCGAGGGGGTGGGGCTGCCCGGACACTTCGTGGTGCGGCGGCCGGACGGCGGCGGCGCCGGCGACCTGATCGACGTCTTCGAGGCCGCCGCGCCGATGAGCCGCGAACGGGCGGCCGCCCGGGTGCGGGAGGCGACCGGCGGACCGCTCATGGAGGAGCACCTGCGGTCGTTCGACTCGCGGCAGATCATCCGCCGTGTGCTGCGGAATCTCCTCGGCAGCGCGGACCGCACCGGCGACCGGGAGGCGGCCCTCCGGTACCTCGAGGCCCTCGTCGCCGTCGATCCGGAGGACGGTCGCGACCGGGGCCGCCTGGCCCTCGTGCGCTACGAGACCGGCCGCCGCGCGGCGGCCGTGGCGGCGCTCGACCGGCTGCTGGAGCACCCGGCGGCGGGGATCGATGCGGAGGCGATCCACGGCCTGCGGGAACGGTTTCTCGCCGACGAACCGCCCTGATGCGGCGGCGACGGGCCCCGACCGGCCGGCCCGCCGACGCCGACCTCGACACCGAAGCCGACCTCCAGCCCACGAGGAGTCAACCTCATGCCCGCCCGCACCACGACGAGCGCCGCCTTCCCGGGAGCCGCATGGCTGCGTGACCTGTCGGCGGGTGCCCTGGTGCTGGTCACCGTGTTCGCCGGGGCCGCGGCCGCGGCCCCGCCCCCGGCGTCCGCCCCCGCCCGCCCCAACGTGCTGTGGATTTTCCTGGAGGACGTGAGCGGCTGGTTCTCCTGTGCCGGCGAGACGCTGATCCACACGCCCCACATCGACGGCCTCGCCGCCCGCGGAACGCGTTTCAGCCGCTTCTACACCTCGGCCGCCGTCTGCTCCGCGACGCGATCCGGCGTGATGCTCGGCGCGATGCAGACCACCTTCGGCGTCCATCACCACCGCAGCTCGCGGAACAACGCCGCCGGCACCCGGCACGACGGCATCGGCATGATCCACCTGCCGGCGGGCGTGACGCCGCTGCCGCAGTGGTGCCGCCGGCACGGCGTGTTCACGTTCAACGACGGCCGCCTGAAGGATGACTTCAACTTCGTGTTCCGACACGACGACTTCTACGACGTCTGCCCCGACGACAAACGCTGGGGCCCCGCCCACACCGTCTCCGGCGCATGCTGGCGCGGCCGCCGTCCGGGACAGGCGTTCTTCGGGCAGGTGCAGTTGGCCGGCGGAAAGGAGGGACTCGGCCGCACCGCCACGAAGCCGCCCCGTGCCGTGGACCGCGCGGCGGTACCGGTGCCGCCCTATTATCCCGACATCCCCGAGGTCCGCGAGCAGATCGGCTATCACTACGACTGCCTGGCGAGGACCGACGAGCACGTCGGGGCGATCCTGGCGGCCCTCGACCGCGACGGTCTCGCCGACTCGACCGTCGTGGTGCTGTTCTCCGACCACGGTTACGGGCTTCACCGCCACAAGCAGTTCCTCTACGAGGGGGGCATCCACATGCCGCTCATCGTGGCCGGACCCGGCGTGCCTCGCGGTGCCGTCCGGGACGATCTCGTCTCCTCGATCGACGTCGCCCCCACGACGCTCGGCATCCTCGGCCTGCCGATCCCCGCACACATGGAGGGTCGCGACGTTTTCGCCGCCGACCACCGGCCGCGCGACCACGTCGTCGCCGCCCGCGACCGCTGCGACTACACCATCGAGCGGATCCGTGCGGTCGTCACCCGCCGGTACAAGTACCTGCGCAACTATCTCACCGACCGTCCCTACATGCAGCCCAACTACAAGGACCCGTGGCCGGTGTCGATCCGCCTGCGGGAGATGATGGCCCGCGGCGAGATGAACGACGCGCAGCGGATCTTCTTCGGCGCCGCCAAGCCTGCCGAGGAGTTCTACGACCTCGACGACGATCCCCACGAGATCAAAAATCTCGCGGCCGATCCGGGCCACGCGGAGGAACTCGCCCGCCATCGGGCGATCCTCGCCGAATGGATCGCCGCCACCGGCGACCGCGGCCAGGCGGCGGAGGACGACGCCGGGCTCATCCAGGTGCTCTACGAGTGGGGCGACGCGTGCGTGAACCCCGAGTACGACCGGCTGCGGGGCCTGGTCGAGCCGACGCGGCGGACGTCCCGCTGAGCGGACGCGACCGGCACCGCGTTCAGGAGTAGAGGTCGATCGCCTGCACGATCTCGTCGAGCCGGTTGCTCACGCTGACGGCCCGATTGGCGAAGCTGGCCCGGCTCACGCCCCGGCTGCCGAGGACCTCGTTGAACAGCTTCTGGTCGGTCGTGTGGTAGGCCACGGTCGCGGTCGGATCCTTGAGCTGGTGGCCGGTGAGGATGCAGACGACCCGCTCGTCGCGGCCGATCACCCCTTCCGCCACCAGCTGCCTGGCGCCCGCCACGCTCGCGGCACTGGCCGGCTCGCAGCCCAGCCCGCCAGCCCCCACCTGGGCCTTGGCGTCGAGGATCTCCTGCTCCGTCACCTCGCGGACCACGCCGTCACAGACCTCCAGCGCCCGCAGGCACTTGGTCAGGTTCACCGGCCGGTTGATCTCGATGGCGCTGGCGATGGTGTCGGCCCGCTTGTGGTCGCGGTCGAGCTCGTCGTAGTAGTGGCAGGCGGGGGCGAGGTCGGCCCGCCCGCCGCCCCAGCGCAGACCGCGGTTGTGGTAGAGCTCGTAGAGCGTGTTCGCCCCGGCGGCGTTGATGACCGCCAGCCGCGGCACCCGGTCGATCAGCCCCAGCATGCGGAGTTCGGCGAACGCCTTGCCGAAGGAGCTGGAGTTGCCGAGGTTGCCGCCGGGCACCACGATCCAGTCGGGCACCTCCCAGCCCATCGACTCGAGCACGCGATACATGATCGTCTTCTGCCCCTCGAGCCGGAACGGGTTCACGCTGTTGACGAGGTAGATGCCCAGCTTGCCGGCCACCTCCTTGACGCGGGCCATCGCGTCGTCGAAGTCGCCCGCGATCTGGATCGTCAGCGCCCCGTAGTCGAGGGCCTGCGAGAGCTTGCCGTAGGAGATCTTGCCCGAGCCGATGAAAATGATGCCGCGCATCAGCCGGGTGACCGCACAGTAGACGGCCAGCGAGGCACTCGTATTGCCCGTCGAGGCACAGGCGGCCCTGCGTGCCCCGATCATGCGGGCGTGCGTGAACGCGGCCGACATGCCGTTGTCCTTGAACGAGCCGGACGGATTGAGGCCCTCGTACTCGAGGAACAGCCGCCCGGGCCGCATCCCGACGTACGACCCGACGCCATCGGAGACCGACAGCAGCGTCTGGCCCTCGCCGATCGTGACCACCGACTCCCGCGGGGCGAACGGCAGCAGTTCGTGGAACCGCCACACGCCGCTGTAGGCGAGCGGGTCGCTGCGGCGCATCCACTTGCGTTCGAAGAGTTCGAACGAGGTCGGCGGCCGCAGCCGCTCCCAGTCGTAGGCGACGTCGAGCAGGCTGCCGCAGGACGGGCAGGCGGTGAGCACCTCGTCCACCGCGAACGTGGCGGCACAGGCAGGCGCGATGCACTGCTGGAACGCGACATCGGTGCGGGCGGCGACGGTCACGGCACGAGACTCCCCGGATCGACGATCGCCTGACACGCGGGCCTCGGGCCTCCACCGCCCAGCCGGCCACGGACGGGCGGGTTGCCGCCCCGGACGCCCGCCGAGACCGTCGCCCCGCGGTCCTCGACCGCGGGCACGGCGTGTGACAGGCGGCTCTCTAGGCAATGTGTCGGCACGGCAACGCTGGCGGCTGTGGAAAGACTTGGCGCCCACCGGTCGGCGGAACCGCCGGACGTTCCGCCTGCAAGCCTAGGTCAAGGTTTTCCGGGCAGCAAGACTTTTCCCCCGCGTTGCGGGCCATGAGCAGCGGACAATCCCCCGGGGCGGCGGCTGCCAGTTTGACAGTCGCCTGCTGGATCACTAGACTCTCGAGCTTCAGTACGGAAGCGCCGCGCCGGCCGACAGGCGGAGCCGGAGCGTGCACGCCGTGCAGATCGCGGGGAGCCTCCTCATGAAAGCGGCGGAAACCAAGGCCCTCAAGGCGACGCTCCAGGCGATGCGGGCGCGGCTGCGAGGCGACGTGACGACCATGGCGGACGCCGCCCTGCGGAAGACCCGCTCGGAGTCGAGCGGCGACCTCTCGAGCATGCCGATCCACATGGCGGACATCGGTTCGGACGCCTACGAGCAGGAGTTCACGCTCACGCTGATGGCGACCGAAGAGGACACGCTCGACCTGGTCGAGCAGGCCCTCGAGCGGATCCGCACCCGACGGTACGGCATCTGCGAGGAGTGTGGCGGAGTGATCGCCAAGAAGCGGCTGGAGGCGATTCCCTTCGCGCCCACCTGCATCCGCTGCGCCGAAAAACTCGAAAATGGCCGGGGCGATGGCGGCGCCTCCGGGCGGCCGCGTCAGCCACGCTGACCGCTTCCCGGGCGTCATGCACCACCCACCGGCTGCCATGCCCCACTCACGCGGCTGGTTCGTCTTCTCCGCCGCCGCCATGCTCGCGGCAGCCGCCGACCTCGTGACGAAGTCGGCCATCTTCCGGCACCTGGGCATGCCCGGGGAGCGTCGGGGCATCGTGCTCGTGCCGGGCATGCTCACGCTCGAGACCAACCTCAACGAAGGGGCGCTGTTCGGGATGGGCCAGGGGTTCGGGGCGGTGTTCGCCGTCGTGTCGCTGGCGGCGATCGGCGGCATCCTCGGCCTCGTCTGCCGCCGGGAGACCCGGAGCGACGGCTGGCTGTTGGCCGCGCTGGCCCTGATCACCGGCGGCATCCTCGGCAACCTCTACGACCGCCTCGGTCTTCCCGGCCTCTCGTGGCACGCCCCGCTCGAGCGACGTGGCGAGGCGGTGCTGGCAGTCCGCGACTGGATCCACTTCCGTCTGGAGGGAATCATCGACTGGCCGATCTTCAACCTCGCCGACTGCTGGCTGGTCATCGGGGCGGGCCTGATGCTGCTGTTGTCGCTGCGGCCGAACCCGCCGGAACGCTCCGAGGCGATGCGATGACCGGCCAGCGTCAGGCGGACGCCGTGACGAGCCGATTGGCGACATGCCTGGCCGCGGTGCGGCAGGCGGCCCCGCTGACGCTCCGCTGGTTTCGCCGGCCCGACCTCGCGGTCGTCGAAAAGGCCGACCGTTCGCCGGTGACGGAGGCGGACCGTGCCGCCGAGACGCTCCTCCGCGACACCCTGCTGGCCGCCCACCCGGGCGACGCCTTCCTCGGCGAGGAGACGGGCGTGGTGGCGGGAGGGTCGGGGTTCGAGTGGATCGTCGATCCGATCGACGGCACCAAGTCGTTCATCCGCGGCGTGCCGCTCTACGCCATGCTGGTGGGCTGCCGACACGAGGGCAGGGGGGTGCTCGGCGTGATCGCGATCCCGGCGCTCGACGAGTGCGTCTACGCGACGTCGGGCGGGGGTGCCTGGCACTCCGCCGGCGGCGGGCCGCCCGCCCGGGCCCGGGTCTCCGGCCGGCGGCGGCTCGACGAGTCGCTGTTGTGCACGAGCGACTTCGCGTCGTTCGGTCGCCGCAGTGACGGTGTCGCCGGCCGCCTCGCCCGCCAGAGGGCAGAGGATGCCTGCCAACTGACACGCACCTGGGGCGACGGTTACGGCTACCTGCTCGTGGCCACGGGCCGCGCCGAGGCGATGGTGGATCCGATCATGAATGCCTGGGACGCCGCCGCTGTGGAGACCGTGGTGGTCGAGGCCGGCGGGCGATTCACCGACTGGCAGGGGCGGGAACGGATCGATTCCGGGGAGGGCGTCGCCACCAATGGGCTGGTTCACGACGAGCTGCTCGGGCTCCTCCACCCCTTCCCCCGCCCCTAGCCGCGGCGGACGTTCACCTTGCGGGAATCGGCCGATCGGCTATTGTTTACGTCTTCGGTCCCCCCGATTCCCCTCCAACGAGTAGTTCCCGTGGCACGTTCCTGTCAGGTCTGCGGCAAGGGCTTTTCCGTCGGCAACCAGGTCACCATTCGCGGCAAGGCGAAGTACCTCGGTGGCGTCGGCACCAAGGTGACGGGCATCACCCGTCGCAAGTTCAAGCCCAACCTGCAGCGGCTGCGGGTGACGGTCGCCGGCACCAACACCTCGATGCTCGTCTGCACCCAGTGCATCAAGGGGGGCAAGGTGACGAAACTGGTCCGCCAGAAGCCGTTCCGCCTGCCGACGGTCGAGAAGACCAAGCCCGCCGCCGAGGAAGCGGTGCCGTCGGGTCCGCGGGCACGTCCCTGAGCGGTTCGGTACGGGAGTCGCGTGGTGAGCACCCAACCGCAGCCGCTGACCGATCGGGACGTCGCCAAGGTCGCACTGCTGGCTCGGCTCGCGCTTTCGGGCGACGAACTCGCCCGCATGACCGGCGAACTGTCGAAGATCGTGGGCTTCGTGTCGATGCTCGGCGAACTCGACACCGCGTCGGTGGCGCCGCTGGCCCATCCGCTCGACACGCAGAACGTGTTCCGGGACGACGAGCCGACGCCCTCGCTGACGACCGAGCAGGCGCTCCAGTCGGCGCCGCGGCACGACGGCTCGTGCTTCCTGGTGCCCGCCGTCCTCGGTGAATCGGGCGCGGCCTAGCCGCGGCCGTCGCGGGCCGCGGCCTGCGGGTCTCCTCGCTCGTGTTCCGTCCGCCTGCTCGAGTCTGCCGGGTTCCCATCGCATCATGCAGCCCACCGAACTGTCCGCAACCGACCTGGTCACGGCCCTCCGGCAGGGCGACATCTCCGCCGTCGACTGCGCCGCGGCGTTCCTCGACCGCATCGAGACCGCCAACGGCTCGATCAACGCCTTCCTCGCCGTGGATCGCGACGGCGCCCTGGCGAAGGCGGCCGACATCGACGCCCGCCGCCGGGCGGGACGGCCGGTCGGACCGCTGGCCGGGCTGCCCGTGGCGCTCAAGGACGTCCTCTGCACCACCGACATGCCCACCACCTGCGCGTCGCGGATGCTCGCGGGCTTCCGGCCCCCGTACGACGCCGACGTGGTCGCCCGCCTGCGACGGGCCGACGCGGTGTTCCTGGGCAAGACGAACATGGACGAGTTCGCCATGGGGGGCTCGAACGAGAACTCCGCCTTCGGCCCGGTCCGCAATCCGTGGGACCTGTCGCGGGCGCCCGGAGGCTCCAGCGGCGGTTCGGCGGCGTGCGTCGCGGCCGACATGGCACCGGTGGCGATCGGCTCCGACACCGGCGGATCGATCCGCCAGCCGGCGGGACTGTGCGGCATCACGGGGCTCAAGCCGACCTACGGCCGGGTCAGCCGCCGCGGCCTGATCGCGTTCGCGTCGAGCCTCGACCAGATCGGCCCCATGGCCCGCAGTGCCGCCGACTGCGCGCTGGTCATGGAGACGATCGCGGGGCACGACCCGGGCGACTCGACGTCGCTGGCCGCCGCCGTGCCCCGCTACACGGAACTGCTCGACAAGCCACTGGCCGGGGTGCGGATCGGCCGCGTTCCCGAGCACTACGCCGAGGGCCTCGATCCGGAGGTCGCCAAGGGGGTGGAGGAGGCCTTCGCCGTGCTCAAGGCGGCCGGTGCCACGGTCCACGACGTCCGGCTGCCGCATGCGAAGTACGGCATTCCCACCTATTACCTCATCGCTCCCTGCGAGGCGTCGAGCAACCTGGCCCGCTACGACGGCGCGCACTACGGATACCGCACCGAGGGGTACCGCACCGGGGGGTACCGCACCGGGGGAGAGCATGACGGCGCACAGGGGAAGTTCGAGTCGCCCCTGGTGGAGATGTACTGTCGCAGCCGTGCCGAGGGCTTCGGCCCGGAGGTGAAGCGACGGATCATGCTCGGCACCTACGCCCTGTCCGCGGGCTACTACGACGCCTACTACGCGCAGGCCCTGCGGGTGCGGCGGCTGATCCGGCAGGACTACCTCGACGCCTTCCGGTCGGTGGACCTGATCGGCGGGCCCGTCTCCGCCACGCCGGCATTCAAGCTCGGCGAGAAGACGGACGACCCGTTGGCGATGTATCTCGTCGATCTCTACACGGTCGGCACGAACCTCGCCGGGGTCGGCGGCATCTCGTTCCCCTGCGGGTTCACGAAGGCGGGCCTGCCGATCGGCTTCCAGCTGCAGGCGCCCGCGCTGGCGGAGCCGCTGCTGCTGCAGGCGGCCGACCGCTTCCAACGGCTCACCGACTGGCACCGCCGCCGGCCGCGGCCGGCGGGGGAGGCACGCGCATGACCGCCGCGTCCTACACCACCATCATCGGCCTCGAGGTCCACGTGCAGCTGCTCACGCGGACGAAACTGTTCTGCGGCTGCTCCACCACGTTCGGAGCAGCGCCCAACACGCAGGTCTGCCCCACGTGCCTGGGGCTGCCCGGCTCGCTGCCGGTGATGAACCGCCACGCCTTCGAACTCGCCCTGCGGGCGGCCCTCGCGCTCGAGTGCCGGATCGCGCCGTTCACGAAGTGGGACCGCAAAAACTACTTCTATCCCGACCTGCCGAAGGGCTACCAGATCAGCCAGTTCGACCTGCCGTTTTCCAGCGACGGCTGCCTGGAAGTGGTCGATCCGAAGGGCGGCTTCGCGCCGCGGAAGGTCGGGATCATCCGCGTGCACCTGGAGGAGGACGCGGGCAAGAGCATGCACGACGAGGCGGCCGGCCGAGCCGACAGCCGCATCGACTTGAACCGCGCCGGCACGCCGCTGTGCGAGATCGTGACGCAGCCCGACCTGCGGAGCCCGCAGGAGGCGCGGGCCTGGCTCAACGAGCTCAAGCTGCTCCTGGTCTATCTCGGGGTCAGCGACTGCAACATGCAGGAGGGAAGCCTGCGGGTCGATGCCAACGTCAACCTCCACATCCCGCGGCCCGACGGCGGGATCGCCAAGACGCCGATCGTCGAGATCAAGAACATGAACAGCTTCCGCTCGGTCGAGCGGGCGCTGACCTACGAGGCCGCCCGCCAGTGGGACGAGTGGCAGGCCACGGGGGTGGAGATGGGCCGGATGCCCAAGCAGACCCGCGGCTGGGACGACCCGGCCGGCGTGACGCGGGCGCAGCGGGCGAAGGAGGAGTCGAGCGACTACCGTTACTTTCCCGAGCCCGACCTGGTGCCGGTCACGGTCGGTGCCGAGCAGATCGCCACGATCCGTGCGGCGATGGGCGAGCCGCCGGTGTCGCTGCGCCGATCGCTGGCGACCCGCTGGAACATCTCCGCCTACGATGCCGACGTGCTCGTGAACCAGGGCCGCGGCCTGGTCGACTACTTCGAGGACCTCGCCGCCCGGCTCGGCGAGGGGAAGGTCGCGAGCAACTGGATGCAGCAGGACGTGCTGCGCATCCTCAACGAGACCGGCGGCACCGTCGATTCATTCCCGATCCGGCCCGAGGCCCTGGCCGACCTCGTCGGCCGCGTCATGCGGGGCGACTTCGATACCAGCCGCGGCCGGGAAATCTTCGCCGAGATGGTGGCCAGCGGCCGCTCCGTCGCGGACGTGGTGGCGGGCATGGGCATCGCGACGGTGAGCGACGACGAGGTGATCGCCCTCTGCCGGGAACTGCTGGCGGCCAACCCCAAGATCGTGGCCGACGTCCGGGGCGGGAAGGAGCAGGCCGCCGCCGGGCTCATCGGCCAGGCGAAGAAGAAGAACCCGAACGTCAACCCGGGCAAGGTGCGCGCGGTCTGCCTCGACCTGATCCGCGGGATGGGGTGAGGACTCCCCACCGCACGCCCGGCGCACGGTCGGCCTGCGGCGGCAAGGTGCCATGGCCCGCGTCGTCACGCTCACCACCGACTTCGGGCCCGACAGCGGCTACGTCGCCGAACTGAAGGGCCGGCTGCTGCATGCGCGGGCCGCCCTGACGCTGGTCGACATCTCGCACGCGGTGCCGGCGCACGACGTGTCCGCCGCCGCATGGCTCGTCGCCCAGGCCTGTCCCGCGTTCCCCGCCGGCACGCTGCACGTCGTCGTCGTCGATCCCGGCGTGGGCACGCGGCGGCGGCTGGTGTGGGCGGAACTGGGCGGCGACGACCGGCGGCAGGAAGTGCTCTGCCCCGACAACGGCGTGCTCACGGCCATGCTCCGGCGGCTCCCGCTGCGGGCGGCGCGGGAGATCGTGGTGCCAGCGGGCGCCTCGGCGACGTTTCACGGCCGCGACGTGCTCGCACCGGCGGCGGTGCGGCTGCTCGAGGGCGACGTGCCTGCCTCCCTGGGCGAACCCGTCGCGCGGCTCGCCCTGCTGCCGTGGGCCGCGCCGGAGGAGACGGCCGCCGGCCTGCGGGGCGCGGTGGCCCACGTCGATGCCTTCGGCAACCTCGTCACGAACCTGCCGGCCGAAGTCCTGCCGCGGATCGTGGCGGCCGGCGGCCTCCGCGTGGGAGAGACGCTCGTGGGAACCGTCGTGCGGACCTACGGGGACGCCCCGCCCGGCACCGTCGTGGCCTTGGTCGGCTCGCAGGGCCTGGTCGAGGCGGCCGTCGTCGAGGGCCGCGCCGACACGCGGCTCCACGCCCGCCGCGGCACGCCGGTCACCGTCGCCCCGGCAACGCGGCGGCCGGACGCGGCTCAGTGACCGGGCCCCGGCCCGTCGAACCAGTAGAGGTTGCCGACCGCCAGCACGCCGCGAACGTGCCGCTCGTAGGCCTCGGCCTCCCGCGGGTGCAGGCGGCCCCGCAACTCCTTCCACCACGGCAGGTCGGTCAGGCGCTCGCGGCACCGCGAGCAGTCCCAGAGCACGCGGCCGTAGGAGTGTTCGAGGAAGTACCCCGCCGCCGTCAGCCCGCACTGCTGCTCGAGCGGCCCCCGCAGGGCGTAGTAGGCGAAGAACGGCTGCCGTGCGACCTGCCACTGCAGCATCGTGGAGAAGGCCAGGCCGGCGACGACGACCAGCGCCGCCAGCCGTGCCGGCCATGTGGGCCGCGTCAGCCGCGCGATCGCCTCGAGCGCCGGCAGCGATGCGAAGGGCAGCACGAACAGCCAGTACCTCGGGCCGTAACACCACTCGCCCCGCCAGCTCGGCAGCATCCCGATCAGCACGAGGTAGACCACGCCCACGCCCAGGAGCGTGCCGTAGCGGACCGGCTCGCGGCGGCACCACGACGGCACGAACGGCAGCGCCACAAGCAGCACGGGAAAGCAGCATCCCAGTCCCCACTGCACCGAGCACGCCAGGTGGGTGAGGGCGTCGAACAGGTCGCCCGTGAAGCCGTGGATTTCCGGCTTCCACACGTGGTATCCGGTGCGCCACGGCGCACCGAACTTGAGGGCGTTGACGGCCAGCCAGCCGCCGATCGCGAGGCTGGCCGGCAGCACGTGCACCCGCGCTTCGGCGACGAAGGCGGCCGGCCACGGCCCGCCCCGGCGCACGGTCCTGTCCGCGAACAGGCCGACGGCGAACAGCGGGCCGATCAGCAGGTAGGCGACCTTCGTCAGCAGCAGGGCGGCACAGGCCAGCCAGAGGCGGATCACGGGGGCGACGGCCCGGCCGCCGGACGACCGGGCGTCGAGGATGTCCAGAAAGGCGGTGACCGCCCAGGAGAACAGCAGCAACTGCATGATCTCCGAGTTCTGCGCCCGCAGGTAGTTCCAGAGGAACGTCGTGTAGAAGCAGGCGGCCACGAAGGTGGCCGCCACCCCGGCCGCGGCCCCCAGCCGCCGTGCCGTGCGGAACAGCGACGCCGCGATCAGCAACGACAGCAGGAGGTTGAACGCGTTGAGGTAGAGCACCCGCCGCGGGCTGCCGAACGGCGGCAGGCCGCCCTCGACGAGGCATTCCATGCCCATCGGCAGCAGGTACAGCCACGCCGCCATCGAGCCGTACTTGGAGTACGACCGCCCGTTGCGGGGATTCTCGACGATGTACTGGCCCGGCTCACCGGAGGCGTATTCCCTGACGACGACGTCGGAGACGGCCAGCTCCCCGCGCAGCAGGATCGACCGCGTTTCCTCGCGCATCGTCACCGGATCGCCCTGGTACATCTCGCGGGGCATGGCGACGATCCCCACGACCGCGACGGCCGCCAGCAGCCATCGGCCCGGCCAGCCCTGCAGGATGCCCGTCGATGACGACTCGCTCATGCGCGCACGCGTGTGGTGGGGCCACGTGCGCGGGCACGCGGCGAACGTCCCTGGCCGACCGGGCGGCCCGATCGCGACCACGCCGACGCACGGCGTCGGCGGGCCACGGCACCGGCCTAGCGGGGCTGCTGCTGCAACTGCTGCACGAACGGCAGCCGCACGCCCTGCAGCCGATCATAGCGTCCCTGCAGGTCGGCCAGCTGGGCGGGGGTCGGCGGCACGCCGTAGAGCTGACGGAACACGTCGGCCACGTAGAGGTCGCGGTTGGAACGCTGCCGCTCGAAGTATTCCGAGCTGCTGAGAATCCCGGCCTGCACGTCGGCCAGCGACTTGCCCTGCTGGAGGTCCGCCAGCCAGACCTCCGTCTCGTAGGGCCGCGGCGGACGGCCGAGATAGGCCTGGATCCAGCCCTGGATCTGGGTGCTGGGCACCACCGCGGCCGCGGCGGCCGCGGGAGCGGCGGCCTGCACCAGCGTCAGGTCGACCCGCTGCTCGCGATCGAGCGCGGCCAGCGGCACCGGAGCGGCCGTCTGCAGCAGCAGCCGGCCCCCGTCATCGACCCGGGCATCGACGGCATAGCGGTGCGCGGCGGCGGGCACAGGAGGATCGAGCCTGTAGGAGACCGGGAAGCCGCGAGACGCCGGCAACTGGCCCTGGGTGAGCGCGACGTCCCGCCACTGCGGATCGGTGACGTCGAGCAGCCGCACGGTGATCACCGACGTCGATGGCACCTGCAGCCCCTGCGGCGCGTTGAGCACGCCGCTGATGGCCCGGGAGGCGGTGCCGAACTGGAGCGGCGTCGGCACGAGGCTGCCGGTGCGGCCGTTGCGGACCAGCAGGGGCACCTGGCCCGCGGTGTTCACACGTCGCGACACCTCGTCGCCCACGTCGTAGAGCCGGTCGCCCACCATGCCCACCTGGTATCCCGCCACGGTGACGATCGCATCCCCCGGCTGCAGACCGGCGGTCTGGGCCGGCGAGCCTGGGTTCACGCTCACCACCTCGACGCCGGTCGGCGTGTTCCGGGCCATGATGCCAAGCGGCCTCGCGGCGGGCTGCGCGGCCGACGCGGCGGCGGTGGCGACGGCCGCCTCCCGCACCCGCACGTCCTGCGCCCCGAGCGGCCCGGCCGCCACCCCGACCGCGGCGATGACCAGTGATGCACACGACCTCGACACCGCCGGCCGGCGGCACGCCAGGTACGATCGATCGCGGATGACGTCAGCCATGTTGGCCCCCCTGAACACAACGCCTCTGCGCGCGCCGCCCACGCGGCGGGCGACGACACGCCCGCACGCTACCGCGCGACGGACCAGCCGAGCAGCTCCTTCTGCGCATGGATCTCGCCGCGGGACAGCGGCAGCAGCCCGTCCTTGGCCACGTCCAACTGCCCCGCGTAACTGAGCACGTATTCGAGGAACTCCCGCAGCGGCGGCGGCATCGCGCCATCCGCCGGCACCGCGACGGCGAGGAACAGCGGCCGGCAGTCCGGCGTGCGGTCCGATCCCACCACGTCGTCCGCCCCGGGCACCGCATCGGCGGGCACCGTCAATGGCAGCCGCTTGATGTCTGGACGATGGGCGTGCTCCTCGCCCACGAGGCCGAGACTGCCGCGATCGGCCGCCACGGCCTCGACGATCTCCGTGCCGTTGTTGTGCTCGACCATGGCGAGGTCGCAGGCCCGGCCGCCGGTGAGCAGCCGATCCATGTGCCAGCGGCTGCCGCTCGACAGGCCGCGGCCGTGGATGCGCACCGGCACGTCCTTCCAGGCGGCGTCGCCGTTCAGGTCGCTCCACGCCGGCGCGGCCGTCCGCGGAGCCCCGCCGTGGCCGGCCCCGAGAATGCCGCCCTCCGGGGACCACTGGAGGGCCGTGATGGGATTCGACGGATGCACGATCCACACGAGCCGCTCGAAGCCGGCGACCACCACCACCAGCCGGCCGTCCCGGTGCTGCGACCACGCCTTCCGCTCGCCCTCGGAGACGGGCCGGCTCAGCAGGGCCACGTCGGCCTTGCCGTCGAGCAACGCCTGCCAGCCCACCTCGGAGCCGGCCGCATCGATCGGGCACTGCACCTGCGGGTGGATCCGCTGGAAGCCGTGCGCCCAGTGGGCGGCCGCCTGCTGGAGCGTCGTGGAGCCGGCGAGCCGGATCGTTCCCTGCGTGCTCGACTGGGGCTGGTAGGGGAGGGTGACCAGTTCCGTCAGCGGATTCGCGGCCGGCGCGGCCGCGGCCTCCGCCGCCACCGCTGCACCGCCACCCGGCCCGCCACAGGCCGCCAACAGGCAGGCCAGCGCCGCGATCCGCGGCCCGAACACTCCGGACGTCATGCCGCTCATGCCCATAGCTCTCCCGGGGAATGTGCCTTCCGGTGGGGAGCTTAGGGGATGCCGCCCGTATTCGGGAAGCTCACTTCGACCGGTCGCACCGGTCCCGCCGCACGGGCGACGGTCACTGGACGACCGACTTGCTCCCCTCGGTCGATCCGCCGATCGGCGCATCCTCGGGCATCGGCCGGCAGGCGGTGGGAATGCCCAGCCGGTGAAGCTCCTCGCGGATGGCACGGTAGGTCTCGAAGCTGTCGGGGTAGCACCAGAGCGTCACGGTCGTCTCGGGGGTCACACCCGCGATCTGGCGATGGAACCGCGACTGCGGGCCGAGCGCCTCCGCGGTCGTCTCGCCGTTGCCGACGCCCACGGGCCGCACCACCCATTCCCGGGACCGGATCAGTACCTGCCCCCGTGCCTGGTCGATTTTCGCCTCGATCACGTAGTCGAGCGTGAATCCGCCGACTGGTCCGACCGACTCGATCCGCGACGCCATCTCCGCGATCGAGCCGGAATGCCGGCGCGTCTGCGACTTCGCGAGCTCGAACAACTCCTCGATGGGGATGAATGCGATCCGCCCTTCGGCCAGGCGGAAGTGGATCTCCTCGCCGGTGACGGTGCGGCCCACGGGAGTCGGGTAGGCGAGCACCTCCTGCGTGGTGGCGGGCAGGTGCGCCAGCCCCTCGGCCTCGAGCCGACACCGCTCGATCTCCGTCTCCAGCTCCTTGCGGCGGGCGGCGGCTTCGGCCGCCTTCACCTGCGCGACGTCGGTCTCCCGCTTGACGCGTTCGACGTGGACCCGTGCCGCGGACACCGCCGTGGCGAGGTGGAGCCGAGACTCGCCCGCCAGGGCGGCGGCCATGGCGACGGTGCGTCCCTGGGCGGCCAGCTCCTCCACCTCGCTCTCGGTGACCGCCACCTGCTGGTCGAGCAGGTCGATCTCCTGTTCGATCGCGGCCACCCGCTCGCCCCGGACGGGATCGGCGGTCTGGACCACCTGCCGTGCCCGGCCACCCACCAGCATCACGAGGATGATGAGGATGCCGACGATGTTGGTGACGACGTCGAGGAACGAGTCCTGACCGGCGGAACTGATGTCTTCAGGCCTGGGGCGCGGCATGGCACGGGCTCCTCGAATCAGCGGCTCGGCACGACGGCGGTCGTTCGGTCGATCGCGGGCAGGGGGACGATCTGGTCGCGGCCGTCGCGCGACCGCGTGTCGAGCCCGCTGTCGGCGAGCAGCCGCTCGAGGTCCTCGCGCCGTGACCGGCCGTCGGTGGTCTCGGAGAGCACCAGTTGCGGCCGCCAGTACATTCTCTCCCCGGCGATGCCCCAGGCCTCCACGCGGCGGTGCACGGCGGCGACCAGCGGATCGATCGCCCCGGCGGTGTCGGCGTCGATGGGAACGCGGGCCTCGACCCGGCGGCCACCGTCGTCGAGGATCCGGAACTCGTGCAGCGCGCACTCCACGCGGATCGGCCTGGTGAGCGGGATCGGCCGGTCCTGCGTGGCGAGGCTGGCCCAGTTCTTGCCGCGGGTGCCGGCCATCGAGACCGACGCCGACGCCCCCGATGCTCCCCCCGATGCTCCCCCCGACTGGCCTCCACTCGGGGCGAGGCCGGGCATGGCCGGGCCGCTGCCTCCGCCCCCCGCGCCGCCCGGCTGGGTCGATGTCATCCCGCTGCTCGTGCCTCCGCCGCCGGCAGCGGCAGTCTGCCCCGCCGCGGTCGCGCCGCCGGCGCCGGCCGACGCACCGGGGCCGGCTGCTCCCGCCGCCAAACCGGCTCCGCCAGCCGCCCCTCCGGTGCCGCGACCGCCCTGCGGGGCGAATGCGTTGCCACCCGCGGCACGGTTTCCGACCGTCGTGAACCTCGAACCGCCGCCTTCACCGTAGCGACCGCCTGCGTCGTGCGGCATGCCGTCGACGGCCCCACCGCCGCCGAGGATGGCGTCGCCTCCGGCGTCCGCCCGCGTGCCGGCGTCCGGGCCGTTCGAGCGGCCCGTGCCGCTGCCCGTCCGGCCGCCCGGGGTGCCGGACGCGCCGGTCCCCGCCACCGTCATCGACCGTCCCGGCTCGTCCCCGCCGCCCGTGCCCCCGCCGGCGTTGCTCCCCGAGTTGGCGCTGCCACCGGAGCCGCCGGACTGGCTGTTGGCCCAATCCCAGCGCGACTGGTCGCCGAGCACGCTCGGGCCGCCGTCGGCGACGACGCCGCCGCGGGTCGGTGCCGCACGATACTGCCGCGGCGGCTTGGCGGGACGCACGGGCCGCACCTCGGCCAACCATGCCAGCCGCGCCCGCGACTCCTCGATCGCCCGCTTCTCGACGAGCTGGAGCGCCGGATCGGCGGGCGGAAACTGGAGCGTCCAGTCTTCGTCGACGAGCTGGTAGCCGAAGTCGCTGCCCCACGACTGGATCGCCTCGCGGGCGGCGTAGTAGGCCATGACGCCGGACGGACGGACCAGCAGCAGCGGATACGGCTGCGCCGCCGGATCGGTCGAGCCGCCCTGGGTGGCGACGATCTGCTCGCGGGCCGCCCGCAGCGCACAGGCGAGCGGATTGCCCGGTCCGGCCGGTCCCTCGAAATCGGCCGGACTGAGCCGGATCCCCTCGGGCTGGAGGAACACGCCGTCGCCGCAGCACTCGATGTAGAGCGGCCGCCGGTGCGTGCCGTTGCGACCGGCGTAGGGAACGATCGCATAGGCGGGCGGCCTGCTGTTCCGCTCGGCCCGCGTCTTGTCGAGCGACTCGCGGGAACTCGCCAGCCGCGTCTCCAGCTCGCGGAGCGTCGCGTCGTCCACCGCGACCCCGCTCCTGCCGGCGACGAGCGCCGCCGCCGTCCGCTCCAGCCGGCCGAGTTCGTCCTGCAGCTCGCGGGTGCTCTCCTCGATCCCCGCCAGCTGCATCCGCGCCGCGGCGAGGTCCTCGGCCGTCTTGGCGCGGACGCCTTCCAACTGGTCCCGGCGCCAGGCGAGGCCGTCGCGTGCCAGCTCCAGTTCCTCGACGACCGCCACCTGCCGCTCGTCGCTCCTGGCGGCCGCGTCCTGCCGCACGGCGCGGCTGAAGAGCACGAGCACCACCAGCAGCGCTCCCATGGTGCACAGCAGCACGGCCAGGAACGGAAACAGCGAGATCGTCGGCCCGCCGACGGGTGTTTTGCGGCTCATGCAGCCTTTCCGGTGCGGCGGGCGGCCTGCAGCTCGACCCGGCGGCCCTCGCCGGCGACGTCACCGGCGCGGGCGGCGAGCAGCTGCACCGCGGCGGCGAGCGTCGCGAGGGTCTCGTCGAACCGCCCGGCGGAAGCCAGCGTGCCGAGGTTCGCGTCCAGCGACCGCTCCAGCGCCGAGATGTCGCGAGTGGCATCGACCACCTTGCCCAGCAGCACGGTCTGATCGACGAGCGTGCCCTGGTGCTGTTCGAGGCCGCGGACCGCGTGGGCCAGCGCCTCGGCCGCCTGCGTCCACCGGTCCTCGCGACGTGCCAGCAGCCGCTCGTGGGCCTCGACGAGCGCGTCGCTCCACCGGCCGAGCGTGCCGTCGAGCGATGCGGTCAGCGACTCGTTGAGCGTCCGCCCGGCCTGCTCCAGCGCCTGCGCGAGGCTCGCGGCCGCCGTCCGCTCGAGCGTCCGCCACGACTGCGTCTGCGCCTCGATGAGCTGCCCGGAACTGCGGCTCATGGTGTCGGCGAGGCGGGCCACCGCGAGGGTGGCCCCGCCGTCCCCGGCGAGCGACTGGAAGCGGCCGGCCAAGGCCGCCCAGGCGGCGTCGTCCACGTCGCCGAGCAGCGACTGCTCGGCGCGGTCCACGACGAACTGCAGGAGCATGAGGATCATCGACAGCCCCAGTGCGATGGCGGTCGTGTCGAAGGCCGTGCCCAGGCCGGCGACGACGCCGGTCATGTTGTCGAGCTGCGACGGCGACAGGCAGGCGATGGCGTCCGTGATGCCGATGACGGTGCCGAGGAAGCCCATGATCGGGATGGCCCAGATCACGAACCGCACGAGGCCGTAGCTCTGAGCGGCCCGCGCCGCATCGAGATCGGAGAGATACTTGAGGTGATCCTCGAGCGTGTCGGCCGTTCCGGTGCGGACGACGAGATCGAGGGCCTCGGCGAGGCGGCGGACGACGTAGCGGGGCTGCTCCCGCCCGGCGTCCCCTTCGGCCTCCCGCAAGGCGACGGACAACTCCCGCGCATCGGCCGGATGCTGGCCGCCCTCGGGGATCGCCGGCAGCCATTCACCGCCCACGTCGCGGCGCTGGGCGTGGATGCCCGCCCCCTTGATGACCAGCGCCGCCAGCCCCACGAAGAACATGGCGACCTCGACGTACTCCACCCAGTGGCCGGCGAGGTAGCGGATCACCAGCGGATGGTTGATCACCCCCACGTGGATCAGCCCGAAGAACCCGAAGCTGAGGGCCGCCCCCCACAGGATCGGCGAGCGAATGAGCATGGTGGTCAGGGCATTGACTTTCGACACGGGTGGGTTCCTCGTGATGCGGCAGGAAACGACGCGGCCGGCGGGCCCGGGCCATGCCGACGCCCTTTCTCCATCGGTAGGCTTTGCCGGGCCGATTGAATCGAAACGTCCGGCGGGGAAAAAGATCGGGATCGGAGAGACGATGCGGCCGACTGGCGAAGCTGGGCAGCGTGCGTCGGCGCGGTGCACGCCGCCTCCGCCGGGCGGCAGAGCCTCTGGTGGCGGCACGGCTTTGCCCAGACTGCCGACTCCGCGGTAGAATCACCACCAGAGCTGCGTCGGCAGCCCCATCGCTGCCGCGACGACCGCTCGACCACCGATCCACATCTGCCGGGGAGACCGGTCGGCGGCGGAATGCTCGCCGCCGCGGGGACCGACATGCGACAGCCTTCCCTCGATCCGCAGGCCGCAGACCC
>Ga0214917_10001782_pt1 | contig 27324 bp, 23 predicted proteins | sample LL_1208_BB_MetaG_FD_177983 | JGI IMG/M metagenome (GOLD analysis project Ga0214917, IMG submission 177983) | Freshwater microbial communities from Lake Lanier, Atlanta, Georgia, United States - LL_1208_BB | ecosystem: Environmental > Aquatic > Freshwater > Lake | place: USA: Georgia | collected... | reverse complement strand
CTCCTAAGACTCAATGCCACCGATTTAAAAAGCTACGGAGTCGTGAAGGCTCTTTTCAATCAAACGCCAGAGAAAATTCTTGTATTTACTGATACTTTAGCACCTTTTCTTTACAAAGAGTACGTAAAGGACACGCTAAAACTTTGGTATAATCCTGCATTAGTAAAGAATCCATGGCAACTTAGACTGCAGAATGGAGTAAATTCTTTTGATACAATAAATTTTAACCCACCTGCTTCTATTCAGAATATGGGGAATCTAAGGTTAGAAAATACACCTGAAAGTGGCATTAGCAGATTTACTCTTAAACCAGGTGAACCCATTCCGATTTTCCTATCGAGGCCAGTCTTTTATGCTAATGCCTCTAAAATCATCCCGGTAAAAGACAGCTTACCACCCTCCGATACCTTATTTTTCGAACAGGATACGGTAAATCCACGGTTGATTTCTTTACACGGTCGATGGCAGGAAGGAAATACTTATAAGTTAACTTTACCCCCTGGAACCATTGAAGACATTTATGGAAAAACTACAGATAGTCTAAAATTTACTATAAGCATTGGAAAAACAGAAGACTATGGAAATTTGGCTGTAAAATTTTCCCTCATCGATTCTGCCATGAATTATATCATTCAAATTATAGATGATTCTCAGCGCATTTTCTATGAAAATCAGGTTCATGGAAAAAGTCCGGAGAATCTTTCTCTAAAACTTTTGTCACCGGGAAAATATACCTTAAAGGTTATAAAGGATGAGAACAATAATGGAATATGGGACACTGGAAATCTGTTGAACCACCGTCAACCCGAAAAGATAGCTTTAATTCCCGTTGAGGAAATTAAAGCTAACTGGGATGTTGAAACCACTGTTGATTTAATAGAAATATTCAAAAAATAAGGGATCAAAGGTCAAACTGAATACCTTGTGCCAATGGAAGTGTTTTTCCATAATTTATGGTATTTGTTTGACGCCGCATATAGGCTTTCCAGGCATCGGAGCCACTTTCTCTGCCCCCGCCTGTTTCCTTCTCTCCCCCAAAAGCACCGCCAATTTCAGCACCACTGGTTCCTATATTCACGTTGGCTATCCCACAATCTGAACCATTTGCAGAAAGAAATAACTCAGACTCTCTGAGGTCATTTGTCATTATTGCACTGGAAAGGCCTTGAGGCACATTATTTTGAATAGCAATGGCTTCCTCCAGATTATTGTAAGACATGAGGTATAAAATGGGAGCGAATGTCTCCTTTTTTACTACTTCCATATCAGGATGAGCTACTGCAATACAAGGTTTTACATAACATCCACTGGCATAGTCATCACCTGAAAGTACGCCTCCTTCAACCAACAGCGTTCCGCCTTGCAAAGAAATCTGACGAAGGGCTTCCAGATAATTTTCAACGGCATCTTTATCAATTAAGGGACCAACGTGTACATTGGCGTCTAATGGATTTCCAATTTTTAACTGAGCATAAGCACGGGTTAACTTTTCTTTAACTGCTTCAAATATAGATTCATGTACAATTAATCTGCGGGTAGAGGTACAACGCTGGCCAGCAGTTCCTACGGCTCCAAATAATGCACCGGTGAGTACAAGATTCAGGTCTGCACTTGGTGTTACAATAATGGCATTGTTTCCACCCAATTCCAATATAGTTTTACCCAATCGGGCAGCCATTTTAGTAGCAACCAATTTACCCATTCGGGTGCTTCCGGTAGCGGAAATCAAGGGAACTCTATCCTCAGAAGTGAGCCATTCACCAACAACATAATTTCCTGTAACCAAATTACAAACCCCTTCAGGAACAGCATTTTCACGCAATACTTTTTCCAGAAGCCATTGACAGGCAACGGCGCAAAGGGGAGTTTTTTCTGAAGGTTTCCAAACTACTACATCACCACAAACGAGGGATATCATTGCATTCCAGGACCAGACGGCCACAGGAAAATTAAAGGCAGAAATAACACCAACCACACCAAGCGGGTGCCATTGTTCATACATTCTATGTCCTGGTCTTTCCGAATGCATCGTTAAACCATATAACTGGCGTGATAAACCAACGGCAAAATCACATATATCAATCATTTCCTGGACTTCTCCGTACCCCTCTTGCAAACTTTTTCCCATCTCAGCAGAAACCAGTTTTCCAAGAGCAACCTTATGATTTCTCAAAACATCGCCATATTGGCGAACGACTTCACCTCTTTTTGGTGCGGGGATATTCCGCCAGACTAAAAAAGCTGCTGAGGCTTGATCAATAACAGAATGAAATTCTTTTTCGGTAGTTATAGAAACCCTTCCTAAAAGAGATCCATCAACGGGAGAGAATGAATCAATGTATTGATTAGAATCATTTGAAAAAGACAATCCGGTTGAAGTTCCTGGATTATAGTCTTTGAGGCCAAGTTCCTTTAAAAAAGTCGAATCTATCATATTATTACCCTTAAGTTATCCTTCGGCTAAACACTTTTTCACCATTTCGGAAATCGCTCTTCCGTCCGCTTTTCCGGCCAGTTCTTTGGAAGCCAATCCAATCACTTTACCCATATCTTTCATTGAGGTAGCCCCCGAAGAAGAAATGATTGTTTTTATAAACTTTTCCAGTTCTTCAGCTGAAAGGGCTTCCGGCAAATATTTTTCTATAATAGAAACCTCTTCTTTCTCCACCTCAGCAAGATCTGTCCTATTTTCTTTTTCAAAAATGGCAATAGACTCTCTTCGCTGTTTCACTAATTTTTGCAAAAGCTGAATTTCTCTTTCAGGGGTAATTTCTTTCCCAGATCCATCGGTTTTCAACAAAAGTAATGCACTTTTAACTGCTCTCAGTCCGCGCATTGCCGCTTTATCCTGGTTTTTCATGGCTATTTTAAGATCTTCCATTATTCTTTCTTCCAGATTCATAACATTTACTTTTAAATGAATAAAATACAAAGATAAGGGTTATTAAATGGCAGAACCAATTCTAAATGATTCAATTTTTTTGGTAAGCGAAATATAATCACTTAAACTTAAATCTTCGGGACGCTGATTAAAAAAAGAATCAGACATTAAATCTGCCTTTGGGAAAAGAGATTTAAGCGAATTTCTCAACATCTTTCTCCTTTGATTGAAAGCCTGCTTTACGACAGATTTAAAAAGGCTTTCATTGCAATCGAGTGTTAAGGAAGATTTTCTCTCTAATCGAATGACCGCAGATTGAACTTTAGGAGGGGGTTTGAAACTGGATTTATCTACATCAAATAATAATTCCCCCGTAAAATAAGCCTGAGTGAGCACACTAATTACTCCATAATCTTTTGATCCTGGTTGAGATACAATTCTAACCGCCATTTCTTTTTGAAACATACCTACAAGTTCGGGAATCTGAGTGCGATATTGGATTAAACGAAAAATGATTTGAGAGGAAATATTGTAAGGAAAATTTCCAATCATAAGGAAAGGTTTACCCTCAAAAATCTTTGACAGATTCAGGCTTAAAAAGTCTCCTTCAATGATATCATCTGTCCAGGCAGGATGATTTTTTTTTAAAAAGGATATCATATCCTGATCTGCTTCAACCATTTTAAAAGAGGCCGGAATATTTTTTAAATATTTCGTTAACATCCCTTTTCCAGGTCCAATTTCCAAGATTCTGGGAACATCACCCACCTGTGTTAGAGCCCCTGCGATAGCTGATGCAATGTCTTCTCTGTGCAAGAAATGTTGTCCAAACGATTTTTTTGCTCTCAAGCGGATGGTTTTATAAAACAAAGATAAACCCACTTTAACTCCTATTCTCCTTTATTATTTAAAAATTTTATTAAACCTTAAAGCCCTTTCCATAGTTTTACCCAAAATATTTAAAAAAAATCTCTTTTTGAACAATATTTATTTGCGCCTTGGAACGAATTCATGTACATTTACATTTATGATAAAAATATAAATGTGATGCGTTTATTTTTAACCCTTATTGTCTTGTTGATGTTGCCGGGAATTTCTCTCGATGCACAGACATCACCACGTGCAGCATGGGGGAATGATAATATACGCAAAGATTTTCGCATTAATATTGACGTTTTTCCAAATCCAGCCACCCATTTTATCAGTCTAAGTGATGCAACAGGAGTTACAAAAATTGTATTGTATAATATGGTTGGTGGCAGAGTAAGAGAATTTTCAGAAATTGCTCCTGATGCGAGATACTCTTTGGAAAATCTGCCGAGGGGTATGTATTTAGTTCAGATTGTTGGCACAAATAATGTAAATCTCGCTGTCAAAAGGCTTTATAAACAATAACTTATTTACTCTTTTTAGTTTTTTGCCTTGGCAGATTCAAAAAAACTTTTACTTTTGCGCACAAAGTATTCGTTTTGCGCTTAGAGAAAATTACAACTAATTTATTTTTCCTTCTTTTGTCTTTCTTTTTAATGCAATGTAAAAAAGAAAAGGAAGCTAAAACTGATAAAACTTTAAATGACAAAGAGTTCAGTTTCCTTTTTCAAGAAAAGGCTTTACAGGTGGAAAATGAAATTGCCTATGAAGGAAATTTACCTTGCGGTCATTGTAAAATGGTTTCTACCTATCTATATTTTGATTTGAGAAGGTTCCACTATAAAAGAAAACAAAAATATTATTCAGATGATAATAACTACACCATGGCTATTGACAGTGGTGCATTGAGTTTTATTCAAGGAAATAAGGTAGATCCTCATTCACTAATTTATGGACTTGAAGCAGATTCGACAAATATTCAATATTTTTTGATAGTTAATGAGAATGAAATAGAACTTTTAGACCCCCAGTTAAATTCGCTAAATATCATTCCAGCCCCAATCTTACATAAACAAGTCATACGACAAATAAGTAATAAATGATGGAAAATAAAAATATTGTCATAACGGGTGCCAATGCTGGTTTAGGCTTTGAAACAGCCCGTGCATTAGCAAAAATGGATGCCAATGTTATGATGTTGTGTCGCTCACTCGAAAAAGGGACACTTGCTGCAGATAAAATCAGAGCAGAATATCCTTCAGCTAAACTTCAGGTATTACCCGTTTTACTTGAATCTCAACAAAATATCCGTCAGGTTGCCCTTAAAATCAGAGAGGAATTTCCGGTTATAGACGTTTTAGTCAACAATGCAGGAACCTGGATTTCTGAACTGACCTTTACCGAAGACAAAGTAGAATCAATGTTTGCCATTAATCATCTGGCTTATTTTTTGCTTACCCATGCGCTTTATCCCAATTTAATACTTGCCAAAGAACCACGAGTAGTCAGCGTTGCGTCTGATTCTCATTTTCAAGGAAAAATCAACTTTGAAGATATTCATTTAACGAAAAATTATCATGGCCTCAGAGCTTATGCCCAGTCGAAATTAGCAAATATTCATTTCATGTATGAATTGAACAGGCGTAAACCTGCAGAACATTTATCTACTTTTGCTGTCCAGCCGGGATTGGTTAAAACAGATATAGGGGTAAAGAAAACAAACTGGCTGCATGCATTAGCATGGAAATTAAGACGTAGCGGCGGTGTAAGCCCAGAGGTGGGAGCTCAAACACAAATATTTTTAGCTTCAAACCCCTCGATTCATGAAAAAAGTGGGCTTTATTGGGATAAATGTAAACCAAAATCTTCTTCGGCAGATACCTACAAAATAGAGGATGCTGAAAAATTATGGGACTTATGTTGTGAATTTTGTAAAATAGATGACTTTTTTAAACCTGATTTTTAAATCTTTCATCATCCAGGCTTTCTTTAGGAAGAAAACTAAATCCAATTTTCATTAGTAATTTCATTCTTAAGGAGCGTGGGAGAATCTGATTCATAAAAAGAATCAACTTATTTATTTTACCAGGTACAATTACCTTTTTCCCTGAAAATAAGCCATTTATAGCGACAGGGGCAACCTCTTCTGGCATCATCACCACAAGCCGTGCCCTTGCCCCATTATTTTTTATCCTCCTCAAACCATCTTCATTGGTTACTACGGGACCAGGACAAAGAATGGAGACAGAAATACCCGTACCCTTGAGTTCTGTACCTAAGGCTAAGGAAAAAGCAAGTACAAAATGTTTTGATGCGGTATAGATCGCTTTTACAGGCATAGGTAAAAAACTTTCCATGCTACCAAGGTTTAAGATATAGGAAGATTTATGCTTTTTTAAGATTGGAAGTAAATGATAGCATAGTTCAACCATTACCCGATTATTGAGTCCCATCATAGTCTGATAAGTTTCAAGGGGAATATTTTCAAAAAAATCTCCTCTTCCAAATCCAGCGTTATTAACTAATACCTTCAAGGAAATCTCCTCTTCCTCTATTTTATTTTTTATGAGCAACGCAGCATTCTCTTTTGTTAAATCGACTGGAAATTTTAATACGGGCACTTTAAAATTTTCATCCAGTTCTGTTGCTGTATCGTTTAAAAATGAATTATCAAGTGCGGCAATTAAAATACCATAACCTCTTCCGGCAAGTTCTCTTGCTATGGCTCGACCAATACCCTGACTTCCACCTGTCACTAAAGCGTATTCCATATTTTTCGTATTAATTTCTCTTCTGATTTATCCATACCTGCAATTCCTTCCTTTCTAATACCAATAAAAATAAAAGATAGGAAGAAAAAACGATACCACCGACCAAAATGCGATAAATCACTTCATTGGGTAAAAAAGAAGGTATTAGGGTTAGCGCTATATACCCAACAACAGCTATGATTAAATAAGCCAACATTTTTATAATGGGATAAGGTATAGGGTCGTTTTTTCTGCCCGTGATGTAGGCAGCAACTGCCATGAAAAAATAACATCCAAAGGCGGCAATAGCTGGTCCAATCATCCCAAGACGAGGTATGAGGGCCAGATTTAATGTAATGGTAATACAGGTTCCAATAAATGATATTCTTCCACCAATATAGGTTTTATCAGCCAGTTTGTACCAAATGGAAAAACAGTAAAAGAGACCTAAAAATAAATAGGCCATTAGTAAAAAAGGCAAAATAAACAAGCCACTCCTGAAATCAGGTCCGATAAGCAAGCCAATGAGGTCAATAAAACTAAGAATGCCCAAAAAAACGATGCACCCAACCAGGGTAAATGCTCTGGCTACCTGACCATAAATAATCTTAGCATCATCACTTTGAGAATGTCTGAAGAAAAATGGTTCCGCAGCATAATTAAAGGCCTGTGTAAATAAGGTCATTAAAATGGCAATTTTTGCTGCAGCATTAAATATTCCTACATCACTTAAGTTTTGGGAAATGGTACCCGGTCCCATATATTTTAATAAGGGAGTTCCAATAAATTGATTAATAATGCCAGCAATAGATGATATGACCAGAGGGGCAGCGTACCTGATCATTTTTCCCGCTAAAAATTTATCAAATCCTTTTTTTAAATTTTTAAAAGCAGATAAAAAGGGAAAAAATGTAATCGCACTAGCCAGCAGGTTAGATAAAAAAACATACCCAATCCGAAATTCTTCCTTATAAACAAAGGTTAACCATTGAAAACCTTTGTTGATTAAATAGGGACATAACTCCAGGAAAAAGAATATAAAAAAAATATTGACCAAAATATTTAACAACCTAAGTCCTGCATAACGCCATGGCCTGTTTTGTAATCTTAATTGTGCAAAGGGAACAGCCACTAAAGTGTCTAAAGCTAAAACCCCAATAAAAATATATAAATATTCTGGATTACTCTGATAACTGGTCAGACTTGCCAGTTGAGGAACAAAAAATGAAAGAAGGGAGGAAAGAATGATTGTACTACCCAACAACATCAAATTGGCAGTATCAAATGCATTTTCCTTTGTTTCCGAACGACTGGCATACCTGAAAAAGGCTGTTTCCATTCTATAGCTAAAAATGACCGTCAATAAAGCGACATAAGCGTAAACGTCAGAAATAATACCATAAGATTCTGTGCTGAAAACCCGCGTTAAATAAGGTGTCAACAGAACATAATTGAGTAAACGACCTAAAATACTGCTTAAGCCATAAATGGCTGTTTCTCCGGCCAATTTTTTTAATAAAGACATATTTAATTACCTTAGCGTTTAAAAGTGTAAGGTATGGAATCTATTTTTTCAAAACTTCAAACAGTAACAGAAAATTATTATTCTGGATTGTCTGATTTATCCATTGTTCCAAAAAGAACGGTTTCGGAGATAAGAAACTACCTGGAAAATAGAAATTTAGAACATGGTGAAAATATTGAAAATACCCTTGAAGATATACTCCCCTGGATGCAGGAAGGCAATATTCACGTGCCTCACCCTGGCTATTTTGGGTTATTTAATCCCGCTACCTCCTTTTCAGCCGTTGTCGGCGATTATCTTACTGCTCTTTTTAATCCCCAGATGGCTGCTTACAGTCATGCCCATTTTTCAAATGAAGTTGAAAAATTACTTATTCAATTTTATGTAGAAAAAATGAAATGGCCCTCTACAGCAACTGGTCATTTTACTTCGGGCGGCTCTGATGCAAATTTCACCGGTGTATTATGTGCATTAGCACATCACTTTCCTGAGTATTTAACGGAAGGTCTGATAGGGTTAAAGGCAAAGCCCAGGTTTTATGTTTCTATGTTAGCTCACAATTCTTTTGACAAAATTGCAAAAAATGCAGGTTTAGGGACTTCCGCAGTTTATAAAATTCCCCTTAAGGATGATTTTTCCTTAGATATTTCTGCCCTTAAAAACCAGATTAAACTGGATAAAGACCTGGGATATCATCCTTTTTTAATAGTTGGAACAGCAGGTTCTACCCCAATTGGCAGCATAGACCCTCTTCCAGCTTTAGCAGAAATAGCTAAAAAGGAAGAAATGTGGCTTCATGTTGATGCGGCATGGGCTGGTGGGGCAATCATTTCCTCTGTCATTGCAGGTCAATTAGAAGGGATTGAACTTGCCGATTCTGTCACTGCTGATGCCCATAAATGGTTGAGTGTACCTATGGGAGCAGGGATGTTTTTTTGCAAATATCCCGATACAGTATATAAAACTTTTAAAACAGAAGCTTTATATATGCCTTCACAAAACAATCAGGATCCTTATCAAAATAGCTTGCTTTGGTCCCGACGATTCATAGGATTAAAAGTTTATATGGCTTTTAGGGTAAAAGGAGCCTTGAAAATGGCTGAAGAAATAGAAAAACAACTTTATTTAGCCGATTATTTAGCTGATGGCCTGATAAAAAGAGGCTGGAAATTACCCGTAAAAAGTGCCTTAGGGGTAATTGTTTTTACTCATGATAAATTAGCAAATATGAGCTCAGCTGAACTTGCAGCCTTTCACAAAAGAATTATTGAAAATGGAAATACTTGGTTTTCAATACTTAAGCTAAAAGAAAAAGAGTATTTTAGGGCATGTATTACGAGTATTCATACAGAAGAACAGCATATTAATCAATTGTTTATTAATTTAGAGGAAGCATTAAGGAAACTGCCTTTTTAAAGCATCAATATGAGTAACTGGAAAGAAGAAAACAATTCACTTGTAGCACATTTTCAATTTGAGAATTTTTCCATAGCCTTTAGTTTTATGGCACAAGTTGCCTTGCTTGCAGAAAAAATGAATCATCATCCTGACTGGAAAAATTGTTGGAACAAGGTTGAAATCCGATTATCAACGCATGATGCAGGAAATGTGATCACTCAAAAAGATATGGATCTGGCAGAAGGAATTTCTAAAATCTATAACTTTTACAAGAGATAAATAATGTATCTAAATTCAAAATTACCTTCTGTCGGAACAACCATTTTTACCGTTATGTCAAGTATGGCTAACGAATATGGTGCCATCAATCTGTCACAGGGATTTCCTGATTTTGAACCTGATACATACCTTCTCGATTTAGCTACTCAATATTTTTATAAAGGGAAAAACCAATATGCCCCAATGTCTGGTGTCCCCCTGCTGAGGGAGTGTTTGGCGGAAAAATTTAAAGGACTTTACCAGATCGATTTACATGAGGAACAAGAAATAACCATTACTGCCGGTGGAACACAAGGTATTTTTACCGTTATATCAACGCTCATAAGACCAGGAGATGAAGTCATTTATTTTGAACCCGCTTATGATTCTTACCGACCGTCTATAGAGTTATGCGGAGGTATTGCGAAACCATTTATTCTGGAAGGTCCAGACTATGAAATTGACTGGAATCTGGTCAGAAAAATGTTTACAGCCCAGACCAGGCTGATCATCATTAACACCCCAAATAACCCAACAGGAAGAATATGGTCAGCTGATGACATGCAAAATTTACAGCAATTGTTAAGCAACACAGAAGTTTTTCTCTTAAGTGATGAAGTTTATGAGCATCTCATCTATGATGGTAAAAAACATGAGAGCATTTTAAAATACCCAAATTTAAGGGAAAGAGGTTTTGCCGTTTTTTCTTTTGGTAAAACCTACCATATTACAGGCTGGAAAATAGGTTATGTAATTGCACCCCCACAGTTGACCAAAGAATTTAGAAAAGTACATCAATTTAATGTTTTTTCTGTAAACACTCCTTTGCAATTTGCCTTGGCCGATTACCTGGAAGATCCAGGTCAATATTTAAAATTAAATAATTTTTACGAGGAAAAAAGAGATTTTTTTCTTCATTTATTAGAGGGAACAGGATTAAAACCCCTTTCCTGCGAAGGGACCTATTTTCAATGTTGTGACTACAGTCAGTTAAGTAATGAAAATGACTTTGAATTTACCAAATGGTTGGTCAAAGAAATTGGAGTGGCTGCTGTACCCTTGTCCTCATTTTATCATCAGCCTCCACAAGCCAGCATTATTCGTTTTTGTTTTGCTAAAAAAGAGGAAACCCTTTCTGCCGCAGGAGAAAAGCTCAAAAAACTACGATAAATATCTCTAAGTAGACCCCGCTTTTCCTCAAAACACTCCCTTCATTCAGCCTAATAGGCTCTGACGTCCTTCTTTTCCATGTAATTGATAAAGGCTCTGTTGGCAACCCTTCCTCCACCGGGTGTTGGATATTTACCTGAAAAATACCAATCGCCTTTATGATTTGGACAAGCATCATGTAAATCGGTAATCGTCTGATAAATAACTTCAATTTCCGTTTCTATTCCTGGAGGCGTAACAATTTCAGCTATTTTATCGGAAATTTCCTGATAGGTAAAAGATTCATATAATCTGCTAACCTGGTTTTCAGCCTGAGCTGCAGAAGAAAATTCCACTTCTTTACATTTTGCATAGGTCTCATGCAATAAAGCCATTTTATTACTTTCGGAAAGTAATTCTACCAGCGCTTTAAAGGCAACGAACTCACCCATTTTAGACATATCAATTCCGTAACAATCGGGAAATCGTATTTGGGGGGCAGTGGATGCAATAATTATTTTTTTCGGTTTCAAAGTGGAGGCAATATGGATAATACTGTCGCGCAGTGTTGTGCCGCGGACGATAGAATCATCCAGTAAAACCAAAGTATCTACCCCATTTTTCACCAGTCCATAGGTTATATCATATACATGAGAAACCAGTTTTCCTCTCGTTTGCGAATCGGCAATAAAGGTTCTGATTTTAGCATCTTTGAGAATTAATTTCTCGATGCGAGGTTTTAAGGTCATTATTTTATTCAGCGCCGCATCATTAAGGGTACCTTTTTCAATAAGAGATTGAATTTTTTTTGATTTAATTTCATTTAGACTTTCATAAATACCCTCAATCATACCAAAAAAGGCAGTTTCCGCAGTATTTGGAACGAAAGAAAAGACCGTATTTTCAAAATCGTAATCTATACTTTCTAAAATCTGGGGAATGAGTTTTCTGCCTAAGGCTTTCCTTTCCAAATAAATATCTCTGTCATTTCCCCTGCTAAAATAAATTCGCTCGAAAGAGCAAGGCGTTATTTCTCTTGGTTCAATATAGGGTAATTCCTCCAGATTACCATTTTTCCTAATGATGAGTGCATGTCCAGGTTTAATTTCTTTAATATCATGAAAATTAACCTCCATAGTAGTTTGTATGGCAGGTCTTTCAGAAGCGACCACTACAATTTCTTCATCCTGGTAATAAAAAGCAGGCCTTATGCCAGCTGGATCGCGGATAACGAAGGCATCCCCATGTCCAATTAGGCCAGCCATTACGTAACCTCCATCAAATTTTTTGCAAGCTCTTCGTAGCAATCTCCCAATATCCAGATTATCGTAAATCAGATTATTAATCTGCACATTTGAGTGCCCATCTGGTTTATACCACGTATGAAGTCTTTCGACTTCATCATCCAGGAAATGGCCAATTTTCTCCAAAACGGTTACGGTATCTGATTTTTCCTTAGGGTATTGACCCAGATCAACCAATTCCTGAAAAAGTTCATCAACGTTAGTGAGATTAAAATTTCCCGCAAGCAATAAATTTCTGCTTATCCAGTTATTTTGTCTCAAAAAAGGGTGGCAAGTTTCAATTGAATTATCGCTATGGGTTCCGTAACGAAGGTGCCCAAGCAATAATTCCCCCATATAGGGTTTATTATTTTTCAACCAAACCGCATCCCTCTGGTGATCTTTAAGATTATTAAAATGGTACCAGATTTGGTCAAAAAGATCATCCAGGTAATTAGAGGCAACACTTCTTTTTCTACTGATATATTTTTCTCCTGGTTTTGGATCGAGTTTGATGGTGGCAAATCCGGCACCATCCTGACCTCTGTTCCTTTGCTTCTGAAGCAGCAATCTCATTTTTTCAATGCCATAAAAGGCTGAACCGTATTTTTCCTGATAAAAAGAAAGAGGTTTCCTAAGACGAATAAGGGCGATTCCGCACTCATGTTTTATGGCATCGCTCATAAAGCTGTTATTTATAAAAATTTTGAATGCAAAGGTACACAACTAAATATTTGAAGCACCGAAATCATAAAAAAAATAAATTTTCAAAATGAAACACTGTTGAAATGGTTATAAATACATTCCTCTTTAAGCTAAAATTAGTTTAATTTTGTCTTTTGTAGTAAATTAATATATCATGTCCTTATTCCGATTTTCCAAATTGCCAAAAACGAAACCCTTTAACTTTACGCCCAGGTACTACGATCCAGTAAAGGATGAATTGGAAGAACGTGCAAGGGAAAGGGAAATGAGAAAACAGGAAGATATTGAAGGCACTAAAATGAGAATTCGTGCTGGCTTCAGAAGCAAATATAAGGCAGATGCTGCTTTTGCACAAAAATCAAAGCGACAGCAGAATATGAGATTGTTGATGATTGTTGTCATCTTACTTTTCGGTGCTTATTTTGTACTAACTGAGTTTTTACCTGTCTGGTTACAAATGATTGAAAATAAATAGCAGATGTCAGACGTCATCAAGTTGCTTTCTGATGCTATTGCAAACCAAATTGCTGCTGGTGAGGTTATTCAGCGGCCTGCATCGGTATTGAAAGAATTATTGGAAAATGCAGTAGATGCAGGGGCAACTTCTATAATTATTCATGCTAAGGAGGCGGGTCGCCAGTTGCTACAAGTAACAGACAATGGATGTGGCATGTCTGATACCGATGCTAGAATGTCTCTTGAAAGGCATGCTACCTCTAAAATAAAACAGTCTTCCGATTTATTTTCTATCCGTACTATGGGTTTCAGAGGAGAGGCTCTGGCCTCCATCGCCGCGGTAGCTCAACTCGAATTAAAAACTAGATTACATAATGCTGAATTAGGTACCCGATTGATCGTAGAAGCCACCGAAATAAAAAAACAAGAACCTTGTACCATGAGTCCTGGCACCAGCATGTCCGTTAAAAATTTATTTTTCAATGTTCCTGCCAGAAGAAATTTTTTAAAAAATAATACCGTCGAACTCAAGCATATTGTAGAAGAATTTCAAAGAATTGCCCTTGCTAATCCGGCGATTCAGTTACATTTTTCACACAATGATAATGAAATAGCCTCCTATGCTCCAGGGAATTTGAGGCAAAGAGTATCTCAGGTCCTTGGGGTTCAATCGAACAAAAAATTAGTTCCTGTTGAAGAAGAAACAGATATTGTAAGGATAAGCGGATTTGTTGGAAAACCTGAATTTGCAAAAAAAACAAGAGGAGAACAATATCTGTTTGTCAACAACCGATTTATCCGCAGTCATTATTTACAGCATGCCATAACAAATGCTTTCGAAGATTTATTACCAAAGGATACCTTTCCACTGTATGTTTTGTATATCGACATTGACCCCAGTAGAATAGATATTAACATTCATCCTACAAAACAAGAAATAAAATTTGAGGATGAATCATTGATTTACAGCTATATACGTGTCGCTATTCGACATGCTGTCGGGCAATACAGCATATCGGGCAGTCTCGATTTTGAAAGTACTATCCTTAATTATCCATCTTCTCACCAGCAAATTGCCCCCAGTTTTGAGCAATCCGCCAAAACCTTACATGGTGACACATTCAGGACTTCCTCTGGCCCGAAACAATGGGATAAATTATATGAGGGCATGAAAAATATTGCGGGTACAGAACCTGATTTTGGCAATCTTTCAAGTCCTGAGGTAGTAACTTATAAGGCATCGAGTGATCAAACCCTTTTTAATGAATCAGAAAATTTTCAGTTAAAATCACCTTACCAGATTCATAACCGTTATTTGGTTTGCCAGATTAAATCAGGATTTCTATTGTTAGACCAACAATCGGCGCACGAAAGAATTTTATACGAGCAATTTGAAAATGCCATCAATGAAAATCGCATTGGGTCTCAGCGTTTATTATTTCCTCGTCAGGTACAGTACAGTCCAGCTGATTCAGTTATTTTGATGGATCTTTTACCCGAAATGAATAAATTGGGATTTGATATTGAACCATTTGGCAATAATGGCTTTTTAATCAATGGGGTACCTGCAGGTATATCCTCTTCGGAAGAAGGAAGTCTTCTGGAAGATTTGCTGGAACAATTTAAACAAGGAACAAACCTGCGCTTGGGAACCCGCGAAAAATTATGCCGTGCTATGTCCAAAGCGGGGGCGTTAAAAAGAGGAAAAATACTCAATCAGACTGAAATGCAAACCCTTATTGATGAACTATTTGCCTGTAAAAACCCGCTAATGAGTCCCTCCGGAAACCGATGTTTTCTTACTTATAATTTATCAGAACTTGCCGAATCCTTTAAACGTTAAAATATGATGCAACTTACAGATGTTGTTAAAAATTTATTGATAATAAATATAATTATGTTCCTTGGGGTCAGATTCTTTATTGAACCCAATCAATTAGCCGTTTATTATCCCGCTTCGCCCTACTTTCAGCCTTATCAAATAGTAACACACATGTTTATGCATGGAAGTTTCATGCATTTACTTTTTAATATGTTTGCCATTTATATGTTTGGACCTCCTGTTGAAGCGGTATTTGGGCCCAAGCGATTTTTATTTTATTACCTTGCGACGGGACTTGGGTCTTTTTTCCTACACATGTTGGTCATGCACTGGGAATTAAGTTCCGGTTCTATCCCAATGTCTAGTATGAATATTCCCACAGTTGGTGCTTCGGGTGCCGTTTTTGGTTTACTCGTTGCCTATGGTATGAATTTCCCAAATTCCGTTATCCAGCTCCTGATCCCTCCCATCCCATTGAAAGCAAAATATTTTGTACTTATTTATGCCGGACTGGAATTATACCTGGGTTTAAGCGGAAAACAACCAGGAGTTGCGCATTTTGCCCATTTAGGTGGTGCCCTTTTTGGATTTTTAATCATTACTTTCTGGCATAAATTTCCAATCAGATTTAATTAATCACGATATATAATATGCTGAGATCCATATATAACGATTTAAAAGCTGAATTTGACTATGGGAATAGAGTTAACCAGTTGGTTATCATCAATGTAGCTATTTTTATTCTAGCCAGTGTTTTAAATTTCATACTTTTTCTATCCAATGGGGGGAAACCTTCCTGGTTATTTGAGCAAATCATAAAATACATGGCCATGTCTTCCGATGGCCTTTTTGTATTGACTCATCCATGGATTATCATTACCAACATGTTTTTCCATTTAGAATTTTTTCATATTCTCTGGAATATGTTGTTATTCATTTGGTTTGGCAGAGTAACAGGTGATTTTTTAGGTAATCACCGCATCCTTTTCCTCTATTTTTGTGGTGGTATCCTGGGTTCTGCTCTGTTTTTTATCTCAGCCAATGTTCTTCCTTATGGTTCAGGAGGAACCAGGATGGCCTTGGGAGCTTCAGCTGCTATTATGTCAGTTGTTGTTGCCGCCGGAACCATAGCACCCGATTATCATTTCAGACTCTTATTTATAGGCGATGTTAAGTTAAAATTTATCGTTTTAGCTTTACTCATCATCGATTTAATTTCTATAACGGCAAATACAAATACAGGAGGTCATTTTGCGCACCTTGGAGGTGCCATATTGGGCTGGGTTTTTGTTCGTTTACTGCAAGAAGGTCATGATTTATCTCTTCCATTCAATCGGATGGCGGAATATATACAGTATTTATTCTCTTCTAACAAAGCGTCACACAGAAAAAACAATCCATTGAAAGTTATTCATAAAAGGAATCGACCTAAAGAAAAATCAAGTAAAGAAAGGGATGTTCAAAAAGGAAATAGTCTCGATTATCAAAGCCAGTTAGATAACATTTTGGATAAAATCAAACAAAAAGGTTACGATAGCCTTTCTGACGAAGAGAAAGAGTTTTTATTTCAAGCCAGTAAAAAGTAAGTTTTGGACTTATTCCTTCGATTCATTACCATCTGTGCGGCTGTAAGTATGCCCATCATTTATCTGGGAGCATATATAAATCCTAATGATCTGTGGATTTTTGGTATCGCCAGTCTTTTCTATCCTTTTTCCTTATTAGCAAATATTTTCTTTGCCATTTATTGGATTTATCGCAAAAAATGGATTTTCCTTCTGCCCACTATAATAATTCTCCTGGGATATGAATATGTTTTAGGTTATTTCCGAATGAAAATGCCCCCAAGGGAAGAAATTGGGCATTTCCGGGTTGCCACCTTTAATGCCCACGATTTTAAAGAGATAACATATCCTCATCCCTATATCAGGGATAATTCCTGGGAGTTACTTATAGAAAACATAAAGCCTGCCATCTGGTGTTTACAAGAAATTGAAGGCATGGCCAATGTTAAAGGAAGCCTTCCCAAGTCTATTGGTTTAAAGCGTGCCGCATATTCTGCTCAGGCAGGCTTGGCGATTTACAGTAAATATCAACCATTAAAGGCAAAAACCTATATTTTCAGTGAGGATAATGGTTTTCAATTTGCAGATTTCCGTGATGAAAATGGTAAGATTTTCAGAATTTATAACGTCCATTTTTTTTCAAATCAAGTCACAGGAATGGCTTATAAAATTTCACAGGGTGGAACCATTCCAGAAAAGGAGGATATGCATCTGTTTCGGAGAATGCTGGGACAATATAAAAGGTCGATAATAACCCGAACAGACCAATCCAAAATATTAGAAGACCATATAGCACAATCCCCTTATCCATTTATTCTTTGTGGCGACTTTAACGACACCCCTTTATCTTTCGTATATACCAGGTTAAGAAAATATGCCGATGATGCCTTTTTAACAGCAGGAAATGGTGTAGGAATAACCTATATTGGTCCAGTCAAAGGCATGCGAATTGATTATATAATGCCCTCCGAGGCATTTAACACTTTATATTGCCAGAGGTATCAACCGGGAAACCTTTCAGATCATTGTCCTATTGCCGCAGACATTAAATGGAGATAAGCCTTGAAACAAGTAAAACAATCCTTATTTTTGTAATTTTTTACGATAAAATTCCTTAGTTCAATGACTCCAGCGCTTCAAGTTTACAATAGTTTAACACGTCAAAAAGAAATATTCACTCCTGAAACACCGGGTTTCATAGGGATGTATGTTTGTGGTCCGACGGTTTACAATGACGTACATTTAGGCAATTGCCGAACTTTTGTCAGCTTCGATATCATTTACAGATATTTATTATCCGCTGGTTATCAAGTACGTTATGTCAGAAATGTAACAGATGTGGGTCACTTATTAGATGACGGCGAAGATCGTATGAGCAAAGGAGCCCGACTAGAAAAAAAGGAACCAATGGAGGTTGCACAAAAATATACGGTTGGATTTCATAATATGATGCGTATTTTTCAAACCTTGCCTCCAAGCATTGAACCCAGAGCAACCGGTCATATTCCTGAGCAAATTGAAATGGTTGAGACTATTTTGAAAAATGGTTTAGCCTATATTAAAAATGGGAGCGTTTATTTTGACACACAAAAATACATAGATAACCAAGGAGATTACGGCGTTCTTTCTGGAAGAAAAATGGACGAACTGCTCTCCGAAACACGAGATAATCTTAAAAATCAAAGTGAAAAAAATCATCCCGGCGATTTTGCTATATGGATGAAGGCATCGGATGAACACATTATGCGCTGGAATTCTCCCTGGGGCATTGGATTTCCTGGCTGGCATCTGGAATGTTCAGCCATGAGCCTAAAATACTTAGGAGAAGTATTTGATATTCATGGAGGTGGAAATGATTTAAAATTCCCTCATCATGAAAATGAAATTGCCCAAAATATGGGTTCCTGCCAATGTAAAGGGGCAAAATATTGGTTACATACGAATATGTTATTGTTAAATGGTAAAAAAATGTCAAAAAGTGACGGAAATACCATTTCTCCGGAACAGCTATTTACCGGAAACAGCGAGCATATATCTAAATCTTACTCACCAATGGTGGTTAAATTCTTTATGCTCCAATGCCATTACAGAAGTACCCTCGATTTAACCGACGGAGCCCTCCTGGCAGCTGAGAAAGGATATAAACGCATGATGGAGGTCTTTAAGTGGATCCAAACCATAAATCATCCGGGAACTAAAGGCGACTTTGGACAAGACCCTGAGATAAATGCGCTCATTGAGGCCGCTCATCTTGATATGGCGGACGATTTCAATACGCCAAAAGCATTGTCTCGCCTTTTTGAGCTGGTTAACAAATTAAATGCACTAAAAGATAAACATATCGGCTGGGATCAGATATCTCCTGCGACATTTGATCAGATAAAAAGTACTTTCAGCCTGTTTATCAATGACATATTCGCCATTGACAGTGATGTCAGTCATGAGTTGACAGGCAATCAGGATAGAAAATTACTTGATGGACTGATGCAACTCATCATACACATGAGAAATGATGCCCGTTCACGAAAAGACTGGTCAACTGCCGATTTAATCCGTGATTCCCTGAAGGAAAATAAGATTGAATTAAAAGACGGAAAGGAGGGAAGTTCCTGGCAAGTCCTTGAATAATCTGGGATAGACAAATCAGCTATTACTTAGGAAGGAGTTTTCGGTATTCCCGGAGAATATCTTCCATTCTGAGACTTATAACGAGTTCAATTCGTCGGTTCATAGCTTTTCCTTCAGCGGTTTCATTTGATTTCATTGGGGAAAATTCTCCTTTTCCGGCAGCAAGAATTCTGGAAGGTGATAATTGCCATTCATCAGTTAAGGCCTTTGCCACTGCTGAAGCCCTGAGAACACTTAGGTCCCAGTTATCAGGTAATTTTTTGTTTTGCTGAATCGCGTTATCTGTATGACCAACCACCTGAATGGTAAATGAAGGAAACCGTTGTAAAATATCACTAATTTTTCCAAGAAGAGGCATTGCTGCCGGTTCGACTACCTGGGTTACAAAAGGCTTGAACAATTTTTCCATAGGTATAGAAATACTGCAATACAAAGCAGATTCCTCGATAAATACCTGTTCTTCAGAAACAAGTGAATCCCTAAGGATGGAAGTCAAATTACTTACCGGACTATTAAATCTGACCCAATAATTAAGAATCTGTTGCGTAAATAAATCCTGTTTTGCCAATTTCAAGCCTAAAGAATCTATACTGGAAACCAGAAAATTCTGACTCATCGAAGAATTTCTATTTAATTTCTCCATTTCAGTTTGCAAAGAGTCAAGCCTGTCCAGATAAACCTTTTGAACGAATTCAAAAGCAGCAATAGAACCTTGCTTTTGAAAGTTATTTAAAGTAAGCTCATAATTTGATTTTCTTAAATCCACTAATTGTGAATCTCTTTTAATCAGCTCATCTTTATAACTATTTTCTAAAATAATTACCTCTTTTTTTGAAATTCCACAAGATGAAAATATCAAAGAGAAGAAGATAAGCACTAAAGCTAGTCGCATAAGAAATATTTTCAAACAAACGAAAAAATTAATCCAACCTAAAATTTGCAGAACCTAACATGCCAATATCGGTGTAAACTGCTACCCTATAAAATCCAGGCTTCAGTTTATCTTCCATATTATGGGAAAAAGATAATCTTTGATTATTCGTTATATTCACCTCTTTTCCTGAAACTGCATTAAGTGGCATAGACTGACCGTTGACAACAATATTTTTACTGATATTTGAACCCGGCACAGGAATACCATTATCATTAGTGATAGCCAAATAAATAATTCGTACCCCCTGATATTCATCAGGTACGGAAGTTAAATCAAAATTTACTATAATGCGTCGGGCTTTATTAGATTTAACCGTTAACTTAGATTTAGGATTTTCGACTTCGACCTGGAAAGCGGAAGCTTTAAAATTATTTAAAGTCAATTTTTTTACCTCTTCCTGCATGGTACGATTCAGATTTGCCAAGGCAGCATTATCCTTATTCGCTTCATTTAAGTTAGTTGTCAGGGAAGTATTTTCAACTTTTAAATTATCATTTTCCTCTTGTAGGGCAGAGATTGATTCTTCAAGTTCTGCTTTAACGGCCAGAAGCTGCAGAATTTCAGCTCTTAAATTATTTGCTTCCTTTGCACTGTTTTTCTTGTACAGACTGAGTGATTTAATTTTGCTGGCTAATTCAACTTTCGCTTCATTTAATGAACCTTGTAAGGATTGGTTTTCCTCTGTTAAAGCAGCAAAACTTGAACTTAATGATTCGACCTGGGAAACCAGCGAATCCCTTAGTGAAATAAGTTCTTTATTTTCAGATTGATAGGCCACATTTTCATTTGTAATAATTGTATTTTCCTGTTTTTTAAAAAATGCCCAATAACTTGTTCCAACTAAAGAAATCAATAGAATAATGATAATAGCTATCAGGTTTCTTTCCCTATCTGAGTAGGACGTTGATTTTTCCTGGTAAAATGGATCCTTCTGCATTTCAATTTAATTTATAGTTATCACGTAATCCACAAAGTTGGTCAATTTTTTACAACATGACCAAAATAATGTTACAAAAAAAATAAAAAAACGATATTCTTAATAGTATTACTTTCTTATATTCAGGATAAAATTATAAAATCCACAAAATGAAAAGAAAACGGTTACCATTCCTTTCCTTTTGTACTTTCCTGTTTTTCGCCATTTCGAATGTACAGGCTCAGTACAAAATTACCGGCAGTATTTCTGATGAACGAACAGGTGAAGCCTTGATGTTTGCGAATATCATTATTCAAAACTCATCAAAAGGAACTGTTACAGATTTAGACGGTAAATTTACCCTTGACGTTGACAACAATGATGAAGTTACCTTAGTGGTTAGTTCTATTGGATATTTGAGTCAACTAATCAAAGCAAGTCCATCAAATAATGTATTAAGCATTAAATTGAAGGAAGATGCCACCAATCTTGAAGAAGTAGTAATTACAGGTTTAGCTTCTTCTGTTAAAAGATCTAACCTGGCAAATGCGGTAGGTTCAGTTTCTGCAAAAGAACTGGTTGGAACTACCACCATTCAAACGACTGACGGTGCCTTATACGGAAAAGTGGCGGGCGTGACCGTACGATCCAATGGTGGTGCACCTGGAGGAGGTTTGTCTATACAATTACGTGGTATTTCCAGCCTTGCCGGTGCCTCACAGCCTCTTATCATTCTTGACGGTGTATATGCAAGTAATGCAACACAAAGAACAGGACGTGCAACGGTGAGTGGTGCAGGTGGTTCCAACCAGGATGATGGTTCAAACCGTCTGGCCGATTTAAATCCTGCAGATATTGAGAATATTGAAATCCTTAAAGGCCCATCTGCTGCGGCCATCTATGGAACAAGAGCAAATGCTGGGGTTATTATCATTACTACAAAAAGAGGCTCTGAAGGAAAAACTAAAATTAGTTTTTCACAAGACATTGGCGATGCTTCCCCGCTTAGATTGCTTGGGACAGATGTCTGGAGTGAGGCAAAAATAAATACTTTCTTTCCAGCTGCAAGAAGAGCTATTGAATTAGAGCGATTCAAACAAGGGGTAACGATCGATTATGAAGATTATTTTTATAATAATCAGGCGATTTTAAGTAATTCCCGTTTGACCTTATCAGGTGGTGATGAGAAAACAAAGTTTTACATCTCGGGCAATATTACGGCTGAAGACGGAACAGTTAAGAAAACAGGTTTCGAGCGTTACTCTATCAGAGCAAATGTTGACCATAAAATTTCTAAAAGAGTCCGTTTTAGCTTTTCAACAAATTATTTGAAAACGGATACTGACAGAGGATTTACGGGTAACCAAAATAACGCAGGTGCCAGTATCGGTTATAATATCGCTTACGTACCCAGTTATTTTGACTTAAGGCCAAACGCACAAGGTATTTATCCCGTTAATCCCTATTTCTCAGAAAATCCTGTAGCGGTAACGGATCACGGCATTAATAATTCAACAGTTAATCGTTTCATTCAGGCATTTAACTTAACAGCCGACTTATTCCAGAATAATACAAGTAATTTAAAAGCAACTTTTTCAGGTGGTTTAGATTATCTGCAAAATTCCACCATGGTATATTTACCTGAATTTTTGCAATTTCAGGCAGCCCAGGCGAATCCTGGAGATTTATTAATTGGTCGTCAGGAGAGCTTCAATACCAATATTCAGGCAGCCTTAGTCTATACTAAAAGTTTAGGCAAGTTAAACCTATCCTCTCAAGGGGGTATAGTACGCTTAGATTTCAAGAATAGCTCTCTGTTCAACAGAGGCAGAGGATTAGTACCAGGTCAGACCAACTTAAAACAGGCCAATGTCCAGGAAATCAATGAAAATTTCAACAGTACCATTAGTGAAGCAGGTATTTTCTTACAGCAAGAAGCCAATTTCGACGATAAGATTATTGGAACGGTGGGTATTCGTTGGGATAAATCAACGCTAAATGGGGATGAAAATAAACTTTATGCCTTTCCAAGAGCGTCTCTCGCATTGAATATCGCTAATTTCGATTTTTGGAATGTGGGAGCTGTTACACAACTAAAACCGCGTATTGCTTATGGAGCAACCTCTGGACCTGTTGGTTTTGGAAGTACCTTTACCTCATTGGGAGGCACAAATATTGGTGGATTATTAGGTTCCAGCGTTTCATCGCAAATTGGAAATACCAGTATTTTACCAGAAACAGCCACTGAGTTAGAATTTGGCGTTGACGCCGGATTTTTCAACAACCGCTTAGCCATTGAAGCCACTTATTACATTAAAAATACGCAAAATAATATTCAGAATCTTAATCTGGCTCCCTCAACTGGTGTTAGTACCACACCGAGTAACGAAGCGGAATTAGAAAATAAGGGAATAGAACTAGGTGTTTCGGGTACTTTATTTGACACCCCAAAATTCAGATGGTTCTCCAGAGTTCTTTACTGGCAAAACCGTGTATTACTTACTCGTTTAGGAATCCCAACCTATATTTCTGGTGCTTTTGGATCAGGATTAGGCACCTTCCTATATGCTCAGGGTTATGCCCCTACGACCATTGTTGGATCTCCGGCAGTTGCTACTAATCCAGGTGGATTTACTTTCTGGGGAAATAACCAACCTGATTTTAATATGTCTTTCTTTAACTCATTTAACATTTTAAAAAACCTGGAACTCTCCGTTTTGGTTGACTGGAAACAAGGAGGAGATAATATCAACCTATCAGCCTTTTTGACAGACGGGGGAGGAACTACCAAAGGATGGTTTGAGGATTCCAACGGGGATGGAATTCCAAATGGAAGACAACGCGACCCAGCTCCTTATAACAATGCTGGAAGATGGGTTATGGATGCCAGTTTTGTGAAAATCAGAGAAGTTGGTTTATATTATACCTTCCCAAAAACCACCTTATCCAAAATATTTAATGGCGCATTCAAAGGAATTAAACTGGGAGCATCCGCGAATAACTTATTCTTATTTACCGATTATTTCGGATATGATCCTGAAACTTCCACGTTTGGTGCTCAATCCATCGCGAATAATGTGGATATCGCTCCTTATCCAACCCCAAGAAGAATCTTTTTCCATTTGAATTTCGATTTCTAAAAACTAATTCTCTAGTAAAATGAAAAATATATTTAAACCGGTATTAATACCTTTCATTTTGGGTCTGGCCGCATGTAATCCACTGCAACTCGATGAGGTATTAGACCCCAATAACCCTTCTTTGGCAAGCGTAGAAACCAATGCAACCAAAGAACAAGTTCAGTTTTTATTAACCGGACTGGAAGCATCTCATAGAAACTATGTCGTAAATATTTCTCAGGCATGGAACACTTTTGGAAGAGAAATCTGGTATCTAAATGCTTCCGACCCTCGTTTTCAAACTGACTGGCTGGGCCAGGCAGGCAGAGTTCCAGACAGAGCTTATTTTGGATTTGGTACCTCGGGTGGTGGCTCCTGGGCTTCTCCTTATCAAGCTATTAAGCAGGCCGATGTCCTTATTAGCTCTGCAAATGGATCCACTTTGCTTGTTGACGCAGAGAAAAAAGCCGTTTCAGGATTTGCAAAAATGATTCAGGGATACCAATTTATGATTCCTGCTAATTTTGTTTATGAAAATGGGATTAGAATTGATGTCAAAGATCCATTGAAACCAGGTCCCTTTGTTAAATATGATGATGCCCTGAATCATATAAAAAGTATCCTCGACCAGGCCGATCAGGATTTAGCCGCTGCTGGTTCAGGTGCTTTTCCTCTCAAACTAACTCCGGGTTTTGCCGCTTTTAACACCGTTCCAAATTTAAGGAGAGTTAATAAAGCCATTTTAGCGCGATTAAATGCCTACAGAAAGGACTGGCAAGGTATATTGACTGCTTTGGACGGATCATTTATGGATTTAAATGGTAATTTAAATGCTGGACCCTCTCACCCTTATGTAGGCCCTCCAGACGCATTTAATCCATTGTTTTATTTGCCAAATGCAGCGGTAAATACGATTATTGTAGTTCATCCATCTATGATAGATGACGCAACACCGGGTGATTCCAGAGTAGCCAGGAAATTTTTCAAGAGAAATAACCCTGTCGTGGTAACCACAGATGCAACCCCTCTATCTGCTCTTTATCAGGATGCCAGATGGACAACCAATACAACACCTATACCATTTATCCGCAATGAGGAACTTATTTTGTTAAAAGCAGAAGCTCATGCCAATTTAGGACAGACCGCAGAAGCTGTTAATGCCATAAATGTGATTAGAAAATCTGCTGCATTGGCTGAATATAAAGGTTCAACAACCAAAGACGCTCTTATCAATGAAATACTTTATCAAAGAAGATATTCGCTTTGGGCAGAACCATGGGGTCACCGCTGGATTGATGCCAGGAGGTATAATAAGCTGAATGAAATTCCAACTTCTTATGATAAAGGAACGATTTTCAAACAGTTTCCACATCCACAAGCTGAGGTTAACTGGGATATCTATGTAGGAGGTTAATAGGATTTGTTTTTAAGGATCCCTGCTAAATTTAAAAGCGCCGTCGGAAATCAATCCTTCGGCGTTTTTTTTATATTTTGTTGGAAATTTCAAATAAAATGAATCGTATTGTAATTTTTATTCTTTTATCGTTGCTGCCTGGTATTACTGTACAAATATTAATAGCACAGTCAAAATATTTTCCAACCAAACAGGAATGGCTGGAAAAAATACCTTCAACATTGGGCTTGCAAAATGATTCCATAAATAAAGCTGTACAATTCGCCATTGAAAACGAAACGAAAAATCCGGCGAATATGGAAATAAATCATTATCGCACTTTTGGCAAAGAACCCTTTGGCATGGGCATTGGACCCTTTGAAACGAGGGGAAAATCAAACGGATTAATTATCTATAAAGGATATATTATTGCCAAATGGGGACAGCCCGAAAAATGTGATATGACCCATAGTGTGACGAAAAGTTTTTTAAGTTCCGTTGCAGGATTAGCTCTTGATCTTGGGCATATTAAACAACTTAGCGATCCAGTTTATACCTATTTAGCGCCTATCGAGCCTTATCAGCCAGGAATATTATATAGAAATGCCTCAGAAATGGGGAAGGATGAACTGTTAAAACCCTTTGAAACAGTACACAATAGAAAAATATCATGGGAGCATCTTTTACGGCAAACCAGTGACTGGGAAGGTACTTTATGGGAAAAACCCGACTGGGCCGATAGGCCTGACACAGATGCATCTAAATGGTTAAACAGGAAAAGAAATGAACCGGGTTCTGTATATGAATATAATGATGTCAGGGTAAATGTATTGGCACTGGCTTTAACAAGTATTTTGAGAAAACCGCTTCCAGCACTGCTTAAAGAAAAAATAATGGATCCTATTGGCGCCTCCGATACCTGGCGCTGGACAGGTTATCGAAATGCATGGATTGTCATCGACGGATTACCCGTTCAAGCTGTTAGTGGCGGCGGACACTGGGGAGGTGGCATGATTATAAATTCTTACGATTTAGGAAAATTTGGGTTATTCACTTTAAATAAAGGAAACTGGAACAATAAGAGAATATTACCCGAAGCATGGTTTGCTCTGGCTACTAAACCAACGGAAGTAAAAACCGATTATGGTTTCATGAATTATTTTTTAAATACGGACCGGAAAATGATTCCATCTGCTCCCGCTTCAGCTTATATGCATGTTGGAAATGGGACTAACTTTATTTTTGTTGATGACACTAAAGAGTTGGTTGTTGTAGGCCGGTGGATGGAAAATTCGGCTATTCCAGACTTTATTCAAAAAATATATGCTGCATGGCAGTGATGGGTGTAGGTTATTATTTTTTTTGTCTGAATCAGGATTTACTTGATTTTAGGATGAGCAGGATGGTGATTCACCGTGTAATCTGGTTAATCATTTCATCCTGAAAATCCTGATTCAGACAGTTTTTTTGTCTGAATCAGGATTTACTTGATTTTAGGATGAGTAGGATGGTGATTCACCGTGTAATCTGGTTAATCATTTCATCCTGAAAATCCTGATTCAGACAGTTTTTTTGTCTGAATCAGGATTTACTTGATTTTAGTATGAGCAGGATGATGATTCACCGTGTAATCCTCTTAATCCTCTCATCCTGAAAATCCTGATTCAGACAG
>Ga0214917_10001781_pt1 | contig 27343 bp, 19 predicted proteins | sample LL_1208_BB_MetaG_FD_177983 | JGI IMG/M metagenome (GOLD analysis project Ga0214917, IMG submission 177983) | Freshwater microbial communities from Lake Lanier, Atlanta, Georgia, United States - LL_1208_BB | ecosystem: Environmental > Aquatic > Freshwater > Lake | place: USA: Georgia | collected... | reverse complement strand
GGCTGGGAGTAATTTGAGAGTTAACATGGAGCTCTTTCTGAGTGTGTGTAAAAACAAGAGCTGTCATAGAAATCATAACGAATTCTATGACAGCGCTAGATTAGGTATGTGGCGTTTAGACGACGAAATTGACTAATTTGCCTGGTACCACGATGACCTTGCGGATGGTGGCGTTGCCGATGAGCTCTTGGATGCGGGGATTACTCCGAGCCCAAGTCTCGAGCTGGGCTTCGTCGGCGGCAGCCGGGACGAGGATGCGCCCACGGACTTTGCTGTTGATTTGGAGCACCACTTCGATTTCGCTGACCAACAAGGCTTGCTCATCCCAGCTCGGCCAGGCTACATCGTAGATACTGCCGGTGCCACCAAAGGCGGCATGCAGTTCTTCGGCTAAATGGGGGGCAAATGGGCAGAGCAGGCGGGCAAACAGGTGGGCTGCTTCACAAAAAGCCGCTCCCGCGGGGTGCTCGTTGCGGTAGCGCTGCGCTTCGTTGAGGAACTCCATCATGGCGGCGATGGCCGTGTTGAAGCGGAATGATTCGGTGTCTTGGGTGATTTTGCGGATGGCCACGTGTAACGCCCGCCACAAATCCTTTTCGTGATCGGCGATGGTGGCGGTGGTGACACTCCCCACGGTATGGGCGGCGATGGCGCTATGCTCGGTCATAAACAGCGCCATGATGCGGTTGAGGAAGCGTTGTGCGCCGGCGACACCTTCATCCGTCCATTCCATGCTGTTTTCGGGTGGGGCAGCAAACAGCACCACGATGCGAGCCACGTCTGAGCCGTATTGGCGCACAAATGGTCCCACCGGGATGCCGTTGCCGGCGCTCTTGGACATGGTGATGGGGCCGCTGACCGCTTCCCAGCCCTTGCTGTCATCACCTTCGATGGTGTAGCCGTGGGCCTTGATGGCTTGGCGGGCGGCAGCCAGGCTGAGCACGCCACTGGGTAATTCGTGTTTGCGGCGCAATTCTTCGGGGAAGGTGACACCGTCGGCGGTGCTTTCCAAGGCCGTGCGGACCCGCCGTTGCACCATCCCTTGGGTGAACAAGGCTTGGAAGGGTTCGTCGTAGGGCACTAAGCCTTCGTCAAACAACACTTTGGTGATGAAGCGTGAATAGAGCAAGTGCAAAATGGCATGCTCAATGCCGCCGATATATTGGTTGACCGGCATCCAGCGTTTGATGCGCTCTTGGGCGAAAATCTCTTGGTCGTTTTGGGCATCGGCATAGCGCAAGAAATACCACGACGAATCAACAAAGGTATCCATCGTATCGGTGTCGCGGGTGGCAGGTTGGCCGCTGACGGGGTCAGTGGTGTTGACCCAATCGGTGGCGGCGGCCAACGGTGATTTGCCTTTGGGCAGATAATCGTCGACCTTGGGCAATTCGACGGGCAAGCGGGGGTCGGGCACCATGCTGCCATCGGCCAAGTAGAGCATGGGGATGGGGGCACCCCAATAGCGTTGCCGGCTAATCAACCAGTCGCGCAAGCGATAGGTAGTAGTGCCTTTGCCCTTGCCGTGCTGTTGCAACCAGGCAATGGCTGCTTTGACACTTTGGCCTTCGCCTTTGCCGGCGGGGATGCCGTCGAGCGGACCCGAGTTGACCATCACCCCTTCGCCGGCCCAGGCTTCGCTCATGCTGGTGCCGTCGAGATTGGCACCGTCGGGTTGCACGACCACCACAATGTCGAGGCCAAATTCTTTGGCAAAGGCAAAGTCACGTTCGTCGTGCGCCGGGACGGCCATGATGGCGCCGGTGCCGTAGCCCATCAAGACATAATCGGCGATCCAGATGGGAATCTGGGCGCCGTTGACGGGGTTGGTGGCGTAGGCCCCAATAAAGACGCCGGTTTTTTCGCGGGCAGTGCTGGCGCGGTCGATTTCTTTGGTCAAGCGCGCTTTGGCGATATAGGCATCGACGGTGGCTTTTTTGGCGGGGTCGGTCAAGCTACTCACCAAAGGGTGCTCGGGTGCCAGCACCATAAAAGTGGCGCCCCACAAGGTGTCGGGCCGGGTGGTAAAGACCACCAAGTCACCGTGGGTGGTGGCAAATTTGACCTCGGCGCCTTCGCTTTTGCCGATCCAGTTGCGTTGCATGGTTTTGACTTGCTCGGGCCAGTCGGTCAGTTTGTCGAGGTCGACCAGCAAGCGCTCGGCATAGTCGGTGATTTTGAAAAACCACTGGTCGAGCTCGCGTTTTTCGACTTTGGCACCACTGCGCCAGCTTCGGCCTTCGCCGTCGACTTGCTCGTTGGCCAGCACCGTTTGGTCGACGGGGTCCCAGTTGACCCATGACTTCGAGCGGTAGGCCAAGCCTCGTTTGTAGAGCAATTGGAACAACCACTGCGTCCAGCGGTAATAATCGGGGGCACAAGTGGCCAGCTCGGCACTCCAGTCATACATGATGCCGGCAATAGCCAGCGAGCCTTTGGATTCGGCAATGTTGTTGTAGGTCCAATCAGCCGGGTTGATACCGCGCTTGATGGCGGCGTTTTCGGCGGGCAAGCCAAAGGCGTCCCAGCCAAAGGGGTGGAGCACGTCGTAGCCCCGCGATACGTAATAGCGCGTCAATACATCGCCAATGACGTAGTTTTTGAGGTGGCCAATATGCAGGTCACCACTAGGATAAGGGAACATTTCGAGGATGTAGCGGCTAGGGGCACCAGGGCGTCGACCCGCATTGAAGATGCCGGCTGTGTCCCAAAATTCGCGCCATTTGGGTTCGATTGCAGGATCGAAACGATCGCGTTTGCTATCAGACATGGATGCCCTCCGTAATAAAAAAACTCTCCCAGCATTCGGGAGAGGTTCACGTTGCTTGTGCGGGGTAAGCCGCGCCTCTACCGATTACATGCCCCAAACCCGCATAGGCGGGTTCGTAGGGTGCGTAGGTTTGGTAGTAGGAGCGTAAATACCATGACACGATTATCCTAAGAAAAAGGGAGTATTACTGTCTGCAAGTATAGTTTAGGCAAGCGTTATTTGTCAAACACAGGTCGGATTACGGTACGACTTCAATCCCATAGATGGTGACGGTGCCACCATTGCCATTGGCCACTGGGTCGAGGCGTAATTGGACGAGTCGCGTGGGTAATGCCGCAATATCAGCGAGATTGAGGGTGTAACGCTGGATGCCTGGTTGTAATTGCCAGTGGATGGATTGTGCTTCGCTAAATTGATTGATTTGATTACTCACAAACAATTGTGCGTGTTGATCGGCAGTGGCGACACTGTCCATGGTGATGATGATTTGGCGAGGCATGGCAATATCAAGGATGGGTGATACCAATGCGGGGTCGTCGGCTACCTGCATACGCCACGACGCACCAATCTGCGGCGTCGCATTGACCCATGTCCACCCCAAAGGAGCCTGGCTGAGGGTGCGCCATGCGCCACGCGTGAGTTGCTCCCCCGCTGGGGCGAGACGGAAGTGGCTGGGGATGTTGGCGGGTAACGGCAGTGGCGTGAAGTTTGGTAATATCAGCGCCAAACAGCGCTTCACCGCATCTGGGGCAATGCCAAAGCGTTTTTGCATGACGAGTGATGGGGTCAAAAAATCAGTCGCCACCACGACTGCTGCTCCTGCACGCTGGGTTTGATCAATCTGGGTGTTGAGTGCCGTACATGATTCTTGCCACGTATGATGATTCGTCATCAAGGCATTGACCGACAAAAAATAGGCATGGTTGTGGTAGTAGGGCAGGTAGAGTTCTTGGAGACCGTCGGGGATTAGCAACAAATCAGCCGGTTGGCTGGCGGCTGCCACGGCACTGGCGATGGTGCGCTGCAGGTCAGTTGTTGCATCGCCACGCACCCTAATCGCCCCATAATTGCTACTCGCCACAATGATACTGAGGGTGAGGGCAATTAGGCTGTGGACGCGCCATGGGCGCGTGTTGGCGAGGGGCGTAATCAAAAGCAGTACGGCTACCGAAGTTACACCAATCCAAAACTCAATGTTGTCTGGTTCCCACCAAAAGAAAAAGACACCGTAGACTAGCAACCAGCTACTCAACCAGATACTCCAGATGCCGAGCTGGCGGGAGCGGATGGCCAAGAGGCTGACACCAAGCGCAACGAGGAGGAAAAAACCGCCGTTGAGCGATGCTACCGTGTTGCTGATGCCCATCGTCAAATCGGCCAACGTCCCGCGCCCGCCCCACCAGCCGGTATTGGCGTATTGCAGGACCCAGGCTCGGACTTGGTCGCTAGTGCGGAATCCGCTCACCCCTACCATGACCCAAAGGTAGGCGCTCAATACCAACGTGCTTGCGGATAATCCGGCAATGAGCCAGGGGCGCCAAAGGTGCCGATTGCGGGCGATTTCCGTACCCGCCACGATGCTCAACGGGATGGCCAGCAAGACGTTGGTTTGGTGGAACAACAGTGCGCCACTGAGGATTGCCCCTAAGCCGAGGGCCCATTGGGTGGTGCGGGCTGCAGGGTCATCGACCATCCAGATAACCCCAATCAAAAAAAACGTAGCCAAGGTGTAGACCTCGACTTCGACGGCATAATACCAAAAGGCATAACTGCCACCCAGCGCCAGCATGCTGAGGATGGTCAAATCACTGCGTTGCCAGCGCCGAGCAACAATCGCCCCACACCAAGCGACCCCCGCACCACCGGCGCTGGCATTGACGCATTGCATGGCATGAGCCGCATCACCACTACCGGCCAGCCACGCGGCAAGGGCCCCAACCGGACCGTAGGCCAAATGGTGGGGGTGGAATATCTCTTGCCACGGTTTGCGGGTCACATCAAAAATATACGACAAGGCATCAAAGGTATGTACCTCGGTTAAGGTGCATAGGTAGATGATGGTAAAGGTCAATCCTCCTGCAATGGCAATCCAATAGTGTCGCTTCATGGTGTCATATCCGCTGCCACAAATTGCACTCCTAGGGGGCGTAAGTCGTTTTGGGCTGGATCGACGTTGGCGGCGACCCAGGCCTCACTGCGGAGCTGGACGAGCAATGTGTGGGTAGCACTTTGCAATGTACCAGGGACGGTAACGTTTATTTTTTGGGGGTATCTGGTGAGTTCAACGCACTGGAGCGGTGTCCAGACTACAGGATCGGGTTGTCGGGGGTCGGGTTGGCCTGCCACATCGATGCACAAAGTTGCTTGGCCGATGCGAGCGGGGCGTTTGCCACCCGCCACGGTGAGCATGAGTTGGCGTGGTTGAGTTGGCAGGGGCATGCGGATCACCCCGTTACCACTGGTCCAGGCAAAGGTATGCTCGGCGATGGTTTCGTGGGTATAAAACCCACTGACTTGTGAAGTGGTGTCTGTGGTGTCGATGGTGGTAGGTAGTGGTGCCTCGCCATCAGCCAGCTCATAGCGTTGATAGGCAATATTGAGAGTGCCGACAGACGCTGGTTTTTGGTTGAGTAATTGCGAAAACTCGGGCAGCTGCAGATTGACGGCGTCACGTTTGACGAGATGCATGCCTGGTAACCATAGGCTGCCATTTGCACCAAGCAATAGATAGACGTGGTGCCCCGCTTTGAGCCAACGCCGATAGAGTGTAGTGAGGTCTGTGGCATATTTATCGGGATTTTGGCTACGGATGCCAAACGCTGCCTGCCCATGAATCGCCATCAAGGGCAACGCCAATACATCGGTTGCATCACGTGCGGTCACAAAACTCGGTGAGCCACCGCGAATCAATGTCACGTCGTCTGGGTTACTTTGCTGAGCGAGGTGGTCGATAGCCGCAAAGGCACCTTGATGCTCAGGCGTGGTAATGATTGGGCGGATGGTCGCGACGAGGAATCCAATCAACACGATACTACTGCCCACACTCAGTGTTTTGCGCCACCACGACGCACCCCACAACGCCACAATTCCATAGCCACTGAACAGTGCGAATCCCGGGTACACGGTGGGCAAATAGCGCCGCATGATATAAATGTAGGTTTGACTGCTCGTGCCATAACTGAGTTGGACAAATAACAACGTCGTGGCCACAGTGACAACCAAAAACAACCAATCACGTTGGCTTACCCCGCGCCATAACCAAATCGCCAACCCTAACAGGCTGATTGCAATGCCAAATGGTGAAATATACCAGCCAACCCGTACCAGATTAGCCATCGAATTAGCATATAAATCTCGGAGCGCTACTGGGGGTTGCGGGGAGTGGCCCCGTAGACGACTGCCGAGGTTGCTCACTGTTTGGTTAATGATGTCGGGGTAGGTTGGTGCAGTAATTGGTGCACCAATATAGCCTTGGAGGGTGAGACAGTCGTCACTCGGTTGGGTGCGTTGTGCCCCACTCAGACAATTCGCCGCATTGCTTATCATGTGGGGTGTCAAAATTTGTGGGCGGATGAGATATGCATAACCGCTGATTAGTACCACGCCTACCGCCGTAATCCGACCAAGATAGGAATACCACGGGGTGAGCCATGTGATGCCTCGTGTGATGAGATCAGAGCGGTGCCGTAAATAAAAAAACAACCCGATCAATAATCCAACAACGAGTAATTCAACACTAATCCGGCCATAGTTCCACGGGGCGTCGGCGATACTTTCGCCTGGGCAGGGTTGCATTGTCAGTGGTGAACACGGGCGCACCAAAAACGTCCGTTGTAGGGCAGGTGTGAGGAATGGGAATATCAAGAGTGCGCCAATGGCACTACTTTGCAACCCGGCAAATAAGGTATCGACGAAATACCCGCGCGAAATGGTGAGCAAATGGATAATCCCTTGCCCCCCACTCAAGGCAAGCCCTGCCAACACCCAACGCAGGGGGGTATCGATACGATTGGTCACCCAGCGCCAGCCCAACCACGCCCCAAACGGCACCACTACAAACACAAAATCAAGCCGTGCCAACATCAGTTGCCCTACGGCAACACCTAACAACACGCCAATCAGGTGTTGGTTGCGGCTAGGGGTTGGATTGGCTAGGCGAGCCATCGCATAGATGATGACAAAAAAGAGCCATTGGGCGGTGGTTTCGGACATGGGGTAGCGACTAAACCAGACCTGCACCCCGTTGAGTGTCAGCAATGTCATGGCAATCACGCCTACCCATGGGTGGTGCATTGCGCGTCCCGCCATGCCGACGCTCCACACGCCGATAACCCCCGCAAACCCTGTCGCCAAAATTCCCATATTGGTGCCAAATAGCGCGGCAAACAAGGCAATCCAGGCTGGGAATAAATGTAAGAACTGCGGCACAAATGCACCGTCGCTCCGGCTATCATCAATGAATAATCCGGCGAGGCGGAGCCGCGACGACATAAAGCGTGCCCCCGATTGTACCCCCAGCAAATTACTCCAGGCCTGGGCTGCGTCGCCGTCTTGGGATTTGCGTTGAGCGAGGTCGGCGACGATGGGGTCGAATTGGCGAATCCCGCCAGTACGGGCAATCATCATGCCGGTATTGGCATAGATGCCTGCATCACGCCCTCCCAAAATCACCTCGCTTGGGGTGCCATTGAGCCACATCGCCACTAGGAGCACGAGAAGCATGCTCCCCATGACGAGTGTGGGGCGCGGTACATCGGCAACCAACATAGATAACCGCATGCCGCGACGGCGTAATTGCCAATAGGCGCTGCCCCATAGCGCAATCACGAGCGTACCATGGATCCACAATTGGAACATCCCTAACTCGGCTAATCCTAGGGCGATAGCCCCATGGATGAGCATGCCCGCAATTGCTGCCTCAAATATGCGCTCAATGAAATCATCACTCTGACCAATCAGCATGATAATTGGCCAGCCGGTGATAATCACACCAACCAATGCAATTCCCAAAATTCCCAAAGCATCACCTAGCCCTGCACAATACATCTCCTCTCTATTCTAACGTGAATTTTGGAGTAATCCGCAAAACTTGCGTATGGGGATGAGGAAGCGCCTATTGACGAAATAGGCAAATTAACCCAGCGCATCAGTGTTTTATGAGTGATTACGCCAAAAAATCGTTATCTCTTGACAATTCCCAATCAAAACACATATAGTGTTGCAATAGTTGTCTGTTATGGATGAAATCTTATTTTAGAGGGATGTCTGATGCCTGACAAATTGGTTATCGTTGAGTCACCTGCCAAGGCCAAAACAATTGAAAAATATCTCGGGAGCGGATACAAAGTGCTTGCTTCGGTTGGTCATGTCCGTGATTTGCCCGAAAGCAACGAATCAATCGACGTGGACAATGATTTCACTCCGACCTATGTCATCATGCCCGACAAAGAGCAGGTGGTGACCCAACTGCGTAATTCAGCGCGTACTGCGAGTGCCGTCTATATGGCGACTGACCCAGACCGCGAAGGCGAAGCCATTGCGTGGCACATCGTTCAAGCCATCAATATCCCCAAGAAGACTCCTGTCCATCGTGTGTCGTTTAGCGAAATCACCCCCAATGCCGTCAAACAAGCCATCGCTAATCCGCGTGATATTGATATGGCGCTCGTCGACGCACAACAAGCGCGGCGGATCCTCGACCGTTTGGTGGGCTATCGCTTGTCACGTGTCTTGTGGCAGCGGGTGCGCCGCGGTTTGTCAGCGGGTCGTGTCCAATCGGTTGCGGTGCGCCTCGTGGTCGAACGTGAGCGTGAGATTTTGGCCTTTGTGCCCCAAGAATACTGGACCATTGAAGCCGATTTACGCCAACAAAAAGCCGATGCCAACCCCTTTCGCGCGAGTTTGATAGAAATTGCCGGCAAAAAACTCGATAAATTTGATATCAACAATCAAGCCCATGCCGAGCAAATTGTGACAGATTTGGCTCACGCTATTTGGCAGGTGGCCAACGTTAAACGGAGCGACAAACGGCGCAATGCGGCACCTCCGTTTACGACGTCGACCATGCAACAAGAAGCCTCACGCAAGTTGGGGTTTTCGGCCAAAAAAACCATGATGGTGGCCCAACAACTCTACGAAGGAATCGACCTCGGTGCCGAAGGCACCGTCGGTCTGATTACCTACATGCGTACCGACAGTGTCAACGTAGCGCAAGATGCCCAACAAGAAGCACGTGAGTTTATTGCGACTCAATACGGCAAAGATGCGGTCCCGGTCAAGCCCAACAACTACACCACCAAATCACGTGGCGCCCAAGAAGCGCACGAAGCCATTCGCCCCACGTCGGCCAAACGGATGCCTGCCAATGTCAAAACCCGCCTTACCAATGATCAAGCGCGTTTGTATGATTTGATTTGGAAGCGCTTTATTGCCAGCCAAATGGCCCCCGCGGTCTTTGATAGCATGACGATCGATATCGCAGCTGGTGTCACCATTAGTACTCCACCGGCTTACACCTTCCGCGCTACGGGGTCGGTGCTCAAAGTGCCTGGGTTCCTCGCCGTCTACAATGTGAGCCTTGACGATGGCGAAGAAGACGAAGATAGCGAGCGCCGCTTGCCATTGCTGACTGTTGGGGAAGCGTTGCACCTACACGCCTTGACGCCCAACCAACACTTTACTGAGCCACCACCACGATTTAGCGATGCCAGCCTCATCAAAGAACTCGAACGCCTCGGGATTGGGCGACCATCGACCTACTCGCCAACCATCGCCACGATTGTCGACCGCAAATATGTCGAATCGACCAATCAACGCTTTAGCCCGACGGTGTTGGGGATGACAGTGACCGATTTGTTGGTCAACGATTTCGCCAATATCGTCGACTATGAATTTACTTCAGATATGGAAAAAAACCTCGACACCATTGCCGATGGCGATGCACCGTGGGTACCGGTAATCCGGGCGTTTTATGAGCCTTTTAACAACGCCATTATCGCCAATACTGGGGTGCGGGTCGACGTTGAATCTGGTTTGCCATGCCCCAAATGCGACGGGGGGATGTTGGTGGTGCGCTTTGGTCGCCAAGGTGAATTTGTAGGCTGTAACCACTACCCCGAATGCGATTTCACGAGTGACTTCAATCGTGATAGCAACGGTAATATTGTCATCAAAGGTCGTGATAGTGCCGGCGACTTGATTGCTATGCCCGATGTGACATGCGATATTTGTGGTGGGCCGATGGCGGTACGCAAAGGGCGCTTTGGTAACTTTTTGGCCTGTATGCAGTACCCGACCTGCAAAGGGACGCGTAAGTTGGGTCGTGACGGCAAACCAGCTGCCCCGCCCGAACCCACCGGCGTGCAATGCCCCAAATGCAATCAAGGCCAACTACTTGGGCGGCGGGGGAAGTTTGGTCGGCCATTTTATGGCTGTCAGCGCTACCCGCACTGTGATTATTTGGTGAACGATTTGGCTGAGGTTGCCAATTTCGATCCCGTCGCCGAAGCTGCCAAACCACCACGCCGTACCAATGCGCGTACTGCCGCCGCCACGAGCAAAGCCAAGCCAGCCGCCACGAGCAAAGCCAAGCCAGCCGCCACGAGCAAAGCCAAGCCAGCCGCCACCAGCAAAGCCAAGCCAGCCGCCACCAGCAAAGCGAAGCCGGCCGCCACCAGCAAAGCCAAGCCGGCCGCCACCAGCAAAGTCAAGCCGGCCGCCACGAGCAAAGCCAAGCCGGCCGCCACCAGCAAAGCGAAGCCGGCCGCCACGAGCAAAGCCAAGCCGGCCGCCACGAGCAAAGTCAAGCCAGCCACCACGAGCAAAGCGAAGCGAACTTCGTAGTTTTAAGAAAATGTCGGTTGCTTCTTTTTGAGGATACCAGCGCTAAAAACAAACTCCCGCACCGTTGCATGAGGACAACGGTGCGGTGATTGTTATTCACGTCGCGCCGTACCTTTTTTTATTCATCAAACGGTAGATAGTGCGAAAAAGCAAAAAGTCGACCAAGGAGGTTACCATGCAAACCGCAATCGTGAAGCAAATTGCGCTATGGATGACGTGGGGATGTATTGCAGTTGGTGGTATGCTAATAGTGTGGCACATAGTGGCACCAGCAAATAGCAATGCAACGCCAATGCTGGTTCCGACGCAAGCAGTAGTAGTCACGGATACCCCTGAAGATGCGCCGACCACTGCGACCCCTACGGCAGAGGTTGTGGTGTATATCAGCGGTGCGGTGAACAAACCAGGTGTGTATAAAGTGGCTGCTACGGCACGGGTTGCTGATGTGGTGGTGTTGGCTGGGGGATTGCGCGCAGATGCTGATTATGCAGCGGTCAATTTAGCAGCGCATATTAGTGATGCAACGCATATTCAGGTGCAAAGCATTGGGACTGTCGCGACTCGGGTTGTGACAGGGTCAGCGCAAGCGACTGTAGCCGTAAACCATGCCAGCGCCGAAGAATTAGCTTCGTTACCTGGCATTGGACCGGCGCTGGCAGCGCGAATCATCGAATACCGCACGGCTCATGGGATGTTTGCAACGATGGATGATTTAGGTGCGGTGCCTGGCATTGGACCGGCACTGCAAGCAAAGCTCACGCCTCTGTTACGTTTTGATTCATAGGAGAGCAGGGTTTGTATGCAAAATGATGTGCGCCGTACTCGCATTGTGGCTACCATCGGACCGGCAAGTGAATCGGATAGTCAACTCGATGCGTTGATTGCGGCTGGGATGAATGTTGCGCGGTTGAATTTTTCGCATGGGACGCATGCCGATCATGCGCGACGGATTGTAGCGATTCGGGCTGCTGCCCTCCGCAACAACCAATCGGTGGCGATTTTGCAGGATTTACAGGGCCCAAAAATCCGCACTGGTGCATTACTGAATGAGCAACCTGTCCAATTAATTGTCGGCGCTACATTTTCGATTACCACTCATCCAATTATTGGCGACGCAAACGGGGTATCGACGACGTATCAACATTTACCTCAAGATGTCAAGGTAGGCGATCGAATTTTGATTAGTGATGGATTACTCGAGCTCCGGGTGCAGGCGATTGCTGGCGATACCGTGACGACGCGTGTGATTACCGGGGGAGAGCTCCGCCAAAACCAAGGGATTAATTTGCCTGGCGTGGCGGTGAGTATCCCGGCCTTGACCGAAAAAGACCGCGAAGATTTGGCGTTTGGGTTGGCGCAAGGGGTAGATTATGTGGCGCTGTCGTTTGTGCGGCGCGCTGCTGATATGCAACTCATCCGCGCGGCGATTGCGTCGCACGGTGCAACAGTCGGGGTGATTGCCAAACTTGAAAAACCCGAGGCATTAGACGAGCTCGATGGAATTCTCGCATTGTGTGACGGGGTGATGGTGGCTCGTGGCGATTTGGGGGTCGAAATGTCCCCTGAATTAGTCCCGCTTGCGCAAAAACGCATCATCGAAGCAGCAAACTTCATGGGCGTGCCGGTGATTACCGCTACTCAAATGCTTGACTCAATGATCCGCAACCCGCGTCCAACCCGTGCCGAAGCGAGTGATGTCGCCAATGCCATTATCGATGGTACTGATGCCGTGATGTTGAGCGGTGAAACGGCTACGGGTGCCTATCCGATTGATGCGGTACAGATGATGCACCGCATTGCGATTGTGAGTGAACAAAGTGGACGCAGTGGTGATGGTGGTGCACCACTGCCAACTGTGCATGGACCAGCCGATGTAACCGCAGATGCAATGAGTCATGCGGCGTGTACGGTTGCCGTTCAGGTGAATGCAGTGGCGATTATTGCCTTTACGATGTCGGGGTTAACGGCACGACTTGTGTCACGTCATCGCCCAAAAATGGCAATTATTGCGGTCTCACCTGCGCTTCCTACCGTAAACCGTTTGGCGTTGGTATGGGGGGTGCAGGCGTTACATGCACAGCCGGTGAGCCGACTCGATGACCTTGCTGACATGATCAAAACGATGATTGTCAGCCAAGGAATTTTGCCGGCAGGGAGTGTAGTGGTGTTGGTGGGTGGACATCCCATTGCCGTAGGTGGTGCTACGAATTTTGTAAAGGTCATGCACTTGTGATGCAATTTTTGCGCCGTTGTTTGGTGTTGAGTGTGGTGATATTGGGTGTGCTGTGGGGGGGATTGCCGACACAGGCTGCAACTGAACCGGTCGTCAATCCCCAAGCCGCGTTGATTGTGATTGATGCAAGTGACGTACGCATGGTGGTGGTTGACCTTGGTATGGCTCGGAGTACTCGCGAAGCGTGGGAGTTGCCGCTCACGGTGCAGGCCACGGCACTCGAATCATCTCCGTTACCACGCATCGTGCAACAGTTGCTGGTGCCTACCAACAATCGTAATCTGCTTATTTTTAGTGGGGCGGCTACGGCGACCCCTGCCCCCACTGCGACCGCATATGTCACGAGTCCAGTGAGACCGTTTACACTCGGGGCACATGTCGATGGGCACATCGTCATCAACAATCCTGCAGATGCGGGTGGTCAACATCGTTTTGTGCAGTTGAGCTGTGTGCAGTGTGCATCTGGCTGGGAATTGACCATCCTCAATCAATTGCCCACCTATGCACCGATAGTGGTCTATGCCAATGGGCGTGCCGAGCTCGCCGGAGCCTGGTTGATCCGCGTCCAACCAATCAAGGGCACCGATTTGCCCGCGCTTGCGACAGTGGCACACCTCTATGAACGATTGCCTGATAGTCCACTCACGGGGCTGACATGGCGCAAAGGGGCTGTCCGTGCTGAAGCCTTCCCACCCGAACGGTTTGTTGAAGTTGATGGTCGCCAACAAATGGGTCGCGTGCTGGTTTGTCTTGTAGGAGTATTGTTTTGTAGCCTAGCATCATTTTATATTGGTGTGGCGGTGATGAAGCGCATGCATGCAGCGGTCGGTTATCGCCCAGAACAATAATATAGTGTGTGATGTGGTGGATTTGGATGTCGTGGTGATAGGCTGGAGTGGGATGATTGCGGATATTTTATATTGTCACTAGCATCATCAGTAGTCTGCTCTGGATTGATATGCCAATGCCAGTTGCTACTGCCGTACCTTTTTTAGCGACGGTATCATCGCTGCCGTCACTGACCATTGTGCCTTCTGTGACTACGACGGCGACCAATACCCGTACGGCATCGAGTACGCGCACCGATACCGCTACCCGCACCAATACGCGGACGCCGACCAACACCCGCACCAATACCTCGACGCGGACGCCGACCAACACCCGCACCAATACCTTGACGCGGACGCCGACTAACACCCGCACCAATACCTTGACGCGGACGCTGACCAACACCCGCACCAATACCTCGACGCGGACGGCCACGCGTACGCAGACCATTACTTCGTCACGCACCTATACCGTCACGGTAAGTGCCACTGCGACGCGCCAGCCGGGGACATTGGTGCCCGTTGATATGATGGGGTTGGTGGGTCGTGATCCGTATTTTGAAGTAAATAATAACCTTTTGAATACCCAAGCTATCGATCAAATGGGCATCGAAATGGCACAACTCGGCGTGTATTGGGTACGCATTGATATTCGCTTGCCAGCGGATTATTGGGCGAGCGATGCCGCGGTGGTGACCGCCATCAGTCGCTATGATTACTTCATCAATACCGTAGCGCCGCGCCATCACATCAATGTATTGTTGCTGTTGAACTTTGACGTGATTATGGGTGTCGATGCCAATGAGCTTGCCCGAGGTCCGTATACTACGGACCTTACCTACGGCCCGAATTATAACAAATACATGCAGGTGTGGATGGCGCGCGCCTGGCAAATCATCGCGCGCTATGGCACAAAAATCAGTGCCCTTGAAGTCCTCAACGAAGAAAATCGTTTGCCGCGCTATACCAGCAATGGCCCGGTGGGGAATGCGGTGCCGGCATCTGTTGTGGCCCAACTTACTGCGACGCTGTACCGTGCCTGTCGGCAAGGGGCGCTACAGGGATATTGTGCCACGACGCCGATTATATTGGGGGGATTACATCCTCGCGGTAGCGATGCCCAAGGAGGAATCCCTGCGCAAACAGATATGGCTTATCTGGCGGCTATTTATGCGAGTAGTGCGTTTCAGCAGGCCTATAGTGATTTGGGGCGTTGGCCACTCGATGCGGTGGGCTATCATTCGTATCCGTGGGAACTAGCATATATTGGGGTGCGTACTCAAACTCAAGCATACGATCGTTTACGCGCACAGTTAATCGGACTCAATGACCCATTGCGCCCAGTGTGGGTGACCGAAATCGGCTATAACGTGGCTTATGCGAGCCAAACCGAAAATGGACAAGCTAGTTTTTTGGGGGCGTTATATCGGTTGTTAGCGGCGCGATTATTGCCTGATAAGAGCCGTGAAATCCCCGTGGTGTTTTGGTTTAAATACGAAGATTTCCCCCCTGATACGGGCAGTAATGCCCAAAAATGGGGATTAGTGCATATCCCGTTTGTGATGGGGAATTGTACGGGGGGAGCTTGTTACCAACGCGATGGACGGCCAAGTAATTATCGCCCTGCGTGGTACGTGTATCGTGATATCCATTAGATATACCGTCAGCCATTGCTAGTGTTGCGGCACATCAGTCAACGTAAACAGCACATCGGTGCGTCGTCCAAATAATTGCCAAGGGGAGTTGTAATAACGAAATTCCGGGGTGTCGCTACACTTCCGTCCCTGCGCTACAAGTGTGGCGTGTAAGCGAGTGGCAATAGCCTCAAGGGTGCTTTGCCGTACGAACCCTGGCACGGTAATGGCAGCCATGTGCCGCCCTAGCTGATGGGCAATTTGAACAACTGACGCGTGTGGTTGAGGGGCGTTCTTGTCGGTCAAATAAAATGATACATGCCCGTCTTGTCGATTCGTGCCGCGTTCTAGCACCACCGGAGCGGTCATCGCAATCGATTGATTGGCTTGATTGCCACCAAAAATATAGTTGGCTAAATGACGAAATCCCGTATTGAGTAAATCTGGGCCTTGTACATGTACGCGGGCAAACGTCGCTGCGGGATAATAGCGAAATTCGATATCGGCGCTTTTGTCGATAACTTGATAAGGTTGCTGTGATGTGGCCATAAATGCTCCGCACGCGTGTGTGTATTGTGTGAAGGCGGCGCGAAAACAATAACTACAACGAAAGGCGCCGCCTAATCATAAGTTACGCACATTGATGTCGGTTGGATGTATGTTGTAAAAAGTATTGCTGGCATGTGCACCATGTATCTCTGCTTTATGGTTGACGCCATTGGGCAACAAATTGTTTGACATTATCGATATATAGTGGCTCATCGTTGTTGTCTTGGGCTGGCGCATAGTACGGGATAATGCGCTCGACCGTTGCAACTCCGCGATCATTGACATATTCGACTGCAATTAAGCGAAACCAGTCACGAATACCCGTCTGCCAATCTGGGTAATCGCGGAATCTCCCGTAGCAGGTTGGGTACCCGGCACAAGTAATATTGCCGATGTTATGTGTCGAGCTCCCGTCGGGTTTGAGCCCACTCCATGCCGAATTTGTGCCAAGGGTTGATTCGTGCATAAAAAACGCCAAGGCATAAATCGGGTCGATACCGTATTCGCGTCCCGCGTCAATCCAGTATTGACCAGTGCCAGTTGCTGGTGACCCATGGACGCGCAAAATTTCGTCGATGCGTTGGGCTGTAATAGTTGGTGGCCCTAGGATGCTACTTTCACCGGTTGGAATGATGACTTTTGGGGCGCTTTCGATGCGCGGGATTTCGGGTAAGGTAATGCCGATAACCTTGGCAGCTGCACGGAGATTGGTACTTTGGTAATAACTACTCAAAATGGTCGTTTCACTACCGCTTTGATGTTGGGCAATACTAATTCCTAGCCAAATAATGACACAAATCAATACAATCCAGACGAGATTGGTGCCTGCCGTGAGGATTAGTGACGGCTCTTCGCCAAGTGTGGCATATAAATCATCGTCTTGGCTGTAAATGAGTGGTTTGGTCGGAGGGATGCGTGTCGTGACGCCACTAGTGGCGCGCATTGTACCGGTCTGGCGCATCCCTGCGGTTGTGTGGGTTGTATCACGGAGGGCGCCCGTGTGTCGGAGACTCCCCGTGTCACGAGGTAGTGCACCCGTGAGGCGCAGGTCTTCGCTTTTGCGGGTATATTCGGCACGCATATTTGTGGTGACGCGCATGTCAACTGCTGGTTGGGATGTGGTTATGCGAGCCGCACTTGTAGTGCGTTGATTGGTGCGACCTGCTGGCGCAGTGTGGCGCAATACCGGAACCGGGCGCGAATCACGAGTCAGCGCACGTGCCGATTTCGTACGTGAAGTGTCAGTTAATAATTTGTCGAGTAGATGAGATTCGTCATCGACTCTCTCTGAAGATGCATTTAATTTTTCACTCATACGTAACTATGATAGTGTGCAGTGCGGAAATTGTCAATTGGGAATTGGTGTATTCAATACAACAGTTATAGTGTACCACGACCACTCAACCATGGGTGCAGTTGTGCGGTTGCTAGCCAAGCTTCAATGGCCGGTCCTGGCAATGAACCTCTGTCAGTAATGACGCCGCTGATTTCGTGTAACGGGGTAATATCGCGATCAATTAAATCAGGGCTGGTCATCAGCATTGAGATATCGTTGAAAGGCCACGGTGATACAGGACCTTGATAAAATGCATTGGTGAGGAATTTTTCGCTAGTACAAAAGGTAAAAAACGGTACTGCGTGAGCGAACGCACTCGACGCAAGGAGCGCTGTGCCACGTTTGTTAGTAAGGCCACGGGTATCGAGTGTATCAGCACCGACAATGACTGCATCATAGTTGTGGATTTGTGATGGTACTTGTTCGAGTGGGATAGTATCGACATCAAGGCCTATTGCCGCAATCCGTTCGCGTAGCGCAAATGATTCTCCAGCATCAGTCGGGGTAACATAGGTGACAGAGAGCCGCTGTCCATTCCGCAACGCATGTTGGAGGGCATAATGCACGGTGGTGCTATACCCGTGCGTGAGAATGTGGCGACAATTGCTGAGGAGCGATAAACTATAAGTCGCTGTATCGAGTACTCGTTGATTGAGTTGATAACGGAATGTCGTAATGACGTTTTGGACGGCTGTTTGGAGCTCTTGTGGTGTTTCGCAGTCTTCCAGTGCCCAGAGCATGGCATTGACAAGATTGACGAGTGACGCCACAGCACGTTGTTCGCAAATAAACGTCCAACCGGTACGGAACATTTCGTGGCGGAAAGTATCGGGTGAGGTTGCTTGACCAGAGGCTGCCCGTAACAGCAGTGCATTGGTGACACGCATCACGACTTGCGCAGCACCGTAACGTTGTTCGAGAATCATAGAATCTCACTTTGAAAAGTGGCAAATGAACAATTCGCATGTTTATTTGCATGGTGCAATGCCGTATCATCAACGTTGAACAATACGTGACTGTTATTATACCTAAAATAGTACAATTTTGATATAGTGTTTTATCGTCGTAATCACGCGCTGTTCGTCTATTTGTCCGTAATTTTGTATGCCTGCATGGTTGGTTTTTCATCAGATGCTCATAGAGTATTCACAGGGTCTTTAATTTGGAGTGTGATAGTAACAGCTGTAATGTATGCACGATGGATCCATTGTGATCCTCGTTATTTGACAGGGGAATGTTATGGCACGTGGGAACGGATTTTTGATCGTAACGGCATTAATCTTGACGTTAATCGGTGGTGCGGTGTTGGGTGCCGTAGCAGGAGCAGGGACGTCGTTATATTTGCTACAGCGCAACAATGCTAGCCGTGTTGTTACGGTCGTGCAACAACCAGTATCAACCAGTAAGCCGCAACAGACACAGTCTGTATTGCCGACAGCGCCGGTATTACCCACACCAAAGCCCGAAGCCAATCAGCAGTCAGCGACTACGAGCACAACGGCTGCCATTGCCGTCCCAGATGTTGTCGCCAAAGTGGCACCGGCAGTAGTGACGGTGATTAACCGCTTGTCGACAAACAATATGATGGGACAATCAGCTTCGGGCAGTGGCTCTGGTGCCATAATCAGTCCAGATGGGTATATTATTACCAACCATCATGTTATTGACGGGAATGCATCGTTGGATGTGATTTTTTCGGATGGGACGCAACGGACGGCAGAATTGGTTGGTGATGATCCGTCAATGGATTTGGCGTTGATTAAAGTCAGTGGTCCTATCGATGCGTATTTACCGATTGGCGATTCTGATGCGTTGCGCCAAGGCGAGACCGTCATTGCAATTGGGAGTCCACTCGGCGAATTCAAAAATAGTGTGACCGTGGGTGTGGTAAGTGCGTTGAATCGTAATTTGGGTGACAATGCTCCCGAAGGCTTGATCCAAACTGATGCAGCAATCAACAGTGGTAATAGTGGTGGTCCCCTGTTGAATCTGCGTGGTGAAATCATTGGCATCAACACATTGGTGGTGCGTGGTGACACGCTTAATGCTTCTGCCGAGGGATTGGGCTTTGCAGTGCCAGCAAATATTGTGCGCCGAGTGAGTGATCAACTGATTGCTACTGGCCAAGTGTTGTATCCATTCTTGGGCGTCAAATACGGCATGATTAACGCTGACATTGCCAAACAAAACCAATTATCGGTGCAACAAGGGGCTTATGTGACTAGTGTGGTAGATGGTGGTCCTGTGGGGAAAGCGGGGTTGCAAGCTGGCGATATCATTACGAGTTTTGAAGGTATCAAGCTTGGTCAGCAAGCATCATTGCGGGGGGTGTTGTTGCAATACAAACCAGGTGATGTGGTCAAATTAACCGTCTTGCGGAATAATCAAACGATGGAATTTACGGTAACATTGGGTGAACGCCCCAAATCAAACTAGGCTAGTTGGCTCGTGCCACTAGTGTGGGAGGAGCCAATAATGCAGTCGATTGCAATCACCGAAGCCGTTCATCCGCTGGTACTCACCCTCGATGTGGGTACCAGCGCGGTGCGTTTGCTCTGTTTCGATGCTCAAGCCCGCCCAATCACTGGCATCGATGCCCGCTCATCGATTGAGGTTTATAGCGATGCCCGGGGTGCTGCAGAAATCGACATCATCGCACTGTGTATTCAGTGTGAAGATGTGATTGATACGGTAATACGCCAACTCGGATCACATTGCCAACATGTCGCTGCGATTGCTGTTGATACCATGGCAACGACGATGGTCGGAATTGCGCCAGACGGTGTACCCGTCGGCCCATTACGCACGTATGCCGATACCCAAAGCGCAGGTGAAGCTCATTGGCTCCGCCAGCAGTACTGCGAAGCAGACTATCACGATGCGACAGGCTGCTTGCTACGCCCTAATTATTGGCCAGCGCGTATTCGTTGGCTCCAAGCACAGCGTCCTCACGAATGGCAAGCAGCCAGTATGTGGATGACACTCGGAGAATACCTCGAGTGGCGTTGGTTAGGCATCCGGCGCGTGACCCCGAGCGTTGCGGCCTGGACAGGTTTGCTCGATCGCACGACATTGACGTGGCACCCCGAGTGGCTCGCTGCCGTAGGTATGCCTGCGCACGCATTAGCACCAGTCGTCGATGTGGATGTGTCACACACGGGGTGTGCGCCATTGTGGGTGACGCGCTGGCCCGCCCTCGCCCACATGCAATGGTTCCCTGCGATTGGTGATGGTGCTGCGGCAAACGTGGGGAGTGGTTGTAGTACTCCGCGTCATTTGGCATTAACCGTCGGTACCACAGGGGCAATGCGGATCGCCATCCTAGGTACACCTGCACCACCAGCGGGACTGTGGTGTTATCGGATTGATCGCCATATGGCATTAGTTGGTGGTGCAACCAGTGAAGGGGGGAATATCTATCAATGGATGCGCGATACGTTGCAGTTTGGTGCCCTAGATGATGCCGCCATCGAAGCGCAATTGGCGACGTATCTGCCTGATAGTCACGGCTTGACGATATTGCCGTTGTGGGCGGGCGAACGAAGCCCTGGTTGGGCTGGTGATGCCCGCGCGACGATCCACGGCATGCATTTAGGGACTACGCCGCTCGATTTATTACGGGCTGCCTTTGAAGCCATGGCACTGCGCTTTGGTCAGATTGCGGCGGAATTACCGGTCTGTGAAGAGGTGATTGCGAGCGGTGGTGCGTTGCTCCGTTCGCCGACGTGGTTGCAAATCTGTGCAGATGTGCTAGGGCGCCCCGTCACGGCGTCGGCTGTGGTCGAAGCTACTGCCCGTGGGGTGGCGTTGCTAGCACTCCGTAGCCTCGGTGTGATTGAGCGATTAGACGACATCGCGACACCACTCGCCGCCACTTATCAGCCAGACATGCCGACGCATGCCGTCTATCAGCGGGCAGCCCAGCGTCAACACGCGCTCTATGCCCTTTTTTATCGCGGTAGTGTGGAGTAGTGTTGTCGCCGTGATGATTGTTGAACTTAAAGTGCAAAAAAATGCTAGACTACAAGGGTCATAATTTTTAAGGGAACAATACCGTGCAACTAACCGTATTTTTTGATTTTTTGTGCCCGTATGCGTGGCGCGCCTCACGCTGGTTGGATATGGTCGTCGCCCAACGTCCCGAAGTGGTAATTGACTGGCGCTATTTCTCGCTTGAGCAAGTCAACACACCGGCGGAATCGGCGTGGAAGATTTGGGAGCAAGATGGTGATGGTTATGCGCGTCACGATGGCACGACGACATGGGGTGGCCTGCATGGGTTTTGGGCTGCCGAAGCAGTCCGCCGGCAATCACCAGCACTGTTCAGTGCCTTCCGGACGGCGTTGTTTGAAGTCCGCTACCAAAACAAAATCGCCTTGAATGAGCGCGCCCCAGTGGCTGCGGTCGCTGCCACGTGTGGTGTCGATATGGCACGATTCACCGTCGATACCCACGACAAAAGCTTGTTAGCCGTCTTGCAGCGTGACCACGAATATGCTCGGTCCCAGTATACCTGCTTTGGGGTGCCAACACTTTGTTTTGATGATCGCAATGCGGTATACGTCAAATTGAGCGAAATTATCGATCCGGCGCAGGCCTTGCCGTTGTTTGACGATATTGCGGGGAGCTTCACTACGCGTCCTTGGCTGGTCGAACTCAAGCGCCCCAATCCCTAAATGAGGTGGTGGTATGCCGATTACGATTCGCCCAATTACTGATTTAACCGCGTGTGCCGATTTGCAAATGGTGCACAATCTCATTTGGGGCAACAGTGACGACGAAATCATCCCAACCCATGTGCTGATTACCTGGGCCACCAACAATTGTGTGTTGTTGGGGGCCTATGACAGCGATGGTCCGCAGGCCGCACATGGGATGGTAGGGTTTGCCTTGGGGTGGTATGGGGTGTATCATACCCCTACCCCCCAACTCAAATACTGTAGTCATATTGTGGGCGTACTCCCCGAATACCGTGGGCGTGATATTGGCTTACGCCTTAAACTCGCCCAGCGCGAGACGATTTTGCGTGACGGCCAAACCAATCTGATGAGTTGGACGTATGACCCCTTGCAAATCGTCAACGGCAATTTCAATATTCATCGTTTGGGGGCAGTCTGTCACACCTACAAACGTGATGTCTATGGCGAAATGCATGATGCGTTGAACGCTGGTGCTCCCAGCGACCGCTTTCAAGTGGATTGGCACATGGAAAGTGCGCGGGTCACCCAGCACCTCGGACAACAATTTGTGACTTGGGATGCCAACGAATTGGTGTATCCGGTGAGTGTTCGTGATAATATGCCCTATGCCGAGATGATGCCGGCCTGGGATGGCCAAGCGGTGGCATTGCCACTGCCGGAGCAACTTGCATTGTTGCGCACCCACGACAAAACCCGCTTGTTGGCGTGGCGTATGATGCAACGGAATTACGTCGAAGCGGGCTTTGCGGCCGGCTACCAGGTGGTTGATTGTGTACAGGTGAATGGGCGTGGGTGGCACTATATTTTGATGCCCGCAGTGCAGTAGGGTGTGGAAGTGGTAAGACAAAGGAGTCTGTGATGCGAATCCAGCATGTTGAGATGCGGCGAATTGATTTGCCCTATGTGTCCCCATTTGAAACGAGTGGCTGGCGTGAAGAAGGCAGCCACGCCATCGTCGTGCGGATTCACGCTGATGGCGTCGATGGCTGGGGCGAAGCGCCGGTTGGTCCGTTGCCGTGGTACAACGAAGAAACCTCCACGACGGTGATGGCGATGGTCAACGAGATTTTGGCACCGATGTTGATGCGCCAAGACATTACTGATCCTACAGATGTGCAACGGATTTTTGCGCCGGTGCGGGCTAATCGCATGGCCCAGGCTGGTCTCGAATTTGCCGTCTGGGATTGGTTTGGGCGTGCCCGCCACCAAAGCCTCAAGCAGATGCTGGGTGGGGTACGTGAGCGCGTCAGTGTGGGCGTGAGCGTCGGCATCCAAAAAGACATTGATACCTTGCTCAAGGTGGTCGCCGGCTATATCGATAACGGCTACCAACGGATTAAACTCAAAATCAAGCCAGGCTGGGACATCGAGCCTACTCGTGCGGTGCGCGCTGCCTGGCCACATATCATGCTCCAAGTCGACGCCAACAGCATCTATACCCTCGATCATGCCGAACATTTGGCACAGCTCGATGAATTCGGCTTGCTGTTGATCGAACAACCGTTGGCCCACGACGATATCATCGACCATGCCAAGTTGCAACGCGCCTTGCAAACCCCCATTTGTCTCGACGAAAGCATTGTGTCGCCCGAACATGCCCGTTGGGCGATTGAATTGCGCGCTTGTGGGGTGATTAACATCAAACCTGCGCGGGTCGGTGGCTTTGCGGCCTCAAAGCAGATCCACGACATGGCTATGGCTGCCGACATCCCGGTGTGGTGTGGTGGCATGCTCGAGACCGGCATCGGTCGGGCTGCCAATGTCGCACTCGCCAGCTTGCCCAACTTTGTGTTGCCGGGCGACATTAGCGCCAATGCCCGTTACTATAAACGTGACGTCGTTACCAATCCATTTACGTTGAATAACGACAGCACGTTGACGGTGCCCGATAGTATTGCCAATGGTGCCGAGATTGACATGGAATACCTCGAGTCGGTCACCACTCAGAAAGTGCTCATCAAGGCATGAGTGCCCACGTCGTCATCGTCAATGGTCTCCCCGGCGTCGGCAAAACCACCCAAGCCCGAGCGCTTGCTACGGGCTTGGGTTGGCCGCTAATGACCAAAGACATGTTCAAAGAATCGTTGTTTGATTCGTTGGGCTGGAGCGACCGAGCCTGGTCGCGCAAATTGAGCAAAGCCAGCATGGATTTGTTGTTTGTGTGGCTCGAAAGTGAGTTGCAGGCGGGGCGTGACTGTGTCATCGAAGCTAACTTTGAGGCTGAGCGTGATACGCCCCGATTTGTGGCGTTGGCCGCGCGCTATGCGGCGCAATGGGTGCAAGTGCTGGTAGTGTGTGATGGTGATACATTGTGGCAACGCCACATCAACCGTGGTAATGATGGCTCACGCCACCCCGGCCATCAAGAAGCCGCCGTGGCCCTCGAACTGCGTGATCGTTTGCTGACGGGTCGGGTAGATCCACTATTGCTTGAAGCGCCGTGTATCGAGCTTGATACGACTGATTTGACCAACATTGATATGGTGACAGTGTTACAACAGGTACGTAGTTGCTGGTCGTAAAATGAAGAAATAGTGAAGAAAAGTGCGATAATTTTATTATTTTAGGTAAAAAAGAATGTCAATGGTATTGATTAACGTTGATTCAATAGATTAAATATAGTCAATATATACGCCAAAACCCTAACCCTGGCGTCATTCCATGCCGGTTACGATGGTAACCGTAGCGTGGAATCTCCGGGGCTTGCCACCTCATAGGTATGCGGCGGAAGGCGCTCTCGGTAGGAGATTCCATGACTGTGGTCATGGAATGACGTGGGAGTGAGCGACTTCGTACCCGTTGTATACCTAGTGTGAAATACGATAGCGGACCTGAACGGCTCCGATTACTCGCGCACCAAAACAAATGGGTGTATTAAAATTACTTCCGCCGAAACTGCACAACGAATTAAAATCACCGATTAATCGGATAATTTCCATACTTGGGCGTATCAATGCACCGCCACACAACCAACGAGCTGCCTAGATTGGCATGGTATTGTATAGTAATAAATGAAAAAATTGATGGCTAGATAAAATATAAATCCTTTGATATAATCGGGTCATCGGATTCAGTAGGGTAATAAATATGTATATTATTCTGGTCTGATGGTGTCACGTGGTGTGACATCAAGGTATCGCAAGTAATCACGAAGTAAAAGAGTTGCTTTACAACTGGGAAGGAGATGACTATGTCAGAAAAACCGACGACACAGGTAAGTGTGACGGGATTTTGGCTAGCTGGGCTCGGGATGGTTGTTGGTCTCGCTGTACTATCGCTATTGCTGTCATGGATCCCTGGGGCGGTGTTGAGTGGGTTGCCACTCTTGGCGCGGGTTATCATTGCAATTATCTTAGCGGTGGTGCCAGCGATACTATGGTTAGTGATTTTTATGCGCCAAGATCGCTTAGAGCCTGAGCCGCGTGGTTACGTGTTTGGGTTATATGTGTTGGGGATCGTGGTGGGAGCCGGTGTTTTGATGCCCGTGGTGAATTTTTTGCAGTTTGCTACGTGGGGGAGCGGCAATAATGCCGTACTGGCAGGGTTAATCGAAGGCGTTTTGATTGGGGTATTGGTGTACGTGAGTGTGCGTACTACTGTTATGCCTACAGCCGAGTTTGATGAGCGGGTTGATGGCATGATTTATGCCATTGCTGCGGCGTTAGGGATGGCAACTGCCGAAGGGATTAGCTTGGTGATGAGCCGAGACATTCGTTCATTGGCGGCAGTAGCCCAGATTGCTACCATTGACACGGTAATCTTTGTGGCAGTAGGGATTGTGGTGGGGTATGTGATGGGGATGATTCGCCCTGGGCAATCCTCAGGGTGGTTTATGGTTGCTGGTCTGATGGGGAGTGGTGTGGTATGGGTTGGGCACGACTGGGTGCGTCAGTTGTTAGTGCGCAGTCTGGTCAACGAAATCAGCTTGGTACGGATTGTGCCGAGTATCCTTGTGCTGGTGGTGGTTTTTGGGTTGTTTACATGGCTATTGAACCGCGCCTATGACACCGCTCATCAACAAGACAACATGCAATTGGCTCCAGGTCGGGGCGACGTGCCGGTGATGTTGATTGCGGTGGTCTGTTTGGTTAGTGCGGTGCTGTTGCGCGACCAATTTGTCTATGCGGGACGAGTAACGACGCATGGTCCGCTCCAAGTGACCATGCCACGCCAACTATTGCCGGTCAACCCAGGGAACCCATTCCCGTTGGTGCATCTGAGTGGTGTGCAATATGACTTGCAATCGACCCAGAGTGCAGGCTCGCTGGCTGAAGATGCCGCGCATGCCCGCTTGTTGCGCGGGGCGAATTGCCGAGATGTCAGCAAAGGCGAAACCAACATTGCCTTTGGGACGGTCCCGGCATTGATTCAACAATACGTCTGTTTACCAACTGCGACATATGCCGAAGCTATGCGTGGGTATGAATTGATTACCACCAAAGATAATATCACCTATACATACGTGGTGGCAGGCCCCGAACAATCAGCGGCAACGGTTGAGCTGTATTGGCGTGAACTACTAAGCCGCATCAAGGCCAAATAGGCAGAGAGGATCACTACTATGAAACCAATTCGTGCGTTGCTTTTATTGATGACCCTCCTCATGTTGATGAGTTGTTCGGTCCCTGGTGTCAAAGTCACCATGGGCGATGACGCAGCTACCGATAAACCCAAGCCAACTATTGATAACAGTGCCGTGATTACAAAACCTGCAGCTGGTGATACGACTACGCAGGGTGGAACCACCCAAGGGGGCAATGATACTGGTGGTATTGGGGGGCAAAAAAAACCGGCTGGTGGCAATACCACGGACAAGCCGAGTGCGACCCAAGGGGCTACAACTCTCGAAAAAGTCATGGCAGCCACCGTGCAAATTGGCGTATTGGATGCAACATGGCAAGAAGAAGGCACCTGCACTGGCTCGATTATCGACCCACGTGGGTTGATTATCACAAACTTCCATTGTATCGGTGATAACGAGACGGGCCAGTATCATAATGCGGATGGGATTGACTATATTTACATGACACTCAATCCACGCAATCCACCAAAATTCCAGTTTATTGCCCAAACGGTTGATGCGGACGCAGGCAAAGATATCGCCGTGTTGCGGATTATTGCCACCACCAATGGTGAACCGCCCGCCGAATGCTTGAAGTTGCCATCAATCACCTTGAACATGGATAGCAAGGTCGAAATCGGTCAAAAAGTGACGTCGGTAGGCTACCCTGGTGTTGGTGGTGATACGTTGACTATTGCCAATGGGCAAGTGGTGGGCTTTGATGAATACTCGATGAGTGGTCAAGGGCGCACCTATGAAGCTATCAAATATGATGCCTCAGATTCAGCGGGGATTTCGGGTGGTCCGATTATCAATGAGCAATTTGAGCAAGTAGCGATTGCCCATGCCGGTCGTTCGGATCAACAAAAGGGGGGCAAACTCAGCTTGGCG